>FTCU01003071.1_pt1 | contig 33630 bp, 42 predicted proteins | sample 1639521 | NCBI WGS metagenome assembly FTCU01 (sample SAMEA3914864, study PRJEB12502) | metagenome | biome: forest; material: soil | place: USA | collected 2012-03-12 | depth 0.3 m
GCTGCTCGAGCGCCTCATGATCAGCTCCGACGGCACCCAGGTCGACATCTGCGAGCGCTGCGGCCTGCTCGGCTACAAGGGCTACTGCCAGACCTGCAAGAGCACCAGCAGCGTCACGCAGATGACCATGCCCTACGGCGCCAAGCTGCTGGTGCAGGAGCTGATCAGCATGAATGTTGGCGTGAGGATGCAGCTGGAGGATAAGTTTCCTCATCCGCGGTAGGGGGGAGGCAGCGCATGGCTTGGCGTTTTGGTAGGGAGGAGTTGTATGTATGATGGTTGTGTGTCTTGGCATATTTGATGTCTTTAGCATGGCGCCGAAAAGGAATAGATTGGGATTTGATTTCTCGTGGTGTGTGCCGAGGATGTGTGTCTTTGGTGCTCATCCGGTGTCCCCGGTCTGGGACCCATATAGGAGAGTTTTTACATGGTGTTTGTCTATTGAGACAAGTGTGCCTTGCCCAACTCCCCGATAGCGTTTCGAATCCCCTGCCCGAAAGTCCATGTTGTTATGCCTGAACGATACCGGAAACCAGCCTCCATCAGATAATCAATACGTCGTAACCAAACCAACCACATCACCCTGCCCGTTCTCCATCTCGCAAAGACAACTACCCGGCATCAACCACCCTGACCTCTCAACGTTCATCCACCCCTTCCGGTTCCTCTCACTGTCCCCAGTCCCACCGCGTGACAGCTGATCCTACTGTGTGCCAATCCCCCTCAAGCCCCCCATCCAAACCTCAAACCCAACCTCTCCCTCTCCCACATGCGGCGCAAACACAACCTTCATCCTCCGCTGCCATCCCGCAACACCACCACTAGAGCTAGACCCAAGCCCAAAACCAGAACTAGAACCGGAACCACCCAGTCCCTCATCACCATCTCTCACCAATCCACCACTACCACTCGTCGTAGGCATGATCATCAGAGGCTCGCGCCAGCGAAACAGCGCAATGCGCGTAGCAATCTGGATGGTCCAGACCAGCCCCAGCGAAGGGGTCTTGAGAGACTGAGAGGGAAAGGGAGTGTCACCCCAGCCTGTGAACCAGCGTTGTTGGTGGTCGAGGGTTAGGGAGGGGTGGTGCTGGTCTGTTGATGGCTGTTGTTTGTTGGATGGACGGCTGCGGGTGGCGAGGGGTGAGTCTTGCTGCTGCTGGTGGTTGTTGTTTGAGGGGTGGTAGTGGAGGGAGGAGGCTGGGGTGGTGAAGGTGGTGGTGAGGTTGGTGGTCGGGGCGAAGCGATCGGCGACCTGGTTGGCGACGACGACGGCGAGGTTGTGACGCTGGGCGAGGTCGCGGAGGTGCATGCCGAGCTTGAGCAGCTCGGCGGTGCGGGCGCCCATGTTGAAGCCCTGCCTGCTGGCGGCGCCCGAGGCGCGCTCGAACTCGGCGCGGTAGTTGGCAGCGACCGAGTCAAGCACGATGAGGCCAATGTTGCGGCGCTCGACCTCGACGGGGACTTGGAAGGTCAAGATGTGGTCCTGGCTCTCAAGGTCTGGGGTCACGGTGCTGGTGATGTTGTCGAGGGAGGGGCGCTCCGACAGCGGCAGGCGCTGGAAGAGGGGGTTGGCGGCGAGCATCTGGGCAAGGCGTCGGGTCGAGAGCGGCGCCTCGGTGCTGATGTAGAGCGCCGGCCGGCCTAGGCCGTGTGGTGGCGGCAGCTGGACGGCGAGGAGCAGCGAGAGGAGGAATTGGGTCTTGCCGGCGCCGGACTCGCCCGTGATCTCGGTCACATAGCCGGCCGGGATGCCGCCGCCGAGGGCGCTGTCAAGAGTGGAGTCGAGGGTGCTGACGGTGTGCCATTGCGCGGCGAGAGAGGCGGCGGTGTTCCTCAATGCGGTGGTGGTGGTGGTCGACTGCACGGGACTTGGGTCCACTGGTGCCTCCGGGCCTTCCGGTGCCCCCGGAGCCCCCGGACCATGGCCCGGGCTCCTCTCCGGCCGCGGCTGTCGGGGCTTCAACGGCGCGACGCCGAGGTCCGTGTGCAGTGCATCCAGCACGGCACGGCAGAGGCGAGCGACATCGGGCAGCGGGAGGTGGGCGCGCTTGGAAATGTCGGCGGGCTCAAGGGTCAGCAGGTCGCTGGTCGAGACGGCGTGGTGTTCCAGCGCCGGGATGAGCTTCTCGAACTGCCCGACCGGGAAGTGCGGGAGCACGCGCAGCAGATCCGTCATGGGGCCAGGCCATCCGAACTAGTTTTTTTCTTCTTTTTCTTTCTGCCCTTTTTTGTCTTCTTTTTTGTTGCTCTCTTCGGTTCCTTGTTGGGTTCTCGGCGCCGTCGGTAGGCTTGCCGCTGCTGCGCCGTCCAACGCTCACTGCTCGCTGCAGGCACACGCGCCCAGCGGCAATCTGAGGATTCCGATGCAACGGAAATCTGATGATTCTGATGTTGGTTCCTGCCTGTGCCTTGGCCCGTGGACGGGGTCCATTTTTAGCCTTGTGGGGGCGGAGCGCCCCTTTTTCGCGTGGGGTAATTTAACTTGAGGGATGGCCCGAGGCAGCCAGCCGAGCCAGCATTGGCCATTGGGTCGCGGGCGGGCAGGCACCAGCAGTCCACTGACGAATCCAAACCGGCCCCAGCTCGGGGAACATGGAAAGTGGAAGGTGAGGCGCACTGTGAGGTGAGGCCCAGTCTGGTGTGGCTTTCCAGGTCGGCTTTTGCTTTCCAACCCATCCATGCAGCTTGGCCCAGGAGATCTTAGCGGAACCTGGAATTCCCATGCGCGCAGGCCTCCGAAATTGCACCAAGAGCCCAAAAAACTGCCTCAACCCGGGCTCAAATCGTGAATCGGGTCAGCCCAGGATCGAATCCCACCGTGTGTTTGCATCCCGGTCCAGGACCAAAGCTGGCCAACACGGGAACACCCCTGAGAATGGGCGCGCGCCAATCTCGAACCGGCCTGGCGTTCCCCTGCCATGGCTGCGCCCATCTGCAGCAATCTGCAGCCAGTGTATCACCCCCTGGTCTGCCCAGCAAGCAGTGAATCGGGAGAACGGCACATGCTTGCCGTCTGCTGTCTTGAAACAATTTTACCATGAAAGGTTATTATTGGGAGAGGCGCCTCAACCTCATCGGCGGGAGCCCCTCGGCTGCTTGTTGGAGGTTTTTTTGTTTCCTACGCGGCTCGGGTCCATGTGAGAGTCGCCGTGACACGACGTTGTCCATGTTGCTCTGCAACACCAACACTCATTCTCATTAATTCACGTTTACATTCACAGTCTCTCCTTTTGACTCTCAAGACGCCTACGTCTTGCTTGTAACGAACCTTCTCCATCCCATATCAACCATGGGCGTACGCCTGCTCTGCGGGGCCGCCGCCCTGTTTGGCGCCTCCGTCCAGGCGCTCGCCTTTCCCGGGCCACAGCCAACAGACGCCTTCCAGGCTCTCCCTCTCGACGGATGGTCCCCGAGGCCGACGGCGGCACCGGCAGTACCCCACGAGCTGCTTCGGCGGCAGCAGAACATCCTCCCCTCGACGTACCTGCTCGCCCCGGATAACACCTGCGGTTACATCAATGGCCTCTCCAGTATGTCTTGTTTCCGCTGTCTTGAGAGACGGCCTCCTGGTTTTGTTGGATGGTGCTGACTGCCCGCTAGAATCGGCATATGCCTGTGTCGAGACGAACATGAAATGCGCCTTCATCACGGCCTCTGGCAAGGTGCCGGGCGCTGCTGGCTGCTGCAGTGGCAGCAACTGCATGTTCCGCGTCTCCTGCGTTGGCGACGCCGACATTGACGACGACTGTGACTCGGCCTGCCAGGCTGATGCCTTGACCTTGAAATGGTACCGTGCTTTACCACCAAGCTTGCATCCGAGAATCTCCCCCTAACATCAGACAGTACCGGATCCGCCAAGTTCTGCGCTACTGTCGACTTCGCCCTCGACAATGTCAGCGACTTCTACTGCACTTCGAAGAAGCCCCTTATCGCCTTAAAGGCCCTGACAACCTACTTGCTCCAGACGGGCAGGACCTTGTCGACCGTCAAAGTCACTTCGACGAGCACGAGCTCGAGCACCAAGTCTTCCTCGACCACATCGAGCAAGTCGTCCTCCTCAAGTTCAACTTCACAGTCGTCATCAACGTCCTCCGGAGCCTCTTCAAGTGCCGAGTCTTCGACTACGTCTGCCACCAACACTGCTGTTGCGGGGTCAGCGACCTCCTCAGCACCTCCAGAAGCCACGGCTGCGCCAACCACCCCTGTTGGCGGCATTGTTGGGGGCGTCATTGGCGGTATCGCCGGTATCGCCCTGATCGTTCTCGGCGCCATCTTGCTCCGCCGCCACAAGAAGAAGAACGACGTGACCGAGCTCCCACCGCCGAAGCCGTTCATGTCAGAACCCTCGTTCTCCACCGGCAAACCGCCCGCTCCGTCATATTCGCAGACCATGGCGTCCTCCCGAATGTCCTACGAACTGACACCCCAACCGGTGCCTTCCGCCACCGCGACCCCAGCGCATATGTACGCTGCCCCCGCGGCAGCCGCTGCCGGCGGCGCAGTGGCAGGCGCAGCAGCAGCAGGCGCCTACAACTCTTACCAGAACCAGCAACCTGGCAACGGCAGCGGTTACGGCAACAATGGCGCTGGGTATGCCAACAATGGTAACGGCAACGGATACGCCAACAACGGTCCTGGATACGCCAACGCCGCCCCAGGATACACGAACAACGGCCCCGAATACGCCAACAACGGTAACGGCTACCAGAATGGTCCCGGATACGCCAACAATGGCTCGAATTACGCCAACGGCGCCGGCTACCCCGCCTACGCTGACCCAAGCCCCATGTCCACTCCAACCCAGAGCCCCGCGCCGCAGTTCCAACATCAGCCGCGCGCACCCCAACCCCTTTCGCCACCGTCCTACTACAATCAAGCCAACCACTCCCCGAGCACCTCCCAATCCGACAACAGGCCCTGGACCTCCGGCGCCGCCAGCACCGCAGACACACCAGACCGCCGCTCCACCTCGACGCCAGTCTCAACATACAACGGCACCATCCCCGTCACCCCCGCCTCCGCGCTCGGGCCCATGCCTGGCGAGCAGCAGCCGCCATTACCAACGGCAGCGGGAGGAGCGATGGCCGGCGTGCCGCTCAGCCTGCAGCCTGGCATGGGATACCGGCCGTACCGGCCCGGCGGGTCCTCCACCGCACCATCGCGGTCTGGGAGCGGAAGCGTAGATGGGACAGGGGTGAGGTCTGCCTCGGGGTCGACGCCGCCGCCGATACCGGAAGGGCCGCAGGTCGCGCAGGCGGCAGTGGTGCATCAGCCCGGTGAGGTTAGGGCTGTTGCGGTTGAGCTGCCTTGATGACATTGGGGAGTTAGAGCAAATTCGATTCGGAGGACATATTTTATGTATACCCATGTTTTTTTTATGCCCACTTGCTGAGGCGGAGCACTATTTGACATAGAAACGAACGACTTCTTTATTATTTTTCATGAGGCGGAACCAGGGGTCTGGTTGGGGGTAGAGATGGCTCCTCAGGGGTTTGTTTGGGGACAGCACATCAGCTATCTCATCGTGGCTAGCCGCCACAACTTCTTGTATATACTTCAACAGCACATGGCACACACCCGATTTTCAAACATGCGCACACACACAGAGAGAGGGGAGAGACACCGAACTCGCCGTGAGGTCCACATCGATGTCAACGAGCGTAGATATGTGTTACCCAGTCGGACCAAAGGCACGCTAACAAGCCAAGCAAGACAGACCACCCGACAAGATCCAAATCGACCCATGATATCATCCGATCTCATACAAAATACAGTTCACACACACAAAACAACACGCCAGACAGGCTTCCAACCGCAAACCAACCAGACAACCAAGCAAATTCACCCACAAACGTGACCCAGCCAGATAACCCATATTGATCAACCCGACTAGTAGTCAATCAGCCTCAACTTCTTCCCCACATCCCTCCTCCTCGCCTGGACAGCCGCGCGCTCCGACGGTTTGGTCTCGCCGTTCTCCAAGTTCTCGCCGCGCGCCTTAAGCGCCTGGAGAAGCATGCCAGCGTCAAAGAAACCATCTGTCAAACAAAACAAACCTGGTTAGCACATCAAGAACCGACAGACACACACACACACACAGAGAGGGAGAGAGAAAAACTCACAACCACCCAACTCATCATCCTCACTCATCCCCGCACTCTCCTCCGTCGTCGGCGACGACACACTCCCCGCGGCATTCCCATTCACGCCAAACCTCGCCCCCTCCCCGGTAATCAGCCTGCCCCTCAGCTTCATCCGACTCGCGCCCGCCCCACCACCGAGTTTATTCCCGCCCGGCCCGGCCCTCAACCCATCAATCTCCCTCGCGCGGCTGCTGACGCCCCTGCCGCCGACCGCGGCGGGCCCGCCGCGCTGGGCGGCCGTGATGCGAAGGATGCGGCGGATCTCGAGCAGGTAGCTCTCAAGGGTGTCGACGAAGCGGCGGGTCTGGCGGTGGCGCGATGAGACGCAGATGGAGATGCCCTCGTCCTTGATAATGTAGCCGATGCCGAAGCCGTCGCCCGAGACGGGGCCGAAGCCGAACTGCCGGAGCGAGGGGTTGCCGCAGTTGGAGGTTGAGAGGATGGTTGTGTTGAGCTTGTCCCAGCCTGGGTCGGCGAAGATGAGCGGGAGGCGGTGTGGTGGGGAAGGGGAGTGGGAGTTGGCGCTGGTGGCGCTGTCGTGGCGGGGGCGGGTGGTGGTGCTAGTGGTGGTGGTGGTGGTGCGGGTGTGGTTGTTGACGCCGTCGAGGAGATAGGCGGGCTCATGCCGCGGCGGGCTGCCTACGTCGGACATGGCGTCGGTGGGGCTGGAGTATCCGTTGCTGCTGGTGATGGAAGCGGCGCTGCTGAAGTCCTCGTCGACAGTGCGCTGCCAGAGGCAGAAGAGGGCGTACAGATGGCGGTCGCAGCCTTGTGCCTTGGCGCAGTCGCGGGTGGTGGCGGTGTGCCGCTGGCAGGCCTTTCGCAAGGCGTCGATCTTCTGCTCGGCCGGGTTGTCGGCCCAGAAGGTCTGGACAAAGTTGACCGACTCGTTGGTCACGGTCCGGATCGCCTCGGTACGGCCGTGCAGGAACATCTTGGTCATGGCCGGCTCGTACGTGCACTCGACCCGGCCGTACAGGCCGTAGTAGGCGGCCTGAAAGGCCATCTGGACGAAGGCGTCCGGCGAGAAGCCCATCGAGGTGATGAAGTTCTTGCCATAGGCACCAAAGTCGAGGCACTCGAACTCGTTCTGCTCGATCAGGTCGGCGAGCCTCGTCTCGGCGAAGCGCACCGCGATGCGCAGCTCGGGAATCATGTCCCACTCCAGCTTGTGGGGGGTGGTGTTGACGTCCCCGAAACTCTCGGGGTCACGCTTGGACGGGTCAGGGCTGGTGGAAGCCCACAGGGTCGGCGCCTTGCCGTTGATGGTCCTCGCGAAGCGCAGGATAGTGTCGGTGTAGAGGTCGCTGGCAAAGCGCAGCACCGTGTGGCCGTCGACGCCCGTGTGCTCAAAGTTGATGCCGGCACTGCCGTTCTTACACACGATAATCTGCAGTTTGTCGTACCACCGGTTCGTGCAAGTGCCAATCTGGACGCCCTTCTCGATCTCGCTCGTGCCGCAGAGCATGTTTTGGCAGAGTGCCGCAGCGGTGGCCGGCTCGGTGTAGTCCAGGCAGACCACAAACAGGGCCGTGTCGACGATGCTCAGGCAGTCGGCATTGTTCGAGCCCGGCTCCCGCATCAGGACGTCTCTCAGTCCTGACCAAACCTTCCTGTTCTCGGTGCTGAGCACGCCTAGGGCGCCTTTGGCGGCCTGCTGAATCGGGGTCTGGGCGGCATCGTCGATGACGGTCTGCAGGTTAATGGCGATGTCGCGCTCCGTCATGATCAGGTCCGAATTGTCGTCCAAGACGTCAAACCAGTAGAACTGGCCGTGGCACATGACAACGATGTGCTTGGACTCGGGGTCCTGCTCGATCTGGCATCCCGCGTCGGTCGGCACGCGGGCGGTGCCAAACAGGCGCGAGTACTGGTGCATGCACAGAGGCGTGCCCTTGACTGTGTCTGCCGGCAGCTCCTCCTTCCGGACGGCCCTCACGAACTCGAGAGCCGACACCACCAGCGAAGCGGCACGGGTCACCTGGTTGTTCCGGGCCGGCGTGGGGTCATCTTCGAGGAGAAAGAAGGGGTTCAAGTTGAGGACGACGGGGTTGTCAAAGTTGAGGTACGAGTCGTACCCTATGACAGCTTGTTAATTATCTTGTCGGATAAGACAGGACGAAGTAAAGGGGCAACGTACAGAACTGCTCAATGTAGCTCGTCCTTCCCTCGGCATACTTCTTGAGCTTCTCATTGAGCTCGGGCCCCTCGTTCCTGAGGAACTCTTGCACGGCACCGATCGTTTCGCTGTGCTCCCTGGCCGACTGCAGCGGCTTGAGGGCGCTCAGATAGCGCTCGCAGCTGAGTTCGAGGTCCGGGATAGGCAGCTTCGGCAGCTTGTCCTGGTGAGAGTAGGTGACGCCGCCCTTAGGCTTGTCCTCGTGGTAGGCCGCCGACATAGCGAACTGACGGGCCTTGAGAGTCGGGCTGATGGTGGGCTTCGGTAGCTTGGGAAGCTCGGGCACGGAGCGAGGCGTGGCCGGGGACAGCTGGATAGGGGTTGAGAGGGTCTCCCCGAGAGCCCTAGGCGAAGTGAAGATGCGGACTTGCGTTGGCATTCTGGTCAGCCAGAGTCGGGTATCAAGCGTAGAGAGGCGAGACTTGGGTGCTGATGTTGAGGCCGCGCAGAGCGGTGCGGTAGAAGTAGTGGCAGTCTTGGAGGCAGTACGACGGCATTCCACTTAAAATGCTACGGCAGAGACATCTAGTGGGAGAAGATAAGGGGGTTCCTGAATCCAGGAAAGGGAGAGAAAGAGCTACCGGTTCTCGGCCGGGGCAGGCTCGGGAATATAAAGCGGCGACGGGTACGGGGCGGCAAGCTCGGGGGGGGACCGAACGAGGGAAAGGCAGCTAGCAACCCACCGCGTCGGTGTGTGCTGTGGACTGCGTGTGTAAGACGAAACGCCGGCCAGGTGGGCCCTCGGCCAGTGGCAAGCCCACGCTTGACGAGGGGAAGAGTGGGATCTAGCATCCGGGATGCCGTGGGGCGCCAACGTCTTCCCTGGCCTGCCTGCCTGCCATGTGCATGTGGGACTCCGGAGACATGGGCAAGCGTGGACAGGGGAGGGAGGTAGAGCGAGGGAGGGAGACAGAACCACTGTGACCGCTGTGACCGCTGTGACTCCTGTGTATTCTGTACACAGAAGAAGCATGTGGTCGCGGAGAGTCATGAGCAGCGCGAGAGTGATTGGGCGCGGCATGCCGCAGTGGGCTATGTGGAAACTCCTCCGCAAGCCCGAGGGCTCAATATGGCCGGGCCCGTTGGGCAATCTGCCGAGCCATTTCACGTTTCGGGATAAAGAGAAGCAGAGATGCAACGTACTGGCGAGGGCGGCGATAGGGGGACCAACTGCGACCGCGCGCGGCAATTCGTCCGAACCGGGGCGATCGTTCGCAGGAGCCGCGAGTAGGGATTGTCACTTGTAATCGCGGGGAGGTGGGTGGGTGGGTTGGCTGGGCGTGGCGCATGTACAGTACAAGTACAGTCTTCGTTGGTGGTGGTTGACGACAGCACTATTGAAGTATAGCGCGTGTGTGTGAACTGGCGGGCCAAGAAGGAAAGAAACAGGAAAACAAAAAGAGAAAAGGCTTAGTGTCGTGCCGAGTCGAGTCGGGTCGATCCGGTGCTGATGTCGTTCCCGTGGCCTGCACTTATTCCACCCCGGCGCTGCCTGTTAGCGGGCGTCGTCCAAGTCATCAAGGCCGAAGCAAAGGGGGGTCTGGGTCATCTGCTCGCTCCGGTGGCGGCTAAGCTCTCACAAGGACGTAAGGAGAAGCACAGAAACACAGGGACCCAATGCCACCGGGGCCCGGCCTCAGCCGACCAGCCTAGAACCTACCACGGTACCGGTGGACTCTCTCGTCGACTGTATCGCCGTGTCACGGGTCCCAGAGGAGGGCGACGGGGATGGCGGGATGACTTTGTCGCTGCGAGACCGCGGGGAATGACGTTGCGACGCCCCCACACTTTGCACAGTTTCTAGCTTTTCTGGGCAAAAGTCAAGGCGACCGGGTACGGCGGTTCCCAAGAGCTGCCTGCAGATGGAGCGGCCCTGCAGATTCCCGCGACCGATTCGACGAATGAGGGAGACAAGGCGTGGCCTCTCGGGCCTGTCTGGGCTGGCCTTCGGACAAGAGGATGTTCACGGGCGCTGCGGGCTGTGGTTGGGCAGTGGATTCAAGATTGGATGGCAAAACACCCACAGCAGGCTCCAGTCCCGGGGATTGCCCCACCGCACCTAAAAGTTAGCACCCATTTCGGCAGGTGGGGTGTGTTGGACGTGGCCTTCGATTTTGAATTATCATGTTTCCTCCTCGACGAAGGCTCGGGCTTACGTCCAATACACGGGACAAAGAGGAGGCCAGAGAAGCTGGAATGCATCTGAGGCCAGCATCATGCCGTCTCCGAACGCGTTGGGGGTCGTGGACTGCAGCCGGACGGGAGGAAAGGACCGCTTTGTGCTGCAGGGAATCCTTCACAGTGCTCCCGAAAGTCAAAATCAGGGTTGCCACTTGCCAGCCCGTATTCTGCATCGAAGCATGTGAAGAAGCCAAGGGCTTCCAGTCCCTCAGCGGGCGGTAGGAGATGCGCGGAGCAGGGCGGGACGCTGCGCTGTGCGGCCATGCACTAGCGCGGTGCCTCTCCCGGCCGAACGGATATGTGGGGCCTGGTAGCCCTTTTCTGCCTTCCATGCACTCGGCAGAGCCTCCCACCTCCAGGGCCAGGACATGGCCGAGTGTACACTAGAGTATCCGCTCCCTAGACGGGCTCAACGGGCATTGTTTTGTGCAAGAGCTCCGTTGGGAACAGCCAGAGCGAACCGACCTCCAAGCCAGCGGTAACTCAGTCTGCCACACACTTCCTCGTGGGTGTCGTCGTGTTGCCGTCCAGACGGGCCGTTGGTGACCCGCCCGGCGCTTTCAACGTTCCATTCGGAGAAAACGGCAGGGCGGCCCAGCAGCGCGGCTCGGGTCAAAGGACGGCGACGCTGAGTGCAGATCTCGGTTCGCTGGCGACCCAGAGTCCCAGACCCTCTCACCGTGCTGGTGACTACCTTTCGTACGGAATACCTACGGTGGAACACCGCCTTAGGTGAGGGGGTTTTGTCGATTAATCTTGCAGTCTGTTATTTTCCTTTTTATTTTTTAGTCTCATTTATTTCCCACTCATCCACCCAGAGCCCAGAGCCCCAGAGCGTTGGGGGCATGAGATGAGACCCCGGATGCCCCACAAACAACCCCGCAAGCCACTGACGACAACGGACAGATGGCCAGTGCGGGGCGTTGGAGAACCTGGGGTAGATCCTCGCCTTCTCCGGTTTTTCCACGGCGCCTTCAACGAACTCTCTCGCCAGTCCGGGAATCCCGGCCGCCGGGCAAACGGCGATGTGCTGGTCGCTTCTCCGGTCCCGGGGCAGTTATCTCTTGCGGTTAACCAAGGCATGGAACTATCCAATTAACTGTCGCAGCACTCCGGGCCGTCAACTGAATCGCCCGTGATCGCCTCTTCCTTTTCCTTCAACTGCCGCCAAGCTGCATTCGAGCCTCCGACCAGGATGTCGAGATTGATGGCGCACTTCTCTTTCGATCTCACCAGTAACCCGGCTTCGTCATGCACGACATAAGTTCGTGCAGCAAATCGAGCGAACTGCCTGCCGAGCCCTCTGCCCATGCCGGTTGCGTGTCTTGGCCGACAGGGCTCCCTCGGCAGGCTTCTGTCGGTGAGCCCAGGCGCTGGCGATGATGGAGCCTCTCGCTTCGGATCAGTCGATGTTGTGGTCATGCCGTGTTGTCAAGAGGCTGGCCCGGCTCGCCCGGGTCTCCTACCCCTAACCCTGGCACGAGTTCCCGACATCCGGTTCACGAAGACTTGCAGTCTGCTCTGAGGTCTCTCGAGGCAGGAGACTCAACGGCGTGGTTTGCCTCTTACTTTCTATGCCAAGCAACCTCAAGGTCGAGAGCCCAACCGCGTATTCTGAAGGTAAGCCGGATCGTGATGCCCGGTCAGGCAAGGGATCACATGGGCCGCCGTCACCAGTCGCACAGCCCGTGATGTCGACGGAGAGTCACTCTTTCTTTAGGTACTGAGCTCAGTTCGCTCAATACCTTTCGGGCTGCCTGGGAGGGCTCGAAGGAGTTGTGTAGACCGGCTTAGACTTCTGGGTGCGGAGAAGGCGGTGACCCCAATCGGCCACCTTGAGAAACCATTGAGATCAATCAGACCACTCAGATTAAGCTTTTGTGGCGTTCCACATCGTCCCATCTCATAACAACACCTCTCAGTGAGCTTGAACTCACCCTACCCATCGCAAACACCGGGCTGCTTTAAAAAGCCATGTTCAGGTCGTGGTACGACGAAGACGACGAAAAGACCGAGTTCTGGCTCGAATTCCAGGTTATCCACGACGGCACGGATGACGACGGCCATGGTTCCGGCTCCGATAACAACCACACCAGCAACATCCACACCACAACCACCATCGACAACAGCAAGTTGAACACCTTCGCCTTATTTCCCCTGCTACCTCCCGAACTCCGCCTCAAGATCTGGGAATTCCTCATCCAGCCACGCGTCCTCATCGCAGCCTGCTTCGACTCACGCGACCACGCCGAAAAGCGCAGCCAGCTCGCCCTGCGGCGCAAGAAGACACCAATCCCCGTCCTGCTGCATGTCAACCACGAGTCCCGCACGCTCGCCCTGCGGCACTACGAGCCCACTTTTGCCTGGAAGATCCCGCACCGCCTCCTCGGCCCGGACACTGGCGTCGTGCCGGCCCGGCGCGACGCCCACGTGTGGTTCAACTTCTCGCTCGACGCCCTGCTGCTACTGGGCGATCTCGAGCCGTGCGACGCGCACGGATTCAACTCGCCCATGGTGTACTTTCTCCGGCGCGAGGACACGCGGCGGGTGCGGCACGTGGCGGTGGCCTTTGAGGAGCTGCGCCTGGACGCCTACGAGGCCGATCAGGTGTTCGGCTCGCTGTTTCACGTCATCGACATGTTCCCTGCCGCGCCACGGCTGCTGGTGACGACGACGCCGCGCGATGCCGAGACGCGGCACCTGGCGCTGCCGACGGCCGACAACGTCGTGCAGAAGCTGTGGTCGGCGTTTATGAACGGCACGACGTGCGTCACGGCGTCGCTGGTGGAGAGGCAGATCTTGATGATTGCGGAAAGGGATCTGCCCGGGTTCGTCGCCGCGCATAGGTAGTGGCTGAGAAGGAAATTGTTTCTTTCTTAGATGGAGGGAAAAGAGGAAAGGACTCCAAACGCCCCCTCCCACTATTTTACACACAAGCAAGCTGCCCAAACCCCTTCCCCTACCCCTTCGTCTGTCAGGTAAAAGGGCGGGGTGAGGTATGAGAGAAACCCCGAAACAGAATGTGATGATGAATGCCCACGACTGTCCCACCTCCTCGCATGCTTTTCCCCAAAGCGCAAAACAAGACACCTTCCTACTCGTACACACCCTGTCCTCCACCACACATCACAGCTCCCTTCACACCCCTCGGCAACACCACATCAACCCCTCCCGTTCCTGCCTCGCTTACCGTGCCGTGTCCTGCCCTGCAGCTCGCCCAAAACAAGAAAAATAAGTGAGAAAAGGCCGGGTATTCTTTCCCGACATAAAAGAAAACGCCCTCCGTCACCCATCACGCCACTGCCATGCCACTCGACCGAAAATAGAACTCATGGCACCACACCCTTTCGAAGCGATATGGATCCCCGCCTTCCCCGCGGGCCGGCCCGCCTAGTCCAGGGGCATCAGAAAGATTTGGGCGGCGCAATCGATCGATCGATCGATCCACCTCGTCGTTGTGTCATGGCATGACATGGCAATTCGTCGTCCCCTTTACTGCTTGCCACAGTAATAGTAGCAGAACTAGAAGTCCTCCTTCGGGAAGTCAAAAATGCGGTTCGGGCGGATTTGGCGTTGGCGGGCTGGGCTCGGGTCTCGGGTTCGGCTTTGCCTGGTGCCTCATGGGCTGTGTTGTTGCTGGGCGGGCCATGGCTCTTGGGTTCTGGCTGGCTTTCGGGGGGGGTTAGCAATGTACTCTGCGGCCGGCGCCGCACCGCGCTGTGTGTAGCATACCTACGAATGTGTGTGTGTGAGAAGGAGAGAGGGTGGTCTCTGTAGCTATTGTTTCCCAGGAAGGCGGGCTTGGTGTATAGATGGAGGGACAGAAGATATCAACAAGGGTTGGTGTGGTTGTTGTTGATCGTTTTGTTTGTTTGGTGATGGGCAAGCCAGTCTGAGTGTGTGTCTTCTAGGAGGATCCTAGGACAGCAGCAGCATCACACGGGGGCGTATGTTCGACAAAGAGGAGGTAGAAACGGTTGGTTTAGTCTCGCCTTCGACCAGCCTGGCCATCGACAGCTCTTTAAACAAACGGCCGTCCTGACCCGCCTGCCCACACACCCCTCTCTCCCCTCCCCCACTTAAAGACCACTGTGTGAGTGTGTGTCCCCATCTGTCTGTTTGAGAAGGCCTGAGCAAACACTGTCACATCCTGGAATTGGCAGGGGAGGGGGGAGGGTGTGTGAAAATGACATGTTCCCCAAAGTGAGACAGCGCGGCAGCCCTGTGGCAGCCCTCGCCGAGGGCTGCACGTGGCATGGCACTTTCTCGGGCAGTTTGATCGCCCTGGTAGGGTGCGTTCCTGGCAGTGGTGGGTTGCTCTCCCGGCACGGGACGTGCAGGATTTCCCTCAGACTGTGGACGGCTAACTGCAACTCACTCCCCTGGCCTCTACATACGAGTATTTGCAACATTTGGAAGCGTGTGGATTACTGTGTACCGGTATCAGGAACCGGGGGAGCTCGAGAGGGGGGCGCACGGATAAAGCCCACAATCTGGTGATTCCGGAGCGTCATCGTCCTTGGACCGGAGTGGCTGACTCTGTTGAGGATCCAGGGCTGGCAGGGATGGCAGCCCATGTTTCTGCTGCTCAGGTGACAGGCCGCGGGTACGACATGGTGTAGGGTGCTCTCTGCCCCATGTTAAGGGAGCGTCTTAAGACCGGCGCCTTTAAGCCTCAGCAGGGCACTGCGGGAGCCGTTCCTGTATGTCATCGAGCTGCAGGTGGGCTGCACGTCCCACGGCTACGCCATGTTCCATGTGCGCCGAGCCTTCGAAGCGATATACCCGGGGTCTGTGCTGGCAGTTAGCGGCCGCCGCGGCAGTCCCTTAGTAGGCAGGCTGTAACCGTCCATGGCCTCGTCTTTGGGCCGCACGGGAAGGCTACTTGTAACGTCGAGGTCAGGCCGAGCGCGGTACTTGGCGACCCGGTCATCTCGGGGAAGAGACAGCTCGGGTACCTACTGTGTACAGCAGGGCGAGGTCCTCGCGGCCGTCTTGGCTTCTCTGAAGGCGACGCCCCCCTTCAGCCGCCCGATCCGAGACGTCAACCCGTCGACCTTCTCGGTTCGGTTCAACCGCACACCCGCGTCGTCATCTGTGCTGATCCTGAGGGCGACGCGGTCCACACCTGACGCAGGTTTGGATGTGCCACAGAGCAGGGAGGATCGCGGGGCGTGCTATCAAGATCCAACGCTAGCAGACCGCTCGGCTCGGGATGGCACCCTCATCGCCGAACTAGCACCTTGGGGGTCTGTTCGCCGCCGCCGTTCCTGTGTCATCCACAGTCTCTGCCCTGCCGTGTGGTGGTGGCGGCGGCGGCGGCGGCGGCGGTATGGGGACAGCTGCATTAGCTGCGTCGGCTGCTTTGGACGGCTGCAGAGAACTGTCTGGCGCGAAGCTGCCAAGGAGCTTGCGAGATTTCTCGATGCAGAGCTCGCGGAACCGCCAGGCACCGGCAGCGGCAGAGGCACCGGCACAGGAACGACGACCTCCCGGCAAGCGGGAGGGGGCAGAGAGTCGGGGGTTCCATGTGTTCCGAGGCCTTCTTTCGCAGTCAAGTTCCATCCAAAATGGAGCCGGCCCCTGACCCCCACAGCAAGCATTCCCCAAATGCGAGTTGTTTCAAGTCGGTCCGTGGAGAGCCACGTGCGTGTGACCGCCTCATCTCTTCTCGGCGGGGGGTTGAGGGTGTGGTGTGGTGTGGACGGTGCAAGCACACTCGGATGTGATAAATGAGAGAGAGGGTGGGAATGGGCCCTACCGTTGTTTCCCGTTGCGGCCTTCCGTGACTCAGACAAGGCACTTGCTCGCCCTGGCCCTGTCAATCGCCAACTGGAAAGTGGAAACTGGAGCAGCAGGCAACATGACCCCCATCCGTCCCAGGTTCGGTGCTTATCAGTCTGATGCCGACCAGAAAAAAATAAAAATAAAAAAGTGACGGGTCGGAATCTGGTTTCCGTCGCTCGCTGTCGCCCGCCGTCGCCCGCCGTCGCCCGCCGCGCCCAGCCAAGGAGACTTCCATGGCGTGTTGCCCCTTTCTCTCCTCCTGGCTCTTGCAGGTTGGTCCTGCGTGTCCGTCCAAAGAAGGAATAATCCAGAACGATTTCATCGCCGGATGGGTGGAAGGAGGTCCGTCCCCCACCCCTGTCCTTCAGACGAAACGGGGAAGCACCACATGGATCCCCCTTGGCGCTCCACGGGGGTCCCTGTCAGAGCGTCTGAGCGCTGTTTCTAGAAGGCTTCTCGGCGTCAGCTCCTTTCGGGGCTTCCGTCCCAATTCCAACTTCAGCGGGACCCTTCGATCCACGCCGCTGGGGCTTCTCAACAGGATAACTTTATTCACTCAAACCACAACGCAAGGTGGTTGTTTTCACAAACAGCCCTCTTATTGCGTGCATGAGACGAAACCCTCCCAGGGTCTCGGTGTATTGGTCCTGACCAAACCGGCTTGAAACTTCTTTGAGGTCGGACCTAAACCGCTCTCGAGAAGCCGCAGGCCCAGGCAGATGGTTCCAGGGGCTGCTCCTGCATCTCAGGAGCTGTAAGGTCACAAGTGAAGCGAGCCAACGGCGGTCTTGTCGATGACCGAGGTTCTGTCGGGAAGTTGTTAGCCCTCTCGGAGCCGAAGGCGACGGCAGACTCGCCCGTCTACTTCAGTAATGTCTGCTCGTGGTGTTTCGGGTGTTGGACCTGGTGTCCGAAGGAAGAGCCTGGTGTTTGAAGGAAGAGGAGAGGTTCGATGACGAGGACAGCTCGGAGCACGCGCTCAGAGTGCGCTCCATCCACGGCAGCCACCCGCTGGTCCGCTGAATCAGCCCCCCACTTTCTCGGGGTCTCTCTGCGGTCGGGGGCCTGGCACTCGACACAAAGAAATGTCCCTCGAAAGGGTATGAATGACGAGTGGCGCAGCTGGCTTGATGAGTTCCCATGGACTCGCAAGGTCCTGGGGGTTCAGCCTCGAGATTGAGACTTCCAGCTTTGGTGGGCCTAGTCTAACGCGAGGATGATCTATTGTGCGCCGGCTTGCTGACGGCTGCAATAACGAGAGGCTGATGGATGACCGAATGCCACAGACAACTTGCAGACAAGGAAGCTCTAAAGATGGAGCTGTAGGTGGTCAAATACGATGCAAGTGGAGCAGAGGATGCAACCACCGAGCGGTTGGCCGAAGGAGGTGGCTGTTGCACACACCTTTGAGAGATGAGAACACCCTCGGGTAAATCAACCTTCAAGTTCAGGTAGGTAGCCAGGCAAGACGGCCAATACCAAACAATGGATGTCTTCTTACACATTGAATCGTGCCTCGGCCAGCTCCCCTCTTGTCCCGCTGGAGGCTTCAGGCATCTTCCCTGGCAATGGGCCGTTCATGCAGGGAGGTGGATTCGATGTCAGGGACTCGGGGCGCTCTAATCAGCAACAGCAGGAACATAAATTGTGGTTCATGATTTGACATTCTGTACCCGGTAGATGCCTCGGTAGGCAGACACCTTCTGTCATCTGCTAGGCTAATAAGCAGTCAGTCTAGACAAACAATCAATAAATCATTTATTTTGCCTCACCACCAACATCAACTTACGAGTTGTCATTGCGTGATGCTGCAGTGCCTGCCAAGCACCCACAGAGTGTCCTCACAACAATGGAACTCACCACTGCTTCAGGCTTTCATTGCAACTCCACCACTGACGGGCTTTTTCAGAAGGGCGACATGTTACCGCCTCATGGAGAGGATTGCGACATTTTGAATGAACCGACCGTCTTCCAGGTGTGGGCCACTTCATTCCGTACGAGCCCACTTCCATTGCGCTGCCGCGGGAAGTGAAGCACTGGTCTCGGTGTTGTTGCAGCCAGTATTTATTTGCAAATTCACACTTGAAATCCAGCGTTGCTACGCTTCTCAACAGTAAGACACACGGCGACACTGCAGGGCGGATGGGAGTTCGGATCTGGGCGGTTGAGATCTGGTTGACGAAGTTGACGTGGTTCGAGTCCCGGCCCAGTGGAATGGATGTGTAACCATCTGCCGCTCGTGCTGATGGTGTGCAGCCCTGCGTGCGCACGGCGCAGAGTTGCAGACGGGAGAGGCTTGTTGAGAGTCGAGCAACACGGCGGCTTTGGGCCTGCCTGCCTGGCTGGGCATCGACTGTGTCTCTGATTGGTCGAGTCTCGCTGCTGCTGGCCTTACCGATGATGGCTCTGACGCCCCACAGTTCATGGCAAATAAACTTGGAACCCTGGAAACCGTTCAACCCCGCGATGCCCCACCATAGCTCACATGCCGCACATGCCGAACACACCATCTCGATCCTGGGTTGGCCTGATGCGGCTTTTTGGCGGGCGATGGAACCGACCGAGCCGACTAGAGGTGGGACGGGAGTGGGAAGCTGGAGGGGCCGAAACCGACCATTGTCTGAGGCATGGTCCGGGGCAGTGAGGGCATTGAGACATTGAGGAGGACATTGCGGGCGATTGAGGGTGTCGCGGGAAGCTTGTGACATGGCGCTGTTGTCAGATGCCAGATGCCCGGGCCAGATGCCATGGATGTTTCGCCCGTTCGGTTAGGTTTCTCGTAGCCGAACAGGGCCGAACAGAAATGCGACAAGGGCAACTGAGCCGCACTGAGATGTGCGGCCGCGGCAGCGGCCATAAGAAGCGGAGGTGGGCCGTGGATTCATTCCACCATCCTGACATCAACACCTCCCGATTCCCCGATATCCCTGGTGATCCTCTCTCGTCACACCTGGCACACTGACTTGCCACTCGACTTCCTCTCGCATCCGTATATCCGAGGCCGGACCACACGCCATCGCCAGCCACGCATCTTCTTTGAGACACAGGAAGACACCCGGCACGAAATCCCGTCGCAATGGCTCCCATCACACCGCATTGGGTGCAGCCCTCGCACCCCGAGGTCCAGGAGGTCATCATCAACGAGGCCGCCTTCACCACCAAGAGCATCTCCCGGGTCGCTCTCCCTCCGTTTGGCCTCTTCGCCAAGCTGGAGTTTCCGCCGTGCACCGTGGCCCCCGAACCCACGTACGCGACGGTCCAGACGGGGCGTGACAGCCACCTGGACCTGAACAGCGACCTGCTGTACATCAACCACTCGTGCGAGCCGTCGCTTGTCAGTACCCCATGGCTACCGGAGCGCAGACCTTTGCTGACTCTTTGCGCGTTCAGATCTTCGACACGGCCAACTCGAATGTCGTTGCAGGCCCGAAAGGGCTGCAGCCCGGCGACGAGCTGACGGTACAGCACCACCCTCCCCCTCATTCTACACACCACCACAGCCACCGATCCTGACTTGACAAACCCAGTTCTTCTACCCCTCGACCGAGTGGTACATGGCTCAGCCCTTTGACTGCCTCTGCGGTACCCCGACCTGCCGCGGCCGCATCGCCGGCGCCCGCGACATGACGGCGGCCCAGCTCGACGGCCTGTGGCTGAACGGGCACATCCGCGAGCTGCTCGAGGAGCGCGAGAACCCGAAAAGGTCCCAAAAGACCAACGGCCACCACCTCCAGAACGGCCACACCGCTACCACCACCGCATCTGCCGATCAGACAGTCCTCGCCCTCCGTGACGCCCTCGCCCACGCCGAAAAGGTCGTTGACGCCGCGCGCCTGGCGCTGGTCTCGTACGTCGAGGCCGTGCAGCTCGCCAACGGCCCCTCTTCGGCCTACCGCCACAATGGCGGCGGCAACGGCGCCGGTCCCGTCTCCGCGCAGGCGTCCTCCGGGGCGCAGCGTCGCGGCCCGACGTCGCGGGAGCTAAGCGGCGAGATGGGCGGTGATACGTCGGTGCACGTCTAAGGGGGGACACTGCGGGATTTGGTTGGGCCGGGGCCTGTGGACTTTTCAACAAAGAACGCGGCCGGCTGGTCTGGCGCACGCAGTACAGGCGAAAACGGCTTCAGTTTGGTTCTGTTTGTGTAGTTGTTGTTTTTTTGGCTTGAATTGCTTGTGATTTTGTGCTACAGTAGTATGTTACAGCTGAATCTCTTTTGCCAGCGCAGTTATGACCGAGGAGAGTTGTATGATGTCTGAAAATCCCAACCAAGTGTCCCAGACCATGCCACAATTCCCCCCCAACTCCTGAATCGACCCGAATCCCGACCGCCGTGTAACCGTAAAGTCAAACTCCATCTCCGACCGTGTCGTTCTAGCAAACCACCCTAGACCAACCAGACTAGATCCTCGAATATCGTAACAAAACCCGCAACCCACACTCACGCCAGCGCGCTTTCAAGAGCCCCCTTTCCGCCACCTAGCCCTCTCAAACGCAGGACACGGCGCATCGCCGCCCTTGATCCCCCCGAGCAACCAATCCGTCAGCCCGACCACCTTGGCACCCACCCCTTTCTCCCACTGCCCGCCCTCTTGCACATGCTCAATCGTGTGACTGAGTATCCTCCCCTCTCCATCAAAGTCAAAGATAAACAACCCCGTAAACTCCTTGCCCTTCTCCCCGGACGCCTGCGCCATTCCCACGGGCGCCTTCACCTCCCCCGCCGCGGCACCGCCCTTCCCCCCTAACCCAGTCAACAACCCGCCCAGCCACCCACCCCCCTTCCCGGCCGTCCTCCACCGCACAACAAGCTGCTCGCCACACGCGCCGGCCCCGCGCCGCGACGAGGCGTCGCCGCTGCCGTGGTAGGTGAGCATGCGCTCCGACAAGATCTCGAGGCGCACGTTGCCGACGAGCGGCACGCGGTTCCAGGCGATGGGGCTGGACCACAGCGCGGCCATGTAGGCGACGCGGCCCGAGACGGTGGGCAGGTGCGGGTGGGTCGAGGGGAAGAGGTGCAGGGTGATCTTTGGGGAGAGGATGCTGTGGGGGAGGGGGGTCTGGAGGAGCGTTGGGAGGTGGGTTTGGAGGATGCGGAGGGCTGTTGTTTTTGGTCTTGTGTTAGACTGTGTTACGCAAGGTGTGGATGGGAGGGAGGAGGCGTACTCTTGCCGAGCTTGACTTTTCGCTCGTCGGGGGGCTTGTGGTCGCTGCTGGGAGCGGTGCCTGGCTCGGTCGAACGGAGAGGAGGGTACGAGGTGAAGAGAGCGAGCTCGGGGAGGGGGTTTGGCGGGGTTGCTGGTTCTCGGAGGGTCGTCAGGCTCTTTCTCGCGGTGGTCGGGAGAGGGGCGGCTCGTGGTGGTCGGGTGGCTGTGGAGAGATGGCGGGTGGGTGCTAGCGAGGTTGGAGGGGGTGGTGGTCGTTGCCGCCGTTCAATTGCTGTTGAGGGCCCCCATTGCGATGCGGGCCGGCAAGCTACCAACGTTATCGTCGAGGCATTCCCGTGCAGAGGAGCGCGCAGACTCCTCGCCGGTGGCGGCATTGGGAATCGGCGGTTGGTCGGTTTTCGCAGGTGACGAATGGCCGACGAGCTGGACGGGAGAAAAGCCGAAGGGGTTTGATGTGTGGGTTGCGTTTGCGGTGCTGGAGCTGTTGGGTGTAGCAGGGATGATGTCAGTGATGGGTTCTTAAAGACGACTTTATTCCGTACGGATACACAGTACGGAGGATACACAGTACGGAGTATCAAGGTGTTTTGTGCTACGGCCCCGATAGTGTTATGAGAGGTGCTTTCGAGAATCTAGGGTGTAGAGCGATTCCGTTCGACAAGGCCAGACACACAGTTGCAAAGCTGTCCCAGTCAAAGCTGGGCTGGCGAATGAGGTGGACGTTGACGTCCACGTTAATACGGACTGCAGAATACTTCCCGATGCAGTCAGGGTGAACTGAGACATTATCTGCAGGAGACCACCTCAACTCTGCGCAGTATTCTGTACCTTACATTCTGTACCTTACCGACATGAACAGCTCAGCATAGCACTTTCGAGCACGCCCGCTGTGTTCTTGAAACCCGCTTCGAGGCAACCGTGCGAGGAGGCCTGTGACCGGGGTCGGGTCGCCTGCCCCGCCTGGCTGACCACTGACCGCTGGCCGCTGACAACTGACAAGGCGCTGTTGCGTGCGATGCGTGCGAGCTGGTTCCAGGTTCCAGGCTCCCGGTTGTCTGCTGGTCCATGTCACAAGCCCGAGCCGCCAGCCGCTTCACTCCCTTTTCCTCGGCACCTCTCCAGAGACCAGAGACCATTATTCTGTACCAGTTCAAGCTTTCAGATTCTAATTTGGGAATGGCTAGGTCTTTGATTAGTTTATTATGAAGTAAATAGAAAGAATCAAATTAGATAAATCCCACTTGCGTGTCGGAATAGTTGCGTTCTGGATGCTGCTGCCTGCGAACCAGTGACCAAAGCGCAGCTCAGCGCACAGCCTGGACTTGCCGCCGTCACGTGAGCCACCCCCTGATAGGCCCCCAGCGCGATAACGCTGGGCCGTCCCCCGTTCGACCAATTGTTCCAGCGCCTGCGCCCTGACGCAGCCTTCCACCCAAGACTTCAGTCCGCCGACCGACCAGCCGTCTTCCGCAACCTCAACCTCAACCTCGCACCAGGCCCACGACGACCCGCTATCAGGAATATCGACCGCCTATCGCCCGCCGACGTTGATCCGACCGCATTTCTCGCATCCTCCGCATCTTCCGCATCTTCCCCGCATTACGCACCGCATCGCCCACCATGAATCCCGAGTAGTGCGTTGCCTCGACCGCCTCCCGCTTCCGCCTTTGTTTGCTGCTGACACTTCGGTCCTCGCCAGCGTCTTCTTCCCCCGACGCATCCCCCATTTTGCGACACCTGCGCCGCCCGCCCACCCGCACGCCTGCCCGCCCGCCCGTGGCTGCTGCTGACAAGATGCTAGATACGACTACCTCTTCAAGCTGCTGCTCATCGGCGACTCCGGTGTCGGCAAGTCTTGCCTGCTGTTGCGGTTCGCCGACGACACCTACACAGAGTCGTACATCTCCACCATCGGCGTCGACTTTGTATGTTCTCACAACAAGGCCTACCATCGGTCGGGCTGAAGCTGACCGCCGCAGAAAATCCGGACGATCGAGCTCGATGGCAAGACGGTGAAGCTGCAAATCGTACGCCTCAACCCCCATGGCCGCAGACCCGCGCTAGTCGCCAGGCAACCGAGGGAAGGGAGAGCCGTCGGCTGACTTGAGTACAGTGGGATACGGCCGGCCAAGAACGGTTCCGCACCATCACCTCGTCCTACTACCGGGGCGCCCACGGCATCTGCGTCGTCTACGACGTCACCGACATGGACAGCTTCAACAACGTGAAGCAGTGGCTGCAGGAGATCGACAGATACGCCACTGAGGGCGTTAACAAGCTCCTCGTAGGAAACAAGAGCGATATGGCCGACAAGAAGGTTGTTGAGTACACAGTTGCCAAGGTACCTAGACGAAGCATACCCTCCTCTTTTTGTCCCCCTTCGCAGGATGCTGACCTCGGCAGGAATTCGCCGACTCCCTCGGCATCCCCTTCCTCGAGACCTCGGCCAAGAACGCTAGCAACGTCGAGCAGGCCTTCCTGACCATGGCCCGCCAGATCAAGGAGCGCATGGGCAGCAGCATCGCGACTAATAACACGAAAGCCAACGTCAACGTCGCTCCCGGCCAAGGCGTCTCCAACAACCAGCAAGGCGGCTGCTGCTAGACGGCCACCGCCACTCATCTCGCAATCTGCGCCATTTGACGTTTGCTGCTCTCGGGTGTTTACGGGTTTCTTGCATCGGATGGTCTTTTCTTTTTCGGACACTACAGGGCGTGGTTAGATCTGCGGGGATCGGTCTGGCGAGAGGGCTGGAGGGGCTGTCCTGTGCGTGGTGCGCATCATCGTCGGAATTTCCAAGAGTTTTGGGTTTTCTGTGGTCTTGCCTCATCCGCGTCTCATGGAAGGGGTGAGTTCTCCAAGGTCCAGGGCGCCGGCCTTGTTTCCCAGAGTTCCGGGACAAGCCGTCCTCCAGGCAACGAAGAACATGAGGGGGAGGAGGGCCCAGGCACTATGGGAAACGGAACACGACAGGGCCGGGCCAGAGCAGGAGTTGTCTCGTTTTTCTTACCGCTACTGCCACTTGCTGCCTTACTACCACTATTACACCCTACCTAGCTTGTGTCTGTGTATTTTCCCATTTGGTCATAACTGGGGCTTGTTTTGTTTATTGATTACAGACGGTGCGATTCGATGCCTTGCGTTCGTGTGGTTACAGTGATGTAATGATGGTGGAGGGCGGCTGTGCACCTCGTTCGGCTTGGATCATGATACAGGGTACAATTTGTGTTGCATGAGCATCATCTCAGAGAGTATACACTTTGAGTTGTCCATCATCTGTGTGACAAAGGCCAATACCTTGACAGTTCCGCTAGCACGATATTGACCTGATTGCATTCTTCAGCCAGCCGAGACGACATGGTGTGGCCTATTGACGTTCCCCTAACTCACCACGGACACCTCATGCAGAATTTTGCTCAACGTCACCGCAAAATGTTCGAGAGTATGTGGGAATCTGGATTGTTAACACTACCACCCGATGGTAGTTTGATCTGATATGGTTTGGTATCAAGACAAAAACAAAAACAGCCAGGAAAAGCAGACAGACACGCAAACGTGGTAACCCCGAGGCAAACCCCCTTTTAAGCAACCAAGGTATCTTACAAACAGGCCCTGATCCGACGCCCCCTCGTCATTCCCAGCCCCCGAACCATTCCCCTTCAAACCGTCCAGCCTACCTTCCACCCACCGCCGCCAGAAGTAAGGAGAAAGGAAGAGAAATAAGAAAAACAATCCCAGCCGTAAGCACCTCACCAAAAAGCAACAGCCAAAAACCCCCACATCATCATCTCCCTTCACCAAAGCATCACCGAAACTAAACCAACCCCAACCACCTCAAAGCCTTGCTACTACTCCCCACGCTTCGATCCTGACCCACCATGTCCGCCCTGCTCCGCCGCCAGTACAACCCCATCAGCCGCCTCTCCTCGGCATCCAGCACATCGTCGTCGTCATCGTCATTGTCATCCTCTTCCTCTTCCACCTTCCTGGTTTCAACATGTTGATGTTGATGATGATGTTGACCCCCATGCTTCTCAACAACACCAACACTGGCATGGCCAGCCCCGTTGGCAGCAGCAGCGTCCTTCTTGTTCGCCGGCGCTGTTGCGCAAGGCGAGAGCGGATCCGAGTCTTTGTGTCTGTGGTGGTGAACGGGATGGGCGGCCGCGGTGTTGTTCTTGGTGCTGCTGCCAGTGGTGGAGTCGCTGCTGTAGGTGGAGGAGGCGGTGAGTGTGAGCGACGGGGTGGATGGTGCGTAGTTGACCTCGCCCCAGCGGATGCGGCCTGTTGTTGCTGTTGCTGGTTCGGTTTTCGAGGGGGTGGTGGTTGTGGTGGGGCGGGGGGCTCTGGTGGGTGGTGGCGTTGAGGGTGTAGTTGAGGGTTGGTGGTGTGGGGTGGAGGGAGAGGAAGGCGGGGTCATGGGAAGAGGGAGGTGTTCTTTTTGAGTTCGGGGGGGTGATGGTGGTGTTGCTGGCTTGGTGGTGATGGTGAGGGATGGGTAAGGCTTTTTGGGAAAGGTGGATGAGGTGCGGGGCTTGTACAGGGCACGGTCAGGGATGTAGAAGTCTGATATCGAGATGAGGCTTTCTCGGATGGCGGCGACGAAGGCGGCTGTCTCGAACCTGGTTGCCGAGGAGTCGAGGAGAAAGTTGCCTTTGGAAAAGGAGCAGGGCCCGACGAAGGCGCCCGATGTGCGTGATCCCCGCCGGTTGAGGGAGCGGAAGCCTTCGCTGGGGCGTCGGTCTGTGCTGGGAACCGGCCGAGAGTGCAGCGCGGATGAGTTGTCGCTGTTGATGATGCCCACAACCTTCATCATCTCGGTGCCGATGAGGGTCTGCAAGGCGATGACGGTCGGCAGGTGCTCAGACGGGTACTCGATGAGGAGGAAGCGGACGTCTAGGTGGGTGGCTAGATAGGTCTCGAGATGCGGAATGATCAGAGCAGCCAACAGGGCCCGGTCGGCAAAGGGGTTGCTTTGGGTCTGCTTGGTCAATGGCTGAGCAGTGAAAGCCTGCATGGCGTTGGCAATGAGATATCTGGCCTCGGTTAGCGCTTCGTCTTGCTGAAACCGGACCTCCATGACTTACCTGATATCCAGCCGCCCGCTTCGCGAGAGTCCGCTAGTCTTAAGCCCCAGCTGATCAAGCTGCCCGACGACTTCAGAGAGACGATTCTTCTTAACTCCGCTCTCGGCGCCGACAGCAAGAATCAGATCGAGCCTCGGCTCTCCAGAAGATGCGAGTTGCCCGTCGCATTCCAAGGCCCTCCATAGGCCGGCTTCAGCTGAGTACGCCAGCCCATCGGGGGTCGAGTAACGGCGGTCTTGGAGAGGGAAATGAGAGCCGAGGAACGAGCGCAGGTAGTTCTGGATGGAAACAGCTGTCTCTTCACCCACACTGATGCTGAAGAGCCTCGTATCGAGCACGGGCAGAACCACAGACGCAGCGTCCAGAGGGTTCGGCGAGTGATTTGGCGTAGGGAGGCCGTGGACCAAGTCCTTCCGCATCCACGGCGGGACTCCGTCGCTGTCATCTTCATCCTCGTCGTGATCCTCATCCATCTCTAGGTGGCTGGTCTCCCCGCCATGGAAACCATCGTGCATGTGCACGACGGACCTGGATATTGACACTCGTGGGCTCCTGCATCCCTCACTTAGACGCCGAAAGACAAAATCGTGCAGCTCGCTTGGGCTTTCAGGTTTGAAATAAACCACGAGGTCCTCGAGGACCGGTAACACCGGCTCGAAAGGCTGCTCCCCCTCAGACTCGATCGTCCGAAGAAGCTCTAGCTCGGCTGGAATTCCACGTTCGCCTTGAGGCAAGACCAGGGGTGCCGAATCCGGGGTAGCAAGCCCGGGTGTGTCATCGAGGGCGGGTGCATTGCCGGAGGGGATTGTCTTGTGGTCCGCCCTAGGTAGGGGCTGCCGAGCTGCGACGTGAGCAGCGTCGGCGGCTCGGGGTGTTCGGGGTGGTGGAATCCGAATTCTTAGCGCCGGCTTGCGTAGAGCGGCTGAGGCGGGTTCTTCCGTCGGCGCCGTGGCAGATGCGACACGGGGATCGCGCTCCGTCGAAAGGCGTGCCTGAACCTCGCATGGAAAGGGGGTTCTGGAACCCGAAAGGATTCCGGGCGCTTCGGCAGCCGTTGAGCTCAGCCGCTTGTTGGACCGCGACGGAATGTCGACGAGCTTCACGGTAAGGTCCCCGTCCGGAGTGACTGGCTGGAGGAACTCGGTCTCCTTGTCGAGGGCTTCCGCGGCTCTCATGGCCCGGATGATGCGGTCCCCGACGGGGTCGTTTCCTGACTCGACGTACCGTTCCTGTTGGTCCGGCTGATTCGTCTGGTTCGGCTGATCCAACTCTTCGCTCGACGTTGACGGCGTTGACGGCCTTTTCTCCGCATCTCCTTTCGCGCTCTCCGGGGTTGACACATGTGCCCGAGGACGTGAGAGTCTCGCCGGTGCTGAAAGGCTGGCCGCTCCGTTGCTCGCGAGCCGGATGTAAGTGGCATGGGCCTCTTCGATATCGCCTTCGGTCTCATGCTCCATGATGGTCGACAGGCAGGTCAACTGTGCCGACATGGTGCTTCCGTGCATGAAGACAACTCGTTTCTCGTCTGTCGGTGTTGAAGGTCGCAGAAACTCTTGGGCTTCGGCGTGGCGAGCCTGCGAAGCCGTGTGATATTGGCGAATGAGCTCACGCGGGTCGACAGGTGTCCTCGGGCTGCTGTCCTCCAGGTAGTGTTGGAGACTTGGAAGGATGAGGATCTGGCGAGAGGTCGGCAGCAGACGCAATTGAGTCGCCACGAGGTCGGAGGGGCCCTCCAAGGCAACGATATGCCCGGCCCGCCGTGGTGAGATCAACATGGCCATGTTCTCTTCGACAGGGGAAGCCTCGAGATCGTCGCCGCCACGCTCGTTTCCCGAAACTAACGAAGCAAGCAGAACTGGGGTTGAGCAACGTGTGCGAGTTCTAGAAGATTAAAAACGAAGAAGGTCCCCGGCCTGCCCCCCCAAACCGTCGCCAGACCCTCCGGCCGGTGTCCGTGAAGCACTGAAGTTGCAAAGCTCCCTCGTCTTCGTACTGTGTGGTTGGCAAGCCGCCAACGCAACTGACCAACGGCCGCAAAGGGCAGAGGCGAGTGGCTTCAAAAAACGAGATCGAGATCGGCCAAACATGGACTAACGTGAGTGGAAGCCTCGAGGGACGAGGAGCTGGGGGAGGTGGCTTGCATGAGAAGCATGGATGATTATGAGAGATGGGGAAGTGAGAAGTGACGAAAAAGCCGGACTCCGGTTGACGACGAGTAGGACTAGGAGCCCGATCGGGTGCATATACCTATGTCTCCCGGGATTTTCTCAGTCTCGGTGCGTCAGTGCCAGTGTGAGTGTCAGTGTCTTGAACATGGCGACCCAAGACACAACAACTCGCATCCCCATCACTCGGGTGCCGCCATGTGGCGCTGAGCAAACAAAATAGGAGCCAGGGCCGGGATTGGGCGAGTTGGCTCAACCCAAGGCCGCCAGTAATTGGAAAAAGGAGAGACAGGGCAGCCGGGGATGGTGGTGTGTGTGTGTGTGATGTGTGGGGGCGCGATGTTGGTTTGGATGGCCGATTCCGGTGCTGCAAGTGTGTGTTGGACGACAGATGGAACCAAAGATGCTCGTCTGCACTGCATCTCGGCCCAAGACCAGCAAGAGGGGGAGGGCGGGAGGGATGGTGGCATGCATGCGCTTTTCTTTTCTCCCGTCCCGTCCGCTGCTCTCCCCCGGAGCCTGTCTCTCTGGGGCGAGGACGGTGCAAAAGCAAGCTCCATCTACCTGTTCCGCACAAGCACTGAGATATCCCGTAAGTACATAGTAAGTCTGTATCGGACACCCGGGAACTCTCTCGGATGCCAGCGTCAAGCAGAGTTCCACGACGAGGTCAGCCCCACGGCTCCGTGATTGGCCACCCTGGACTTCGAAACCATGCTGTGCAACCTCAAGACCCAAGGCTTGGGGCGGTCCCGCGGCGGAAGCGCCAGGTGTGCACACCACCGGTTAGCCAGGTCCAGGCCCAGGGCCGGGCGTGCCAGGTAAATGGAAAGATGGAGGGGGGGATGGATATTGGGCTCGTGTTTACGCGCGTTGCCAGACGGGTTGCCAATATGGAACGTTGGAGCTAACGTTGGTTACTGCAAAGCTGGTGACGGCTGTGACTGAACTGGGCACTTCCGCTGTATGATCATGGATGGATCCGCCCTAGACTTGGACGAGAAAGCGAGAGCAGCCGTGGCGACTTGCAGCCGGCTGATCTCGAGCTTCGCCGCCATGCAAGCCCCGAGCCCCGTTGTGGTTGTGATAGATGAAGAGACGGAGGGCGGATTGGGCGTGGCTAAAATGGCAGCAGCAGAGGCGGGCTTTGCTTTGGAGTGATGCCCGCCCGTGGTCGGCAGAGATGCCAGAGAGAGACTGCGGCCCTGAAATTGGACCCCGGAAGCCTGTCCGGGGAGCTCGGGTGTCTCTCGCTTGTCTCTGAATGGCGGATGGCAAACGGGCTAGACCCCTGGAGGGATGGGCCGTGCGGTGCCTCTGGGGTTCCAGGGCTGAAAGTCGGGGGACGCTCCGCCTGTTCAGATGGCGCCTCTGGGCATCCCGATCCGGGTTAGGACGGCGTAAAAATAGGGTGACCTGTCACTTTTCATGAATTTTGACCTTCCATCTCCAATTCCCAACTGCTTCCAGGATGCCTGATCAGTGATGAGTTTGATGCTAGCGTCGATGGGCGCCGATGGTGTTGAAACCTGAAATTGGAGAGCAGAGGAGAGATGAAGCATCCCACACACCGAAGTGCGCCCAAGGTTTGTTGCTTCTTCGTACCACGGTTGTGTGTCTCCCTCAATCAACAACCCCGGCCGGCAGTGGCTCGGATTCCTGCACTGAACTTCCTGGCTCAGTTGCTGTGTTCGGTGTGTGCCGTCCTTCGGGCCCGGAGGGTTGCATCCCCTGCCTCGTCCATGCTTGCAGCTTCTCTGGCCCGTGTTCTCGCCTCCGAAAAGCATCTGCCGTCGAACTACCGCCCAGCTTAACACGGGATGCGACTCTGGGCCGGCTTGAGCCTCGATTTTCAGCTTCTATTTCCATTCCACTGCATACACGGGCACTACACAGGAAAACGATCAGGGCCAGAGAATGAGCGAGGAGTGGCCTGGTTCGATACTGTTTCCTGTTCTTGACGGCCTTCCCGAGGAGGTGTCCAGGATAGCATTGGTCTGGCAGACAGAACACCTTCCTTCTTGGCCTTGCTTGCACCTTGCTGTGGCTTCCCGCAGCCCGTGCTTCTGAGAGGTTTCTTTCACCAACGAGCAAACCAGGTCCTGCATTGCTATCTGAAACCTTCCGACACCCCGGAAGCAGGCTCAAGCCTTCCGAGACGCAGCCCCCGGGCAGAGCCCTCGGGATTTCCCATCGCCATCGCCGTTGCTTGAGGCGGGAGACATTTTATGGCTGTTGGCAGCCCCACGATCCCCGCCTCTCGGGCTTGGCTCTGCTGCGCTGCAGAGTCCCGTGGAACTGCTGCGGGAGCTTGCAGGCGGTCGCCAGTCCTGATAATCAAACTGAGTCAAGGTTCGGTGGCGTCCGGGAGGCCGCGTGTGTAACAGCAGAACTCTGACCCTGGCCATGCGATCCGATGGTGAGGGTGGGTGAGGGGCGGCCAACGAAAGAATTCCACTCTCGTGTGGAAGCTGTTCGGTTGCTTAGTCTACTCTTCGTCGTCGTCGTCCATGAGGGCGGCGAGCTCAGCTTCCTCCTCAGCACTGAGGAGGCCCTCGCCGCCCACCTCCTTTTTCTCCTCCTCCACCGGCTTCCCCTGCTCCTCGACAGCAGCATCCAGCCCAGCTTTCGCCAGCGGCCACGACCGAACGGTGCCATCAATGCTCACGCTGCAGAGTCGTTCGCCTGGCCCGCTCGGGCCCCCGAGGACGAGCAGCTCCGTGATTTCATCGTAGTGTCCCACAAGGGAGCAGTAGAGCGTGCCCGAAGTCCGTTCCCAAAACTTGATATCCTCGTCTCTCCCCGCCGTAATAACCCACTGGTCGGTGACCGCCACGGCACGTACATGGTCGCCGTGGTGGAAGGTGTCTTCGCAGCTAAAGCTTTTTATCCTTGACAGACACTTTGCCGTGCCATCGCCGCTCGAAGTCCAGAGATCCGCCTCGTCGCCGCCCTGATCGAGCACCAGCTTGTAGACAGTGGTCTCATGCTCCAAGATGGTCCGGCGGTCTGTGCCCGGCGCATCGGGGAGAGTCTCGACGACCTGCTCCCAGCCGTCCAGCCGGATTTTCCAGCGGCGGATGTGCGGGTCGCTGCTGGCGCTGATGAGGCTGACCTCGTCCGGGGTGGAGGCGGCGTGGTCGATAACCAAATCTTGCAGGCTGAGCATGTTGACCACGTCATCTTTCAGGGTGTGCAATCGAGCCCCGGTGGCGATGTCCCAGACCATGATCTTCTTGTCGGCGCCACCGCTGATCAGCAGCTCCTTTCCCCCGGCCCTCGCACACACGACGGCCTTGACAAAGTCGCTGTGGCCAACGTACTTCCGGCCGGGTGTCCTCAAGGTGAGGTCCCATGACCAGACGTTCTTGTCCCATGACCCGGCAAAAAGCGTACCCAAGCTGGGCCCGCCGACTGCCACGCAGCAGACGGGGGCGGTTGGGCCGCGGTACGCTATCTTGGTGTCTTCGGAGGTCTAGACAGAGGGCGTTAGAGACATATTACAGATCATTCTTGAGCAGACAGCCCGGACATACATCGAGGTTGACCACGCGCACAGCGCCGGCGGATTCGGCGACAAGGAGCGAGGATCGTGGCGATCTGGGGTCCGGTACGGCAGCCAAAAGCTTGGATTTGAGAGAAATGGGGTTGCCATATTTGTTGCCGGCCTTGGCTGCCCGCCGCTGCCTCTTCTCCTGTGCGGCGCTGTGGGATCATGTGAGCCAATATTCATTCTCGATGTTTACCCCCCTTTCCCTCCCCCTCTTTTTTCCATGTTCAACTCACTCCGTCTCGAAAAAATGCTCGGGGTCGGCGGACTGCATCTTGGCAAATCTGATGGGGAGGATGGACAGAAAGAGCTGGAACTGCACGCCTCACAGTCCCTTCCTTATATAGACTTCAAGAGTATCTGCTGCCTGTGGAAGATCCAGGTTCTTTTCCTGCTGCCTTGGGTTGCTGATGGTGATTATATGGCCGCCTGGTGGAAGTGGATGGAAGTGGCCAGACGACGGCAGCTGGTGGGGCATTTCCACAGCAGCCCAAGACCCGAGGGGGAAGGTGGGGCGCTGAAGTGAGTGGAGGTCGCGAAAAGTAAATGGAAACGCGCTTTCGACGCGTCTCCAGTGGCGCGCCCAGGAACACCAAGGTCCCCGCAAAGCCTAAAACCGCAAGCCGCAACCACCTCTATACTGGTCCGATTCAACAAAATCGACAACAATACCGTGCAAAATAGACGTAGACTCTGCCCCACGACACATGGCGTCCCACATCGCCTCGCGACCACGGCCACGGCCGGCGCACACCCAGGGCACCACGCGCTGCGCTTACACGCCCGACGGCACCAAGCTCGTCACGGTCGGCTCCAACAACACCATCCGCCTCTACAAGACCGGCTTCGACGGCGAGCCCACCAACGTCGACGACTGCCAGGAACAAAACGTGGCCCTCTCCACGAGCAACGATTTCTTCGTTGCCGCCTCCGAGGACGGCACGGTCAGCTACTACTCGCTCGCAACCAATACCTTCGACAAGTTCCTGCTGCGCACCTCTCTACCCGTTCGCGATGTCGCCCTCTCGCCCGACAACAAGTGGTGCGCCGTGGCGAGCGACGAGCTGACCGTCAAATTGGTCAACATCCTAGACAACACCAACCTACTCACCCTCAAGGAGCATGCCAAGCCGACCAAGCATCTGTCGTTCGACCCCAAGGGCGCCATGCTGGCCCTGGCGTGCACCGACGGGGTCATCTACGTCTACTCCCTGACGGCAGAGCACCCGGAGCTCATCCGCAAGGTGGATGGCGTCATTGGGCGGATCGAGACCGAGTCCGAGGCGTCCTGCAGGGTGGCATGGCACCCGGACGGCCGCGCATTTGCCGTGCCAACGCCGACAAGGGACATCCAAGTCGTGTCCAAGAACGAC
>FTCU01002674.1_pt1 | contig 33617 bp, 27 predicted proteins | sample 1639521 | NCBI WGS metagenome assembly FTCU01 (sample SAMEA3914864, study PRJEB12502) | metagenome | biome: forest; material: soil | place: USA | collected 2012-03-12 | depth 0.3 m
CCCATGTTCTTCAGAGCGCGAGTGGCGCTGACGGCACACCAGTCAAACTCGACAGAGCTGCCGATGCGGTAAACACCACTGCCGAGAACGATGGTGCCCTTATCGTCAAAGGTCACGTCGTGGGTCGAGGCGTTGTACGTGGTGTAGAGATAGTTGGTATCGGCGGGAAACTCGGCGGCGAGGGTATCGATCTTCTTGACCCAGGGGCGGATGCCGAACTCCAACCTGCGAGCGCGGACCTGGTCTTCGGTGCTGCCGACGGCGTGCGCGATCTGCTTGTCGGAGAAACCCATCTTCTTGGCCTTGAGGACGTTCTCCTTCCTGAGGCCGGTGAGGCTGCCAATCTGCTGGAGCTCCCTGGTGCAGTCTACAATGTTCTGCAGCTTGTGCAAGAACCACTTGTCGATCTTGGTCAGGTCGTGAATGCGGTCAACAGAGTAGTTCTCGTGGAGCATGGCCTGGCCAACGGCCAGCCAGCGGCGGTCGGTGGGGTTCTGGAGCTCGTAGTCGAGATCGGCGAACTTCTCGCCCTGGAAGCCGACGAAGCGGGGGTCGACTTGGCGGACGGCCTTTTGGAAGGACTCCTCGAAGGTACGGCCGATGGCCATGACCTCGCCCACGGACTTCATGGCGCTGCCGATGTCCCGCTTGACGTGCTGGAACTTGGAAAGATCCCACCTGGGGATCTTGGTGACGATGTAATCGAGCGAGGGCTCAAAGTTGGCAGTCGTCGTCTTGGTGACAGCGTTGGGGAGCTCAGGCAAGCTGTGGCCCAAGCCGATCTTGGCGGCGGTATACGCCAGGGGGTAGCCGGTGGCCTTGGAGGCCAGGGCGGAGGAGCGGGACAGACGGGCGTTGACCTCGATGACCCTGTAGTCGAGACCATCCGGCTGCAGCGCATATTGGACGTTGCACTCACCCACGACACCCAGGTGCCTGACGATCTTGATGGCAGCAGTGCGGAGCATGTGATACTCCTCGTCGCTCAGAGTCTGGCTGGGCGCAACGACGATGGAATCGCCGGTGTGGATGCCCAGGGGGTCGAAGTTCTCCATGTTGCAGACTGTGATGCAGTTGTTGTTCGCGTCGCGGACGACCTCGTACTCGACCTCCTTCCAGCCCTTGAGCGACTTCTCAACCAAGATTTGGGGTGAGAGGGTAAGCGACCGAGCGGCCATGTTGCGCAGCTCCTCCTCGTTGTTGGCGAAACCAGACCCCAGACCACCAAGCGCATAGGCAGCACGGACGATAATGGGGTAGCCAATCTGCTTCGCAGCATCGAGAGCCTCGTCGACCATGTTGACAGCAATAGACTTGGCGATCGGGATGTTGATCTCCTCGAGGGCCTTGGCGAACAGGTCTCTGTCCTCGCTGAGCTCTAGTGTCCTCACGCTGGTGCCGAGGACTCTGACGCCGTATTTCTCAAATAGGCCCAGCGCCTGCATCTGGACACCGAGGTTGAGGGCCGTCTGGCCACCGAAGGACAGGAAAACACCATCGGGCTTTTCCCGCTGGATGACGTACTCGACGTACTCGGGGGTGACGGGGAGGTAGTAGACCTCGTCGGCGAGGGAGTGGTTCGTCTGGATGGTGGCAATGTTGGGGTTGACGAGCACAGAGGCTACACCGGCCTCCTTGAGGGCCTTGAGGGCCTGTGCTCCTGAAAGGGGTGACTGCGGTTAGCCTCTGCGTTCCTTGACCCGGGCTCGTGTGACTCAGTGTTCACCGCCTGGGGAGTAGGGGGTTTTGCGCTCGCGTGGCACTCAGACATACCGGAGTAGTCGAACTCTCCCGCCTGGCCAATGGCAAGACCGCCGCTGCCAATGACGAGGACCTTCTTGACATCGATGTACTCCTTGGGTTTTACGACTCCGCTGGCGAGATAGGCCTTCGGATCGGGGGCTTGTTGCGCAACGCCGGCCGCGTTGGCGCGGGCAGCCGAGAAGAGGCGCTTCTGGGTCAATCGGGCGCCGGAGAAGTCGGTCTGTGTGCGGAAGAGGCCGGTTTGCGGGGTGGCAGTCAGCGTCCTCAGCTGGGAGGAGGTGACTGGGACGCGGCGACCATGACGGAGGACGGCCGGGGCGCGGCCCGCCTTGGACACGGCCGACAGCATGGTGCGGAGCGCGGAGCGGAGTGCGGAGTTCGGAGAGGGGTCAGTCAGGAACCGGCTTCAGGGGCTCAGGCGGCACTCCAATCCCTCGTGGTCGTCAATTGGCAATTGTCGCAGGTCGTCCGAGTCCCAGGGCCGGTGAGGGAGTTGCGCAGTGGTGGGGAGCGAAGCAGGACAGGGGACGCAGCAGATGGGATTGTGACAAAGTGGGATCTTGAAATGCCCTGGCTTGCTGGCTCACCTGGCCAAAAAGAAAAAAAAAGATCGGCCGGTGTGGGGAGCGATAGAGCGATAAGATGTGACTCCTCAGTGCTTTGCAGATCAAATTTTCCATGCAATCGGTGCATCGGTGCAGCGGCACATCCGACGCCGGAGCTTGCAATCACCAGACCCATCCGCGCCATCTTGAGGGTTGCGCCGCTTGCGGTCGCGCAGGGGTCTTGCTCGAGCATTCGATTGGCCAATCCGACTGGTCCCTGGGTTTGGCGGTGAGCAGGCTGTCCAATGTGTTGAGGGTGAGTGGACGGTATTCTGTATCCTACACAGAATACCTACCAATGGAGTTATGATATCTGCCTACCACTTATACACACACAAATGCAAGCAGCTATGACAACCGCGTCGACCAACTGCCTCCCTAGGAAGGTACATTACCTATATTTGACGGATCAACAAAGACAACGAAAGCTTTCCCACCCCTGTCTCCGTCGCCATATATTTCGGTTTCTCTAGCTGGTCTTAGCGCTGTCTTCTTCATTGTCTTTTTTGTTGTCTTCTTCATTGTCTTTTTTGTTGTCTTCTTCATTGTCATTTTTGTTGTCTTTCTCGTTGTCTTCTTTATTGTCTTCTTTATTGTCTTCTTTATTGTCTTCTTTATTGTCTTCTTTATTGTCTTCTTTATTGTCTTCTTCGTCTTTTTTTTGTTGTCTTCTTTGTTGTCTTTCTTGCTGTCTTCTTCATTGTCTTCTTCATTGACTCTCTAGCTGTCTTCTTCATTGTCTTTCTAGCTGTCTTCTTCATTGTCTTTTTCGTTGTCTTTCTCGTTGTCTTTCTCGTTGTCTTTTTCGTTGTCTTTCCCGTTGCCTTTCTCGTTGTCTTCTTCGTTGTCTTCCTGGCGTTTTCTCTCGTTATCTTCCGCCCGCTCGGTCTGCCGATCGGCCCGTTGACTAGCCGCAACTGGTCGTCATTCGGTGATCAAGTCACGCTCCGATCCAATGGTTTGATGAGTGCGAAAGTTGCCGCAACGAGACAGGGTTGGGGTTTTGTGTGGGGCATGTGACCTGGCTCAGGGGCACTTCAAGCAACGCGCCAAGACCGAGCGCCCCGTGGGTAGCCGTTACCCCTGAACAACTCGGCTCCCTCACGTCATCCAGCTTGCCTAGACTTCGTACTCGAGGTTAAGCCGCTGCCAGCCATGCCCCGAACCGTGCTGTTTGCTCTGCTCGGGGAGACCCTCACGGGCCTTCAATTGAACTTATTGGGTGTAATTCTGTTGCAATACTGACGCTGGCCACATCTCTTCCTGTGCTTGTACTCACTCGACCATGTTCTGGAGCCGTAACTCTCGCGTGATGCGCCAGCAATGGCGCGTCTACCGAGGCCTGGGCCGCCGCGCGACGGCGACGGCAACGGGAACATGGGGCGCGCCGCTCTCTCCCATCTCTCCCCTCTCCCAGTCCCCGTCGTTGGTGCGGACACGGGCATTCCACGCGGCGCGGCCTCTCCTGGCGGTCAAGCCGGTGCTGCTCGCCGACATTGGAGAAGGTCTGTCCATTCCGGGTCCTCGCCGTCTCCCGACCCCCCATTGACCCTCCCTCCCTCCCAGGCATTGTCGAGTGCGAGATCATCCAATGGTTCGTCGAGCCAGGGGCGCGCGTCGAGGAGTTCTCCCCGCTGTGCGAGGTTCAGAGCGACAAAGCCTCGGTCGAGATCACCAGCCGCTTCGCAGGCGTCGTCCAGAAGCTACACTACGAAGCGGGCGAGATGGCCAAGGTCGGCAAGCCCTTCGTCGACATCGATATTCAAGGAGATGCCAAAGAAGAGGATCTTGACGCACTGGTTCCACCTGAGACTCCCAAAAAAGAGGCGGAGATCAAGCCTACCCAAGCGCCTGTGCGTCCCTCTGCAGAGGAGACCGCGGCAGCACAGGTGGCCGTCTTGATAGAACACGAGACACCAGAGGCGCCGAAGGCCAAGGGGAAACATGCCTCGCTGGCAACACCCGCTGTCAGGCACCTCTCAAAGGAGCTGAATATCAACATATTGGAGGTAGACGGCACAGGCAAGGACGGGCGGGTGCTCAAGGAGGACATCTACAGGTTCGTGGAGAGCAGAGACGCGCCAGCGGCCAGCCAAGCGCCGTCAACACAACCCACCCCTACCACACCAACACCTGGCGCTGCGGCCACCCTATCAGATGCATCCGCCGCGGGGCCGCAACAAGAGACACGCGTTGCGCTCACAAGAACGCAAGAGATGATGTTCAAGACCATGACCCGCTCCCTCAGCATCCCCCACTTCCTATACGCGGACGAGGTCGACTTCACCTCGCTCGTCGAGCTCCGCGGGCGTCTCAACAGGGTCCTCTCCAAGGCCGGCCTGAGCGACAGCCAAGTCGGCAAGCTCTCGTACCTGCCCTTTATCATCAAGGCCGTCTCCATGTCCCTCTACCAGTACCCCATCCTCAACGCGCGCGTCGAACTCGACAGCAGCAACGGCGGCGGCAGCGGCAAGCCCACCCTGGTGCACCGCAGCCAGCACAACATCGGCGTGGCCATGGACACGCCCTCGGGCCTGCTGGTGCCGGTGGTCAAGAACGTGGGGCGGCTCAACATCCTCGACATTGCGGCGGAGCTGGGCCGGCTGCAGGGGCTGGCGGCGGCGGGCCGGCTCGCCCCGCACGACATGGCCGGCGGCACCATCACCGTCAGCAACATCGGCAGCATCGGCGGCACCTACCTGTCGCCCGTCGTCGTCGAGCGCGAGGTCGCCATCCTCGGCGTCGGCCGCATGCGCACCGTGCCCGCCTTCTCGACCGTGCCCGGCCGCGAGCACGAGGTCGTGCGCCGCCAGGTGTGCAACTTTAGCTGGAGCGCCGACCACCGCGTCGTCGACGGCGCCACCATGGCCCGCGCCGCCGAGGTTGTGCGCACGATTGTCGAGGAGCCCGATGTCATGGTCATGCACCTGCGGTAGGTGTGTGCTGTGTGTGTGGGTGGTGGCGGCTGGGCAGGGAGGAGGGGGGGCGGGGAGGAGGTGGCGGAGGAGGTCAGATTCGAGGATTCGATTCACCCGGCCGCCTTCTCCGTCAGACCTCGCTCGCTTAGCCCGGTTACAACATAATGCGTGGCAAGAGGCGAGGCGGTGGGCAGCAATGCCTACAGCGCGGTGTTTGATGTCGAGGTGATATTTTTGTCTCTGCATAGACTTAGCAAGCCTGTTCTTGTAGATAGACAGCAGCAGCATCAGCAGCAGCTAGGATGTTCTTCGGTTGCGTTCCCGAAATCCCGCAAAGTCCTCATCAACCCCTGCCCTGCCTGTGTTCCCTTGCGACTGACTGAGGCAGTGTTTCCCCATGAGGAATCCTCGATGATGCTCTTCTCGTTTGCTTTTGATTTTCCCATGCAAGCTCGGGCACACCGCCTGCAGCTCGCTATTCTCGTCAATGGCCCGGTGGCAACCGCGTGATGCCCGGTGTCTCGGCAACGAAACGAAGTCGTGGACCTGTTTCGGCTGGTTTCTGCGCCGCACGTCCGCAGGCTGGGCCATGTCACGACCCCTCCTCTTGACCCCTCCTCTCTCTCCTGCTTATTGCTTCTTCTTTCCCTCGCGGGTACAGGTCAAGTACACGGGCAGTACAGGTGAGGGGAATGCCCATTTTGGCATCGTGCATGCGTTGGCGAGTTCGTCTGCGTCCAGTACGTTCGTCGTGGAGGTCAGAATGCTCCCCCACCGTCAGAGGAGGCAAGCCATCGGGCTTCCCCACGGTAGCATTTTCCGCGGGAGACCCGCATCCGTCGGTTAGCGCCAAGACGACCTCAGGCGCAGGTGTCGACTACTTCACACGCAGGTCTCGAGGGGCTAGAGCCTCACATGGCCAAGTACGGTACATGGTGGACATGTACCTTGGGGCCCTCGTGGTTGACGGACTAGGAGCCTTGTGGTGAACGTGTCCCGTCGCGTACCTGTAGTTGCCTCAAAAGGCAAACCCGGGGAAGTTGCAGAAAGCCAGGTGATGTACTGGCCAGTGAGATGCTGAGAATACATCACATCATGCATTGTTGGACAGCGCACCAGACAGAGGGCGGCTCACAAACTCGGCAGTCATTTGGTTGGTTCGCTTCTGGCGGTTTGCTTTTTGCCTCCTTTGTGTATCGATCTTGGGGGGTAGCTGCAAAATACGTGAGACATGGGAGTTGGCAACGGTCAGTTGCGGCGTTGTGAGAACGACTGCCCGGGACATAATAACGTCAGGGGAACGTGCCAAGAACACACCTCCGAGATGTTGACCGGGCAATAGGAACGATTTGAAGAGTGGATAGCGTTCTAGTATTCTTAGGTGATGTCGGTAGAGGAGAAGCCCTGAGGCTCGTTGAACAAGGCTGGAGAGGATGTTTTACGTTCCTTGTCTGGTGTCTAGCTCTGAAGGCATCTCTCAACTGGGGTTCTCACAAGAACGGATCTGGGTCAGTTGCGGCTCGTCCCGTGCCTCCCTTTGCCGGACGTTACCAGATCGCCGGGAGGCAAGGCGAAGTCTAGCCTTTTCATGGGAAAATCCCACAAACGCTTGGTTGCGGCATGGCAGACCAACACGGCTCGGAAGTGATCATACGAGCCGGGAATCAAGGTCAAAATGCTGACCGGGTGCTTCATGGTTCAGAAAAGCGGAATGGAATGAAATTCTTCGCATTCGCAACGCTCCTCCAGGAGCGACAAATCACCAGCCCAACACAGGTACTACTTAAACCCTTTTGAAGACGCCTGTATCCCGCGACAACGGCTCCGCCAACCCGTGTCCAGCCATGCAAGCAAAGCCCATCCGACGTGACAAGCAATTCTTGTCAACGCTCCCAAATCTGTCCCGGTCCGTCCTTCGAACGCCCAAGCGAAGATAGCACCCAAAATAAAACGCAAATCCAGGCCAACTCCGTATCCCGATGCAAGATTATGGTGATGCCGTCCCTTTCCCCGGGACGGCGTATTATCAGCGCCATGGGAAACATGTGCGCTTCTCTTTCCTCCTCATTGCGGAGTCCGCTATCACTGGGCGTTCAGTCGAATGTTTTCCATGGTGTCGAGAACCCGGCCGAGGGCGTCTGCCATGACGGCCTCGACTGGACGGGTAACATCGACTGTGAGGACGTCGACTTCATCCGCCTTAGGCCTCTCGAGGATGTCGAACTGGCTGTGGACCATGTTGGCGCCCATGTAGTGGTTTTGACGTGCCGTGACCCGCTGCAGGAGAACTTCCTCAGGGGCGTCGAGATAGATGAAGTGGAGGTAGAGGTTTGGGCTGAAGTAGGGCGCCACGCGGATGACGTCGCGGTACTTGCGCTTGAGCGCCGAGCAGGTCAGCACCACGCCTTCGCTGCCGTTGTCGAGGGCCTGGATTGAGGCCTCGCGGAGGGCCGTCAGCCAGTCCCATCGGTCGGCGTCCGTCAGCGGAATACCGGCGCTCATCTTGTCGATGTTGGCCTGGGGATGGTACTAAGAGAATGGCGGGTGAGCTTGGGGCCACGGCTATTTGAGGCAGTAGCAGAACAAAAACGTACCTCATCACCCTCGATAAAAGGAACTCGGAGCGCATCGGCAATGTGCTTGGCTACTGTGCTCTTTCCACACCCGGCCGGACCCGTGACGAGCCAGATATGCTGCTCCTTTGCTGCGGAGTTGTTGGTGGGGGTGGCACCGTTGGTCAAGACGCCGTGAGAGAGAGCCGAGGCTGGGAGTCGCCCGGACTTGGGCGAGGGCGGGATGCTTTGACGGCCGGAAGACATGGCTCCTGACGACGAGGGCCTCTGCCCGTTGATTGCTACCGAGGGGTTGTATGAAAGCATGGCTATGGAGAGGGACCGAAGGGTAGCCGGACGAGCGAGCGAGTGGTCAACGACGTCTAGAGGCGCAGTGGTAATCTTGCTCAAGAAATGGCAGGTTACGTCGCTATTGCATTCCGCAAACGAAGAATTCGGGCGATTTGGTTTTGGAGTGAAGGAACGGCGAGGGCGGTTTGGCAATGAGAGGTGTGGAGGGGTGGCGGGTTGGGGGTGTAAGTGTGGGGGTACTGAGCGGGTTGGGATGAGGGCGGCAAGCAGCTCGGCACACGCAGATTCACCAGAGACTGCCGAAGTGGGTGCAAAGAGAATGCAATGCAAAAGTCACGGAATTGATGAAATAAAAGAACACCCGAGGCCACGAGGGAGCCAGGCCGGTGGCGGATCGCGGGTCATTTATAGCTGGCCTGAGTCGTCTTCCCGTCCTTCCCTGGTGCGGCGTGGACGACCGGGCAGGCAACCCGCGTCTCTGGTGCGATGACCTAACGTTTTCCCTAGAAGGCCCAGGCCGCAGCCCGGGTGTCGGGGTACCTGACCTAAATTCCAGCAGATCGAAATCACCGCGAGACTGCGTACCGGGTACATGTCATGTACCGTGCCGAGCGCGCTTCGTTCATCGGCGCCATGGGGTGCTGCTTCACCGAACGCAATCCTTGCATGGCTGTTCCCGCCCTCGTGCTCACTGGCCGCAGCTCGCGGGGTGAATCTCAATGAATCTCCCAAAACAATAATCCCATTGGCGCTCGGACGGGCGAGGGAGAGCCAAATTGCCATGACTGGTGGAATCTTGGGCTTGGCAGGCTGTGCCAAGCTGCTGTGGGAGGGGTGGAGTGCCGGGTCAAGGCCCCACCGACGAGGTGCAAGACTGCAAGTGCCTCGTGTGCCAATTCGGGGGAGCTTTTCCTGGGGCGGGCGTGGGATGACAGCACGGCGGAGGCAGGATGATCGACACACTTGGGGGCAACTTTCCAGCACGACGTCACTGACCGAGACCTGTCAAACACCAACATCGTGTAAACCGCCTGGCCTGGACGACGTCGAGGTTACCTGTCTGCCTCTCTTCCTCCCCCCCCCCCCCCATCCCGAAGAGGAAGCGTGTCTTGCGGCCTTGCCAGAAGGTGAAGCAAATCCCGGCGTGGGCCAGCTCGTCCAGCCAGGCCCTTCCTTGGTCGGCTTTGCCAAATTTTCGGGATAGCGTGGGGGGCAGGCCCAAGAGTCAGCGAAAGATGGGGGGTGAAGAGCCGGCGCTGACTGGGGGTGGCTGCCAGGCTGTCAGCAGGGGTGTTCTCAGGCGGCGCCGCGTCTTCCCTTCTCTCCCTCGTCTGCTTCCAACACGGAAGGGCAGGCCGCCGGATGGAGAAAAGGGAGAGGGAAAAAGCAAAAGCTCCAGGCCTTCAACGAGCACGGAAGAGATTTTTTTCTCTTCAACGTAGCCTGAGAACCGACAACGTCACACACTCGCGAGTCCCAGGAGAAACCCATCGCGAGATTCTCGGCCTTTCGTCCCTGACACTGACAAAGAGAAATGACGGGGGGTGGCCAACTTGCCGGGACCCAGAAACCCAAGATGGGCATTTGGCGGGGCAGGGCAAAGCAGGGGTTATCACGAGGCCACCTGACTCCGCTCGGCCCAGCTTCCGGGAAGCACTGGCGGGCGGAGGTGATGCCGTGCGACAGACTACCGCCGTGTATTTTGTACACTAAGTAACTTTGACATTGCGTGGACGAAACACGCCCCAGGACAGGCCCGGAATTCGAGGCCACCATTGCCAGGTATACCGTATGGTAGACGCAAAAACCCCCCCGATGCTGCCCAAGGCTGGCCGACAGCCTTGGCGACGGGACGGTGGGAATAGCTTCGCATGTCCCGCTGCAATGCACGCCTGTCTGTCAATGCCTGCACATACTGTGGTATCAACTACTGCACCCCGGACATTGCTGCATACCATGCTCAAGCCATGCCTCCAGAAGCAGCTCAGGACCCTCACCGCTCAATCCTTCGGCTTGGGCAGCGGCAGGGAGACGTTCGCAGGCTGAAACATGGGCCACTAAAGTCCTCAGATGGCCCTGCACGCTCTCCAATCCATCCGAGTGCATTGGCGACGTTCTGCAGGTGAGCCATTTGCGGTCCTCGCCGAACCCAGACACTGAGTGCCATCCAACGGCCCGCGCTTGGTGACCGGAGGCTTTGCTATTAGTTATGCTGACAGCGCCATGAGACGCTGCAAGATGCATCACAACCAGGGCAGCAAGGGCAGTTGGGCAGGAATACAGAATACCTCCCGAGTACATCTGCCTCGGCACACTCGGAAACGAAACAATGTGCGAGCGCAGCCTCAAACTCTGCGAATGACGACCGAGAGCCTTCGTGCCAAGGGGCGCATGGTTCCAAACAAGACGTCCAGCACCACCCGGCCTTCTTGAACCTTGCGACGGGAGGTCAACAATTCAGGGGCGCGTCTTTCCCGCCCACCCCTGAAAATTGGAATTGACGTTAGCTCGAACCTTCCGGTGGGATGGTTTGTTTCGTCCCCCACAAACAACCCGGCAATGGTTCCTTGCGACCGAGTTGGGCGATGGCTCCCTCTCCTCGGGGCAGGCTAGCAGTTTCTGCCGGGCCTAGATGACGTCCAACAGATCCGATTTGATGCAGCTCACGGGACGGACCAGAACACCGCAAACTTTGGTTTGTCTGACGACGCGCCAATGCCGCCAGCCAGGCTAGCAACGAAGCAAACACGCCATCCTTCGTCAAGGCAAGCTCTGCCCGCACAGTGCCATCGCAGGCAAGGAACAGCTCCAGTGCGAAAGAGGCAGACAGGCTCACCTCTCACCTCTCACTTTCCGCTGCCGCCGACATCGCACCGGGCTGTCAGCAGGCCGTCGGCCGTTTGAGTCCTAGCCGCGGCGGCAGCCAGTTTCTATTTTGGACTCTCTGCTGGCCGTGGAAAAGAAAAAAAAATACATGAATGGGAAATAAAAGAGAGAAACGGCGGACGAAGAGAGAAAACATAGATTCACACGCTGGGCGCAACAGACGTGGCAAGTCTGGTCACAACTCGGCTTCCATCATGCTGCCCAGCGAAGTCAGAAAGAAACAGAACTTGTGTTCTCCAGTAATGGCAGTCAGAAGAGACCCCGCGATCCGCTCCGACGCCCCGGTCCCTGTTGGCCCCCCCCTCGACCTGCTGTTTCGGGGCAGAGAACGCTCCACTGCCACAGCAGCTCCCGGATCAACCAGAAAACCCGAGGCCTTGCTTTTTCTTCCAGCAGTGCAGGAGGCAGCATTGCGACACAAGCGCCGGTGCAGGATCGGTGATGCCGTGATCCTGCCGTCAGTCACAGCCTGGCGTCTTTGTGTGGCTGGTGAACAATGCTACTGTGGCGGGTGCTCGAAGCATTGTTATACCCCGCCTCGGGATCAGAGCACGGCCGAATGGGGAAAGAGTGTGTGCAAACAAATGGTGGGGCAGCCAGCCAAGGAGCCGGGAGCTTTGAGCTGCCCAAACCGGAACTGCAGCGCTGCCTGCTGATGTGATGAGCCGAGTGAAGGGCGGCACGACGAGACCGGGCTTTCTGTTTGGTTGTTTCTTCGGGTGCTTTCGATGCGTCGCTCCCTCCTCAGATTGAGGTCTATATCAAGCCCGCGTGTGCGTGTAGCAACTGCATTTCCTCCCCCCATCCGGTTTCTGCAACAGCAACCGCGCCGCCTGTTCAACATGAACGCCCAAGAGCTGTCGCAGTATCTGGCCGATGCCCCGCCTTCGGTCGTCCGCCTCGAGATCGAGAAGCACTTCACGGCGCTGTCGGACAAGCAGAAGCGCTACGCCCACTTCATCAGCAGGTGAGAAGACAACCACGCACCAGCGTCGGTTGGTTTGCCGGACCCCGCCCCTCGTGCATCTGGCCGTGGACGCTGCGCACCTGCCAACATCTGCCCCTGCTGATCGCTGATCACCGCCGCAGAGCCTCCTTTGCCGGCACCCGCATCGTGCTGCGCCAAGTCTCGCCCGAGTCCGAGCACATCTACGACTTGATTCTCGCCCTTCACAAAGCCTCGGCCGGCGACTGGAAGGCGCTCGCCGAGAAAGCCGGCGTCGACGAGCAAGGGCTCTCGGCCTTCCTGCAGTACGCGGCACAGTTCCTCGGTAACAGCGGCAACTACAAGAGCTTTGGAGACTCCAAGTTCCTCCCTCGCTGCGACGAGTCCGTCTTTGCCGCGCTTGCCTCGACCTCGCCCGAGGCCGAGACGCATTACAAGGCGACCAATGGCGCCATCTTCTCGGCCGACAAGCCCGGCCTCCTTCACCTCGGCTTCCCGGATGAGGGCCACCTGACCACCTACTACCCCGACTCTCCCGGAATCACAAAAGACGAGGTCGATGCCGTATCCAAGTGGATGGCCGCCAAGGGCCTTCTCCCGGAGAACACCAGGCTGCGGAAGACCAAGGATGGCGTCTTTGAGCTGCTCATCGCTTCGGCAACGACCAGCGTTCCCAGCGAGGGCGGCGACATTGGCAAAGACACCGAATACGTCATCAGCGAGGGGCTGCTCGAGGGCAAGACCGTGAAGCTGGTCTATGGAGACTACGCCAAGCAGATGGACGCCATTGCCGGTTACATCAGGAAGGCCGCCGAGAACGCCGAGAACACGACACAGGAGAAGATGCATCTTGCGTACGGCGACTCGTTCGATGGCGGCTCTCTCCTCTCGTTCAAGGACAGCCAGAGGCACTGGATCCGCGACCAAGGCCCGATGGTGGAGTGCAACATTGGCTTCATCGAGACATACCGCGATCCTGCAGGCGTTCGTGGAGAGTGGGAAGGTTTCGCCGCAGGTGAGTTTCCCGCTATCATGTCGTAACCCAAGGGTACTTTGCTAACCAACGCCTTAGTCGTCAACCGTAAGTTTCCCTCTCTCGAGAGCCTCCCTGACCATCTACCTCTACATACTGACACAACTGCGTAGTCGAGAGAACCAAGGCTTTTGGGGAGCTCGTGCGGTCTGCCCCCGACCTGATCCCGTTGTTGCCGTGGTCCAAGGACTTTGAGAAGGACAAGTTCCTCTCACCAGACTTTACTTCCTTGGAGGTTTTGTCGTTTGCCGGTACGTTGGGTGGAGTGGATACTCGGTCGCGTTTCCAGTTGGAGGCTAACAGCGTGGTGTAGGCTCCGGAATTCCTGCGGGCATCAACATGTAAGCCAAACTCATTTGATCATTCGGTTAGATGAAACGCTGAACTTTGTATAGCCCAAACTACGATGATATCAGGCAACAAGAGGGCTTCAAGAACGTGAGCCTGGGTGTGTAACCCCCGCACTTCGACTTCGGGTGCTTGATTCCAGCTCTGACAAATCAATAGGCAACGTCTTGAGCGCAAAGGCTCCAGATGAGAAGATCCCGTTTATCTCCGCAGGCGACCTGGCGCTCTATCAAAAGTATCGGGATGCCTCCTTCGAGGTTCAAGTCGGGCTCCACGAACTTACAGGTATGATAAAGTGGTCGCCGGCGACAGCGGTGGCGATCTCTCACTCACGCTGTACCTAGGTCATGGCTGCGGCAAGCTTCTCCAGGAGACCGCCCCGGGCGTCTTCAACTTTGACGTCGCCAACCCCCCGGTCAGCCCTGTCACCGGAAAACCTGTCACCACCTGGTACAAGCCTGGTCAGACTTGGGGCTCCGTATTCGGCGGTCTTGCGGGCGCGTACGAGGTATGGTTCTCATATCTTCTCGCTATGCGGTAATGTGTGACTGATGATGTGTCAGGAATGCCGCGCCGAACTTGTCGCCATGCACCTGAGGTGAGTTTGACTAACCCGTCGTATTTTCGGGCGCCCGCATCTAACATCCGCGAAGCTGCGAGTTCTCTGCCCTGAAGATTTTCGGCTTCGGCGATGGCAAGGTCGACATGGACGGTGAGGCGGGTGATGTTCTTTACACGTCATACCTCAGCATGGCCAGGGCGGGTTTGACCTCGGTCGAGTTCTGGGATCCGAAGAGCCAGAAGTGGGGGCAGCCTCACTGCCAGGCTCGTTTCGCTATCCTCAAGGTAATGGTCCGATGATTTGGGTGATGAGAGCAGGTTTACTGATGTTCACAAGTCATTCCTCGAAGCCGGAGACGATTTCTGCAAGCTGGAGTACAAGAACGAGGACCTGTCCGACCTCGAGATCCGGCTTGACCGGTCCAAGATCCTGACTAGCGGCAGGAAAGGTAAGTTATTCGAAAAAGGCAAAAGTCCCCGAATGGCCCTGACAAACGACCACCAGCCGTTGCGGATTTCCTCCAGAAGCTCCACGTCTACAAGTCGACCGCCGATGTCGAGGCGGGGAGCAAGTTCTTCACCCACATGTCTTCTGTCGGGTTGGAGTACTGGGGCACTAAGGTGCGGGATGTGGTGCTCAAGAACAAGCAGCCGAGGAAGGTGTTTGTGCAGGCCAACACCTATCTGGATGAAGCGTCCGGCCAGGTCACGCTGAAGCAGTATGAGCCCTCTCTCGAGGGCATCATTCAGAGCTGGGCGGAAAGGGAGGTTTGACTGACCAGGGGTCAACCTGAGCCCCGCCCACGGGCGCCTTACCGGTCCGTCCTATGAGGAAACCAGCGCCGAGGAGGCGGCTGTGGTGGTGGAGAGTGACGTAGCCAAGCCGGCGCCAGGCATATGGGATTCTGGTGCCGGTGACTTGCTTAACTAGTACCAAGGGGACAACACCCTCAGAATACGACAAGATGAATCAAATTTCGGGTCAGCTCAAGAAAGCCCCCTTGGACTCATGAAACAAGCGCCCAAGACCGCGTCGGTCAGGTATAGGTATATCCCCCAGGTTCCCCGGTTCTAAGTGAATACATTTCATGTAACCCATCGGGAGTTCAAGCAACATCCCGATCTCATATTTTTACCTCCCGTTCATTACGCCATCGGGCCCACGACGCCAATCCGTGGTCGCCTACATGCAGCTTCAGCATGGTCGCTCGGCCCCTGGTTTTTTCGATGCCTTGCCCAAAAAGGCCATGTCTCGCTTGGTAATTTGCAAACCGCAGTCGTGGAAGTTGGACATCGTTGTTCTCCCCTGACAGTCACCACCGCTCGCGAGGGCTGGTGGAGACGTGGATAAGGCGACAGCTAGATATGGCTTCCGGTCGAGACAGCACAATGGTGGCGAGAAGGCAAGCGCTGACAGCCATATCACCATTCATGGGGCTGACTGGTTTGCCTGACCAAGAGAGCGAGTCACTTTGTGGCTCTGGCAGGCAGCAGGCCAATCCAACCCGTCCTTATGCAGAAAGACCGAGGGTTGTCCTTCAGCTCTGCGGCAGTTGCTCAAGCATGCCGTCGAAACTGGCTGCCGAGATTTCCATCATCCTGGTGCCGGGGTCGCCGCCGTCCTTCTGGTGAGTCTTCATATGCCGGCGGAGCTGGTCCTGGCGGTGGAAGTTGCGGTCGCAGCCGGGGACGGTGCAGGTGAAGCGGCCCTTGACTTCGTGGGTGCGCTTGTGCTTGGACAGGTTGGATGACTCGCTGAAGCCTTTTCCGCAAACTGGACATTTGAGGGGCTTGTGGCCGGAGTGGACACGCTGATGCATGGCTGGGAGGGGAGGAAGCTTGTTAGATCGAGCTCGGTTGCTGTGAGGAGGAAGGAAGGTGAAAGCTGAGCTTACTGAGAGCACTCGGGTACCGAAACGCCTTGTGGCAGACGCCGCAGACCAGGGGCTTCTCGTTGCTGTGGATGAACATGTGCTGGGTTAGAGCCTGTTTCGCTGAGAAGCCCTTGTTACATGTTGGGCAAATGTGAGGCTTGTCTGCGGTCCGGTGTTAGCGGAGATATAACGTGGACAAGGGGCAGGGCACTGTAGTTGGCTTACGGCCAATATGAGTCTGCATGTGTCTCTCGATTTTGCTTCTCTGCGGGAACCCTGTGGCGCCGGGTTCGCTGCGCGGGCAGTCGTCCCAGCCGCAGCGGAAGCCTTGTGAACCCTTTTGGGCGTGCTTGATGTGAACCTCGGAAGCATGCTTGAACAGTTCCTCGGCGTCAGCAAACAGCTGGCCGCAGATACCGTGGCTGCCTTCTTCACGCCAGCGGCATCTGTGCTCCTCGTCGGCCCCTAGCTCAAGAGAATGCTCGGCTGCGGATGAGGCGACCGATGCGCTGCGGAGATGAAGAGAGGTTTCTGGTTTCGCGTCCGTCATCTCGACGCTGTTGGAGAGCGGCGTGAGGGGGGATGGCGTCCCTGGCGATGTCCCAGAATCAGACGTGTCCAACGGTGTAGCTGGTGGCGACATGACTTCGGTCGACGCTAGCACATGCTGGTGGTGCCGGTGGTGCTGGGCTTCGGTCGCGGTCCGGAAAAGGTTGGGCATCCCGGCGGTAAAGTACTGTCGGTGCTGCGAGTTGAAGTGTGCGAGGAACGACTCGGCGTCATGGATCTCGGCGCCACACTCTACAAACCTCTGGTTCATCTGGAAGTCGGGCCCAACTGAGTCAAACTGACCATAGGCAGTTGGATTCTCAGAGAGTGGCATGTGGCAGTAGGAGTAGGTCTCGGGATTGTCCAATGGACACGGACTCGTGCAGCTGGCATAGGAAGTCGGATCGCCATGGGCAACCAACAGATGGTTGGTGATGTTGCCCAACTGGCCCGGAAAGAATTGTTGAGCTAGCAGGTAGTTGTTGTGATGGGAGGCGCCGGGCAGATGAAAGTCTAGACTGTTCATGACTGCGCAGGTTGGCTATGAGCAAAGCTGATGGGCACACCAGGGGGTTTGGTAGAGAGGAGATGCCTCACCTTGCTGCGGCAGGTCAAAGTCATGATGGTGGGGTTCCTCAGGGGCGTGGTTGATGGAGATGAGGGCGGCGGCACCGCTGACCACCTCGGACGAGGGCACGGGGACAGGAGGGCGCGAAGGGCAGCTCTGATCGGTGCAGGCATCGTCGGTATCGGCACAGGCGACGTCAGTGCACTTGTCGGTCATGGTGCACTCGCTATCGCAGCAGCTGTCGGCCACCGAGTGGCAGTCGTCGTCGGTGCAGGGGACGCAGGGAGCACATGGGACACATGGATCGCATGGGTCGCATGGGTCTGGCAGGTGCTGGCCGTACCACTGCTGGGGATGATAGAGAGCCGGGGCAGGCGGGTCAAGATCTGCGGGCCGGAATTGCATCGACGACAGGTCCATGTGGTCTATTGGGAAGTCGTAGCGCGCGAAAGGATTGTCGCGAGGCCAGCGGATCGGGAGAGACGGCGAGGCACCGCGGTGGTTGAACTGCTGGAAGCCATTGTAGAGTCCGACACCCATGCAGCGGTCGACACACAGGTCGTCGTGGGATTCGTAAGCGACGGCGCTGGCGACGGACAAGCGGGCGGCATCGACGGGGTTCGGGTGGTCTGGTCCGAGGTGTGTCGGCTGCATCATGGCGGAGAAATCCAGGCCGAGGTGATTCCCGCTGCTGCTGCTGCTGCTCTGCGAGTGTCGATGGAAGGCATCTCCGTGACCGTGGCCGTGGGTATGGCCGCCATGACCTTTCCCGGGAAAGCGGTCGTGGTGGGACTTGAAGTGGCCGTCCATGGCGGTGGGCGACCAGTGAGTGGCTCACCGACGACAGGCTGGCTTGGACTGGACCGGAACCGCTGGATCACACACGACGGGGACAAAAGCCTGGTGGTGGTGCCGAATTGACCGAGGGAGCGGGGTGCTCGAGGGAGGGAGTGGGCGGTGTGTGCGCGCGCTGTCCCAAACCAGCCCGCCAGCGTTGTCGCAGCCGTTGTCGATGTCGATCCGAAGTTTGGCAGCCGGGTCCGCGTGTCTCGGGTCTCGACGAGTGACTGGAGGTGGGTGAGGTGATGGGGGTTCTGGTGGGTGGGCCCGAAGCTGAGAGGTCGATATTATTTTGCGGGCAGTGAGAACCTTGACGGTCACGTCTCCCGTCGCCGAGTCCCGGCGCCCTGTCCGGAGCACAGAAATACAGTGTCCTGCGCGCGTGCAGCGACCCTGAAAAAAACCAGGGAGGGTTCAGGGCATAGCCGCAGCATGCATGCACGCTCTGGGGCAATTCAGCGAGGACTTGCCGGCCTGGGGGTGCAGAGCTGGAGCTGTCTCGGAATCCCACAATGCAGCCGTCGACTTTCTGCCTCTTGAGCAGCAAAACGGAGCACATGGTGGGGTCTTGCAACCAACAGGTCCAAGTGAACCCTGGAAGTGGGGGTAGCTCATCCCAGCCTGGGAGAGCGCGTGATTGGTTGGCTCTGGCTGATCGCTCCCTCGGGTCTTGAGTGAGCCTGCTCTGCCTCTGCTCAACCGCAGCGGGGAGGGGCTTGCCCATCACGTCGGTGAGATTTGCATCTGTACATATGGCGTCAAGCCTTGCGCATTGTCTGCGGCCTGCTGCAGCGGCATGATGTAGACATATTCACGAGGTTAATACCAGAGAAATATTGCCAGCTGCTGGAGCAAGTCTTTCGCAAAGTGCCCTTCCTTTGACTCAACAACTCCAGGCAACACAAGCCAAGCTCTCACGTGGGGCAGTCCAGCAACCGAAACGAACACATCCATCCATCCATCCATCTTCTCCCTCGCGTATCCGAGATTGACATCGCCAACTTGACATTCACCACCTCGGCTCGCCCTTCCAACTACCCCGGTCTAACACAGCACCAAATAAAATAAAAATAGAATCAAAATGGGCAACCTCTGCAGCAGCGAGCGCGATCCCTTCTCGCAGCCGGGCCGCCCCCTCGGCACCACCCCGCCCGCCCGCGCCTCCGTCTCCGTCCCGGCCTCGGCCACCGCCAAATCCCCGCGGAAAGTAGGCGGGCCACCCCGAACCCTCGGCGGCAGCACATCACCCTCATCACCGGCATCATCATCATCACCAACACCCGGAGGAGGAGGAGGGGGAGGAGGAGACGACGCGCGGGCTCGAGCCGCCGCCGCCGCGCAGGTGTGTACTACTTCGTCCTCGCTACTTTTCTGTATGTTGATGAGTAAACCCCTCAGGCCCGCTTCGATAACAGCAAGGCGGGAGGCGGAAAATTGCAGACACAGCTGGACAAGCAGCGGGGCATGACAGACGCCGCGGCCCTCAAGCAGGCGAGCGACGCCCAGAGGCGGCAGAGGGATTTGGATCAGAACGCCGTCGCGCTGCAGCACGAATAGTCCGCTGAGACGAGAGTTTTTGAATTTTAAGATGGTGACCCGATGGTTATTGAGGAGGGGCGCTTGCTTGTTTACTTGCTTGGGGTTGGGCGTTAATGATGTCGTGTTTTAACTTGCTTCCTTTTTCAACGTCATTAGAGTTTCATGTCAGGTTATACCTATGCCCAAGTTCAGAGCATAGATCGAGGGGGCTTTTGATTGACCATGTTTTGAAATGTCTTGTTTCAGACGCGAGGGAATGACTACTGGTGATGCGATATAACAAACTCCATTACGCCCTTCGAACCCGTGTTCACTGCCCTCATGCTTACATCTTCAGACTACCTGATTGCCCAAGCCACACCTCCAAGAAAACCACCTACCCATACTTCATGTGATGGTGTACCTTCCACTCGCTGGCGCGCGGCTCTCGGCGTCTGCCGCGGCGATCGTCCCCTCCCGGAGGAGACGCGTCAGCTCCTGCAGCGCCTTGCCGACCACCAGCTCCGTGTCGCCCTCGATAAGAATATACAGCTTCGGATCGGCTCCAGCGGGGGGTTCTTTGCCGGCCGGGTAAAAGTTACCCTTCGTCGTGATCGACGTGCCCGTGGCTTCGAGAATCTTAGCAACGTTAGTGCGGTTCGTGACTGCCCAGCGTGCTTTCTGAGGGAAGTCGTTGATCTCGAGCGTTGCGTGGAACGCCCCCGCGTCGGGGCCCTTGTTGTCGATCGGTTGTCCGGGTCGGAGCTGCCCTGCGCGGGCCAGCCGTGCGTTGATCTCGCTGATGGCCGAGGCTGCCTTGTCCAGGGCACCGCCGCTTTTGCCGGTGCTGGGCGCCGCGCCTGCCTTGACCACCCCAGCGCCCGCTCCATCGGCGGCGGGTGTGGCCGGCTTGGCCTCGCCATCCGCCGCCTTGGCCGCGTCGCGAGAGACAATGGCCGAGACAGCGGCTTGGATCGCCTCCTTGGCCTTGTCCTTGGCCTCCTCCGTCTTCTCCTCTTCCTTGAAATCCTCCTCCTCGCCCTCGGCCTTGTGCGTCTTGCGTTCACGGACGCGGGCCGCCTCGCGATCCTTGTCTAGCCTCTCTAGACCCTTACCGCCGAACCCGCTGGCATCCTTGGCCTTGCCAGATTTGACCTTCTCCTTCCACGCCTTGCGCATCTCGATGAGCCGCTCGGGGACTGGCTGCCCGCTCTGCTCGAGAGCCTTTGCGATGCCGGGCGCACAGTTTTCCTGCTCCTCCGTGATAAAGGTAATAGCAGTCCCCGTGTTGCCCGCGCGTCCGGTGCGACCCGCCCGATGGACGTAATCCTCCAGATGGTTAGGCGCATCGTAGTTGATGACCAACTTCAACTGTTTCACGTCCAGCCCGCGCGCCGCCACCGAGGTCGCAACAAGAATCGGGCAGACGCCCTTCTTGAAGTCTGAGATGGTCGAGTTGCGGTCCTCCTGATCCTTGCCACCGTGTATCGACATGCAGCCGTACCCGCGCCGCAAGAGCTCGCGTAACAAGTCGTCCGCCTTTTCTTGCCGCTCAACAAAAATAAGGGCGCGGACGTCGTCGTCATCGGCGTACAACTCGCCAAGAAGCTCGAGGAGACGGACAAACTTCTTATTCTCGTCCACGATCTCAACGGCTTGGGTGATCTCGGGTGCCACGACGCTACGGCCGCCCACCGTAATCTCGACCGGATCGCGAAGAACCTTTTTGGTGAGCGCATCGATAATCCTCGGCATCGTCGCCGAGAACAGGATGGTTTGCCTGTCCGGGCGGACGTTGTTGAAGATCTTCATGACCTGCGGCTCAAAGCCCATGTCAAACATACGATCGGCCTCGTCGAGAACGAGGTACGTGGCGCGCTTGAGGTTGGTGACGCGGCCCGAGTTGGCGGCCAGCAGGTCAATCAGCCGGCCCGGTGTAGCGACAATGATTTCAGCACCTCGCTTCAGCTCGGCAATCTGGTCCTTGATGGCATTGCCGCCATAAGCAGCGATGGAGCGGAGCTTCAGTGCCTTGGCAAAGGGCTGCAGGTCGGAGTAGATCTGCGTGCACAGCTCTCGAGTCGGAGTCATGATCAGAGCAATGGGCCCGTCGTCGCCGCTCACCGGGTCTTGGTCTTTGATGTGACGGAGCATAGGAAGGACGAAGGCCATCGTCTTGCCGGAGCCAGTCTTTGCGACGCCAATGACATCGCGGCCCGACATGATGACGGGCAAGGCCTGCATCTGAATCGAGGTCGGCTTCTCGTAGCCGAGCCCTTCAATGACATCGAGGATCGGCCGTGTGAGGCCACACTGCGACCATTTCTGTACCGGTTTGGGCACGTTCTTACCCGAAACCTTGATGCCGTCCAGTTCCAGACGCAGGTCGACCGCCTCCTCTTCGGTCATTTGGCTGAGCTCCTGGGGCTCGACCCAAAAATTCTTCCGTATCTGGTTGAGCTCAATCTTGGAGTAATCGATGGTCGGGATGTCCTTCTTCTTCTTCTTGGCTGCCATGGCGAGGATGGATGACGCATCGGCCTTGTCCGCTTCGAAGCCGAAATCGTCGTCATCAAAGTATGCCTCTGGTTCAAAGCCCTTTTTCGAATTCTGCTGCTGCCGGATAGGTTTCGAGCCGAAGCCGCCCGCGGAGCCGGTTTGCTCGAGGCCGGCCATGAACGCCTCTAAGGGGTCAACGTCGTCTTCGTCAGCATCCATGGCGGGGGCCGGCGGCATCGGTTCGTCATTGACCTCCCCATTTGGCGCCTCTGCGTCCACGTCCATGGCCATACCCTCCTTTTGAATGCGCTCGTCGCGCCTCTCCTGAAGAATCCGGTGAGCCTCTGCGGCGTCTTCCTCATTGCGAGCCATGAGAAGATCCAAATCTTCCTCCCCATCTTCTTCCGCGTCACCGCCTTCTGCATCCAGTGTTTTGTCATTGGCATTCTCCGGCACAAAGTCCGGGAGTTTGACGAGTTTGCGCTTGATAATTTCTTCGTCGCCCATGTCGAGTTTGCGCTTCGAGGCCGATTTCTGGGCGTCAGCAGACTTGTTGAATCCGAATGCACTGACCGCTCTGTTGGACGGCAGCAGGCCGGCACCCTTAGTGCTTGACTCCATTTTGACACCTGGGGCCGTTGCTCCAGCCGCGGCCAGCTTCACGTCGCCAAGCAAAGCCGGAGACTGGGGTCGTGCCGATTTCTTCGCCATAGCCTTGGGATCGAACTTGCCGGCATAGGGGGCCGGCGTTGCGGGCGACGACGGGACGGGACTCGCGGCGCCAGCCACAGGGCTATTTAAACCTATCGTACCAGTAGCTTTTTGGTCCATCTGGGCCAGGAGCATCCTGGTGCTCCCAGCACTGGCGTCGGCTTCCTTGGCTTCCTTCAAGGCATGCTTCTCCTTCATCGCCTGGAGTTTGCGTAATCGCTCGGCCTTCTTCTCGGCCTCGTTCTGCTCCTGGGCCAGCGTAGACTTGGCTGGGTGAGGATCCTGGACTTCATCAGCCGCGGAACGAATGCTTCTCTGAGACGGGTGGGTGCGCACCTCGCCATCTCGGCCTACGGCGCCGACGCCGTCGGCCTTGTGGGGGCGGGGGCGGCCGCCGTCACCGCGACGGGAAGCAGAGTCGGCCGAACCATCCCTGCGACTCCTTCGATCGCGGGAGTCGTCCCGCCTGCTGCGGTAGTCTCGGTTCGCATCCCCGCTGCGCTGGCCACGGCGATCCGGCGAACGCGGTCGGTCCGGGCCTCGGTCGCGTGACCGGCGACGGTCACGGTTAGATCCTCCATCGCGGCGGGAGCCTCGGTAGTAGTCGTCGTCTCGGCGGTCTACGGAACGGTCTCTCCAACGGTATGAGTCGCGATCCCGTGAATCACGGCCATCGCGGCCATGATCGCGTTCGCGGTCGCGGAACCGGCGCTGCAGAGCCAAAGTGTCAGCGGACGATGGGGCGACGCCTCGGGGAATGGCGCGGCGGCCACTAACCTCCGGACTACGAGAGCGTCGGCGGTGGTCGCGGTCCCGATCACGACGGTCATCATCTTTCCGTCTTCGCGCAGCATGACTTCCTGCAGGAGATGGTGAGCGCGAGTCTCTGGGCCGAGCCATTTCTGGTTTCAGTGACGGTGGCTCAGCGGGAGGTGTCACTGGTGGTGAGAGGTACTTTTGAAAGCGGCCGACACTGGTTAGTGCACTGGATGGAAGTTCTGCATGCTGTGTCGCGATGCAGAGGGCTGGGGGCGATGGATGTGTGATGAATCTGATGATGCCGGGCCAGGCCTGAAGGACGGTGTGGTGGAGGAGCAAGGCTCCGTAATTCTGCAGAGACTTGGAGAGTTGCAGGGATTGGCCGCAAAACCGGGCTCATACAGTATAGATTACAGCAAAAGACTCAATGATGGCACTGTATTGAATACAGAATCCTCAATCTGGAACCTGGCCTGGCATCGGATTTATTCCGCCCCACAAAACACTGAATATTGCCCATAACGTTTCCTCGAGGACAAACTGCGTCGGCGAACCCCTCGGATTTCTGCCGGCGGGAACAGCATTGTCTGGCGTCAGAGACGATGGTGCTCTCCGTCGCTAGGTAAGCCGGGATGGGCTGGACCGAGGCTGCGCTGTGGAAATGCTCGCGTGTGACGAGGCACGTGTGCTCTGTATCAAAAGCACAATCCTTTCTTGGAGTATAGGTCGCGGGCAGTAGATTCCGCGCGCTTGGGATCTTGCACAACTCCGTACACAGTAACCTCCATCGAGTAGCACTGTAACCTCTCCCATCCGCTGCAGTCGCGTGAGGAGTTGACGATGGGAGTTCTTGAAACACCCAGCAGCCCGCCCGCGAAGGCGTGGCGGGCCTGGGTGAAGGGGCCGTGCGCTTCTCTGGTCAGGCAATGACCCTGGTCAAGCTCCGGCAACAAACAGGGGGGTTGGAGTCGTGCTTCAGCACGCCCGTTTGCGCAGGGAACAGCTCTTGGGGGTTTGGGTCTCGCTGCAACCACAACAGCGACCGCATAAAATTGGCCCGTATCCAGCCTCTTCTCCTGCACCACACACACCGCCGCGCCGTCCCGCCCAGCGCAGCCCTCACCGCAGACGGAGCCCGTTCTAGCACGCCGACAACACCGGCCACAATCGGCCACACCGACCGCACCCCTCTTGGAATCGCCGCGACCAACGGCCGATAGTCAATCATGTGGTCGGCAATTGGGCGTTCGACTGCGCGGCAGGTCCGCGTCGGCGGCAGGCTGCCGATCTGCACCGCGACCCGTCTCACGGCGCAACTCACCCCTCGTACGGCGCCCGCCATCCCGAGCGGCATCCGTGTCGCCGCCGTTTTTGTGAGAGGCTTCGCCGCGGCCAAGGGGGCGGCCGAGAAAAAGCCGGCTGCGAAGAAGGCCACCGCCAAGAAGACCACCGCGACGACAACCGAGAAGAAGAAGACAGCAAAGGCTCCCGCCGCAACGAAGACAAAGGCAAAGGCAAAGGCGAAACCGAAGCCGAAGCCGAAACCGAAGCCGAAGCCGAGACTGAGGATTCCGAAGAAGGAGTTGACGCCCGAGGAGAAGACCAGGCTCAAGATTCGCGAGCTGAAGAAGGACTCGCTGGCGAAGGACGAGCCCACCTACCTCCCCATGACGAAGTGGATGGTGTTTGCGTCGGAGCGGTTGAAGGGGACCACTCACAAGTGCACAATCATCATACCCGAGATCGCGGCCGAGTACAAAGCCTTGCCCGCCGCAGAGCTTGAGGTAAGCCGGATGGCGGGGGCACCCTCACGTCCCAGCTTCAACCCGACTGGAAACTGACCACACCCATCTAGAAACTCGACGCCCAGGCGCAGCTGAACAAGATCGCCAACGAGGCCACTCGCAGCAAGTGGATCGCCAGCCGCCCGGCGCATGAGATTCACAGGGCCAACCTGGCCCGCCAGCACCTCAGGAGGTTCAATGTCCGAACCAAGCACCTCGTCCCCGACGATCGTTACCCCAAGAAGCCCATCACTGCTTGGGTGTCCTATGTCAAGGCGCATTTCCACGCTCCTGCTGTCGTAGGCGACCCTGCCTCGGTCAAGTTCGCCAAGTTGTCCGCCCAGTGGAAGCAGCTCAGTGCCGAAGAACGCAAGGTATGTCTCATTACCACATACTGTCTGTCGATCCCAAGCTCGTCAAATGGCTGACATGTCTTGATTGCTTCCAGCCGTACGAAGAGGTATCGGAAAAGGACATCGCCAGGTTTAAGCAGGAGATGGAGGAGTATCAGCGGCAGCAGTCCGGCCAGAGCTAAAGACCTACAGCGTCTTCTCTGCCAAGAAATGACCTGCTCGGCCATTTGTACATTATGAGTGCCGTCTCTGGAGGGGCCTTTGTCTTGTCGCGTGTTTGACCGGATGTCTGGGAATTCCTTGAGCTGTTTGTGCAATGTTCGTGTACTGAAGGTATGGTTATTCTCACTCTGCAAAAAGATTTAGCTGCTTCTTATGTGCTGCTGTTGGAGACATCCAAAGAGTCCATGCATTCTGTACAGTGTAACGCCCCAATCCGGCGCGCCCCCCCTTCTCCAAGAAAAAAAAAAGGAGAAAAAAGCAAAAACCCTGCTGTCCAACGCCCCGCGATGTTCCAAGGGATATCCGCCATCCCGCCATGCAGAACCAAGCCACCGCCGCCACCCAATAAATGCCCCAACCCAACCTCCAAGCCAACAAAACATAATTACCACAGTACCCAAATCCAAAGCGCCCATCCCCCCTCCCACCGATCAACTTCCTCACTCACCCGACCGCGGTCCCCGCCCTCGCTCCCATAACAACAACCGCCCCCCCGTCCGCCGCAATCCACTTCGTCCCTGTGTACAGCACCCTCCGCTTGCTCATCAGGTATAGCACCAAGTACAAATGCCCGACGACGCCGCCCCAGCAGTACACGCGGATCCACGAGAAGTCGCGATCCCGGCGACACGTGGTGCCCCACCCCGCCGCGCCCTTGCGTACGTAGGCGTCAAGAAACGCCCAGGCCGAGCACTTCAGGTCGTCGTCCCAGCCGGCACAGTTGACAAGCCAATAACCGCGCTCAAAGGGCAGCAGGGCGCGGGCCTGCAAGGTCGGCTGGAAGCGCTTGGCCAGGTCGAGCTCGCGGGCCAGGCTCGCGAGGACGTCAGTGATCGTGTCGGCTTGACTGAGGGTTTGGTGGGTGGTGAGTGGCGACGGGGACTCGATCACGAGGGTGTCAAGGAGAGGGGGGCGTGGTGACGAGCTGAGTGCGCGCTGTGGACCAACGTCGCTTACGCTCCTGGCTAGGGGTTTGCCAGGCTCCGGGTCTCGCAATGTTCGCGGGCGTTTGGCGAGGGGTGGCTCGGAATCGGCTCGAGACGGCGAGGCTGGCTCGGCTTGCTGGGTGGGGTCGGAGGATGCGATGCGTGTATCCTCCACGGAGGTGAATGACGTTGGGGTGATGGCTCGGGAGCGTTTCTCGCCTCTCCCCGGTGGCCCCGATGTTACGGTGGCTGGGTCCACGGGCGGTAGCTGAGGCTGGCTACTGCCATCCGCGTCGGGGAGTGGCCGGAAACTTGTACTCTGAAGCGGGCTGGATGTGAGCAGCGTTTGGTTTAGCCTTCTCTGGGATACCGGCGAGGTATTCGGCTGTGTGCTGCTGAAGGTCGAGGTGTAGTACTGCAGGATTCTCGTGGGTGTGCAGTACTCGGGAAGGACGAAGTCGGTGTTGTCAGGCATGGAGTCCTGAACGACACTTGCAGGAGGCTCCCATAACGACTGCGGCTCCTGCGGGCTCCCCTCTTCAGGCTTGTGGAGTCGTGGAGATCCAAAGTTGTGAATGGCACTCTGGAAGGACATCATTGGTGACCTGATGACCGCAGGGCGTTGACAGGATTGGGAGCGCCTCTCCTCGGCCGGTCTCCTCTCGACGGCTTCCGAGTTGTGGGCGACTTCTTCCTCGCCGTTCTCCAAGCCGTGGGCCACTTCCCCTCCGCCTTCCTCCGGCGCATCAAAACCGATACATTTCCGTGTCGTGGGCTCAAAGTTGAGGTAGGCCGCAGCAAGGGCCCGGTAGTTGGTGTCATCAGCAGCCCTGGAGGGAGCTGCGATGTGGACGAGGATTTCGGTCTCCCGCCGATCCATAGAGTAAAGATGAGAGTGCCAAGTAAGTGCACTCGAAATGCGTGATGTGCAGATTGCAGTTGAGGATATATAGAAAGCAACGAGCTGCGGCGCAAGAAGGACAAGAGGGATGCTGGGAAATCAAGATGTCGAGGGAGAACAAAGGCCAGATGGGCAGATAGTGACAAGAAAACGAAAACCCAAAAGGAAAGCCATGAGCACCGGCGGCAGGGCATGGAAACGCTGCCTACCTCCAGTTGTCGCGTGGTTGGTTGAGCAGCTCGAAATAGGCAACGCGAGTTGGGATGAAAGTGATGGACGGGCCCGGACTGACATGTGGATTGCCCATTGGGGCTGCCTGCCGCTAACCTTAGCGTTGACATCAAGCGAGCCGCAGGCGATCCATGCCCCCTCCCTGCCGACAAATTAAAAGGTACACCAAAAAGTCCGCCAAACTTCCTCACGTTTGACTTCCCAAATCTAAGCCGAAAAAGTCCAAAATTTAGAGTCAAACATCTAAGACTAAGAGAGACCTTTGATACCGAGTTTAAAGACACTGGAGCAAGCTTTGGCTGTCTGGCTGCTCACTGAAGAAACCGATCTCCTCGAGACGCTCGTCTCTATTGTGGGGCTCGAGGCTTTTGGTGTGCCGTTTATTTTGTCGGCAGGGAGGCCCCCCATGTGTCTCTGTGCAATGTGTGCATCGAGGCTTCTCAGGGGCTTCCATGACAGTGGGGCGACTGGTCCACGGCGGAAGCACCCAATTGGATGCTAGGTCCCGGTCGTTGTTGTCCCGCAATTCCGCCTGAATGTGCAGCGCAGACGGGGATGAATGGAGCCTGCCGTGTGGCGCTCCAGAAAAGCTCCAGGCCAGAAAGGAGGCGCCAAGATTCCAACGCCTCCCGATCAATGCCTCAGCAACACCGGCCACCGTCCTCCGTTCCCTCTCGCTGATACCCCGATTGTCGCCCAATTCGGCAGCTCCAACACTGCCATCGTTGCCGTCGCTGTCGCCGTTGCATTCCACCACCTCCTCAGCCCACAATGGTATCAGCAAAGAAGCCGGAGCTCGGCTCTGTCATGGTCATCGGCGGCTGCGGCTTCCTGGGCCACCACGTCGTGCGCCTGCTGCTGCGCGACTACACGTGCTCCGTGTCCGTCATCGACCTGCACTGCACGCGCAACCGGAGGCCCGACTCGGACGGCGTGGCCTACTACGAGGCCGACATCACCGACGCCACCAAGCTCGAGAGCCTCTTCCAAGAGGCCAAGCCCGACGTAGTCATCCACACCGCGTCGCCTGCCGCCCAGTCCAACGACAGCGTCTCGCACGCCCTGTTCAAGAAAGTCAACGTGGATGGGACGGCGGCAGTGGTGCAGGCGTGCCAGAGCACGGGCGTCAGGGCCCTGGTGTACACCAGTTCGGCCAGCGTGATGAGCGACAACCGGAGCGACTTGATCAACGCCGACGAGCGGTGGCCGGTGGTCAGGGGCAAGGACCAGAGCGAGTATTACTCTGAGACAAAAGTATGGCATGGCGGCCCCGTTCCACATCCAACCGCTTCGAATCTTCCACTAACCCGTAAACCTTTGTCCAGGCTGCCGCTGAAGAACTCGTCCTCGCCGCCAACCGCGCCTCCGACGCACCCAACCTCCTGACATGCGCCATTCGGCCCTCAGGCATCATGGGCGAGGGCGACACCATGCTCCTGTACCACCTGATCAATATCCTGCACCAAGGCCGGTCGGGCGTGCAGGTCGGGGACAACGACAACCTGTTCGACTTCACTTACGTCGAGAACGTCGCCCACGGACACCTCCTCGCCGCCCGCGCTCTCCTCCTGACCGCCGCATCCAAGACGATACCGCTCGACCACGAGCGTGTGGACGGCGAAGCCTTTCTCATCACCAACGACAGCCCGGTGTACTTCTGGGACTTCGCCCGCGCCGTCTGGGCCGCCGCCGGATCACCCCACGGGACCGAGCACGTCCGGGTCCTGCCCCGCAGCCTCGGCTTGGTGCTGGGCTACTTCAGCGAGTGGTTCTTCTGGGCCATCAAAAAGCCGCCCACCTTCAACCGCCAGCGCATCATCTACAGCTGCATGACGCGTTACTATGACATCTCCAAGGCTAAGAAGAGGTTGGGCTACAGGCCGCTGGTGAGCTTGGACGAGGGTGTCAAGAGGTCGGTGAAGTGGACCCTGGAGCAACAAGAGGGGCAGAAGAAGAATTAACAGATGGAGGTGCGGGTGTGAACTTATGTATGAAAGATTGAGGGGGCCTGTTATGTCAGGATTCAGGCCGACATTTAGAGCATTTTGTGGCGGGCCATGTTTGATACCTATGTGCGATGTCTAATACAGTAATGGGGGCAAACCAAGGATGGGGGCGTCGATGAAAACCGCTGAATGGGAGGATAAGGGACACGCGTCAATAGAAGGCTTGCTTTTCCCTTGACTCTTGCCTGACGAGTTCAGACCTGTCTGTCATATATGCTGTGCTGATTTTTCCCAACGGGATGCGTCACCGCCAACCAACCCCTTGCGCATCAAAACAACTACTCCAAACAGGGCAACTCCAAACAAGGTAGGAGGCAAACCCCGAGCTCCACACGACAGGACTGGAAAGGAACGAAGGCTTCGGCCCTTAGCCTCTCTCTCTCACACACACACATTCCTCCTAGTTGCTCCCACCCCAGTCCCTCGATCCTCAACCGTCACCCAGCAGCCAGCATCCCCATCCCACCTGATCGCACACATAGAGCCTCTTCGTTAACCATCTATCCGCCCTTCCACCGCTATACCAGTTCCGCGTGGCAAATCAACTCGTCCCCTTCATTCCGAAACATGAACAAGAACGAAACATGGTCATCAAAGCGCATCAGCAACGCTTGCACCCGCCGCCCCAGGACTCAATCGACATGGTGGTGAATGGGCAAAAGGATTTTTTCATGGCTGAGGGGTCGAAAACAAAACGAACACGAAATGGAAAAAATGAATGAAACAAGAAAGAAAAAACGCCGAGCAACCATGCTTGCTTGCGTGCAACCAAGTGCATACCTCGCATAATGACGCCGAATCTACGCCGGCACCGAAAGCACCCCATAAATGGAAAAACCCCGTTCCGTCCGTCCAAATCATCAGAGAGAAGGGTGGTGGGAAGAAGGAGGCGGGGCAGGCGGATGAGAAGACGAAGGAGACGACGGGCGGTCCCCAGCAGCCGCATCCTAAACGGTGCCGGTCGTCAACCCGCTGTTCTGCCTCCCCCACCCCGAGTTGGAGTTGCGCCACTCTCTCTGGGGCGGCTGCCCGCCCCGGCTGTTGCCGTCCGGCGTTCCTGGCCCGCCCGCTTGGTCGTATTGCCCGTACGGGGATTGTTGCGGGGGCGGGGCGTCGTAGGGCCCACCCCGCTTCGGAAGAGGGGTTCCCGCGTGCGCCGGGCCGGCGAAAGGCACCGGGGGCTCTTGGACGGGCCGTACGCTGCTTTCCTGCTGCCACTGCGAGGGGTCGGTTTCGACCCGTCTTGCGGGAGGGCGCGTGGGAATTTCGTGTCGGCCGACGATCTCAGTGACCTCGACGTACTGGCGGGGGCCGAGCGAGGTTGTTGCTCGGTCCGAAAACTTCTTGAGGATTTCCTTGGTGGTGAGGTCTCCGCTGCTATTAAACAGTTGCTGGTCGTTTAGGATGTCGACAAGATCGTCGGGAACCTGTCCTGCGTGTTAGTTGGGTAGTTGTGGAATGAAAGGGGGTGATGGGAGGGGGAAAACGTCGTACCAAGCACATCTCCCCGATGTGGGCGATCAACACCTCCACCGCTTGGATCGCAAACATCGGGTCGCTGTCCAAACTGGACGTCTTGTTTTTGTCAAACAGGACATTGGGAGCGATGACAGTAGCAAGGTTCTTGATGTCCATCTTTGAGCCGGATTCATCGTCAACCTGGTGGAAGGATCCAACCCATTTGAGGAAACAAAACAGGATCTCTAAGCTGTCACGATTCGGCTTCGGAAGCAGGCAGCAAGCCAAGTGCAGGCAGTGCCGCATCTTCTGCTCGTCTTGGATCTTGGCTGCCGCTAGCCACAGCCGATACAGCTTGTGGGTCATCAAGGGATCGGGCAGCGCCCGCAGATAGCGCTTCAGCAGAGCAGCCACCTGGACGACGTGGGTCGAACTGAAATCCACCTCCTCTTCCTTGTCAAGCATGTCTTGCAGCTCGCCTAGCTTCTTGATGTTGCCATTTTTCCGGAAAACGCCCTCTACAGAGAGGTCCATCTGCCTCATGGACGAGATAATATCATCCACGACTGCGGGGATCCGCAGGGTTCCCGGCCCAACGCCATCTGTGGACTCGGCTCCGTCTCTCTCGATGATGACCTCAAGGGGAACGCCGAAGACTCCCTTCTTCTTGACGTTCTTTTGGTTGTTGTTCTTGAAGGCCTTGCCGATGTTCTTCCAGAAGGTGGGGGGTTTCCTGCTCTCGATCAAACCTAGCAGCTCCTCGAGTGTGAATTCGGACTCGACCATGGGATGCATTGTGAGGACTGCGAGGTGCCTGACAATGAAATATTCCAACCCCGAGAGCTCGGAGAAGTATCGCCGGCTGCGCGGGGCGGAAGGGTCGCCAAGGGCGCGTGTTCCCGCCCCCCTGCCATCGGAAAGACTCCGCTGGTGCGCGCCACCGCCTGGTCCCCCGGGTCCCAGCCTCGCCTCAGCTGTTGGCGAACGGAAGAGTTCCTGGCGCGGGGGTGGATATGACCGCTGCTCTCTCGCCTGCTCGGCTGCAACAATCCGAGGGATGTCGTCGAGCGTCAGGGCATCTTGGTTGGGAAGCATCATGTCCTCCTCGTCGATCGGTCCTCGCTCCTCCACGATCTGAAAACCCTTGTTCAGGCCTCCCTCTCCGGCACCTCCGCCCGCTGACCCAGGCCGTGCGCTGCTACCCTCGGGCCCATCGAGAATTCTTGACGTCCGAGTTTTCCTAAAACTCGATGATAGATGCTTATCCAGGCGGGTGCTCTTTAGCCTCTTGACATCATTAAGAGCGGTTTCGTAAGACGACTCTCGGTGATGCCTCGGATATTGGCCCCCGTATGGCCCGGAGCGGCCTTCGGCAGGACCAGAGCCGTCCCCGTTCGGGTCATCCAAAGTACTCGGGATTGAACCACTAGATCGGAGTATCTCCAGAAGCCTGGCAAGGGCAACTTGGAGCAAAAAGACGTACTGCTGCAGCTTCGTGACATGCTCAAACGGTGCGGCGTTGGGGGGCAGGTTGGGCTCGCATGTGCTGCAGAGAATTTTGGCGTCGTAAGGAGTCAGGCGCGCATCCTGGAGACTCCGCCCAATCTCCTTACCGCATCGCGAGCAGGCGGTACATGCCAAATGCCATCTCTTGTCGTCGTTCTTTGCACACTCGTCTTCGATTGGCTTTCGGCACAGGTGGCACTGGTCGGAATCATGCGCCGAGAGCCTCGACATTCCGGTCGTCAGCTGCAAGGTGGTGGTGGAATGGTCGTCGGCTCTGAGCGTCTCAAGGTCGCCGAGGTCGTCCAGAAAATTGTAGAGACCATCTGGGGTCTGGCGCTCTTTCTCGATCCGGAGGGCTCCCTGGAGACAGATGCGGATAAGAAGCTTCAGGTAATGAGCAAGACCAGTGACGAGGGTGAGCAAGTCCTGGGTGACGCCGGGTTTGCGAGTCGCCTTGTCTTGGGTCTTAGATAGCAGGGAGAAAAAAGCCACAATCTTCTTGCAGAGCAGCTTGGCTTCGCGTCCATAAGCGAGAGCTGGGGCGCCGACGTTAGTCACACGGTTTCCGGGAGAGAAAGCAGGGTCACTCGTACCGTTCATGTCGAGCTCGGCCATGGAGGAGTCGAGCCTGTCTGCGGACCGGAAGAGGATGTCGACGTGGAAGATGAAGCGCTTGGCGACCATGACGCCGTCGATGTATGCGCCGTTGCTGACATGCAGAAGCATATCCGATATGCAAGCGGCCGACGACTCTTCGAAGGTGGAGAGCACGCTCCAGATGCGATAGACCTTCTCCTCCATGCGCTCCTCCCCCCCGCGGACCAGCTCGCGGCCTGCGGGGTCGTCCTGGATCGGGGTAGCAGCCTCCTGGGGTGGGTTGAGGCGGACATTCCAGAACTTGTGGATCATGTAACATTCCGGGTGCCAATGCTGGTTCTGACCGTTCCTGAAGATCTCGACAAACTGCTTGAGGATGGAAGCCTGGCA
>FTCU01000762.1_pt1 | contig 33114 bp, 28 predicted proteins | sample 1639521 | NCBI WGS metagenome assembly FTCU01 (sample SAMEA3914864, study PRJEB12502) | metagenome | biome: forest; material: soil | place: USA | collected 2012-03-12 | depth 0.3 m
CCATCTCCGTTACTCAAGAGCCCCATCTCTGCCAGGATCTTTCCGTACAACTCGGCCACGGTGGTCTTTCCCGTTCCCGGCGACCCAACAAAGACGCGATTCAGAGAGACTGCGAAGGGTTTCAGCCCCCTCAGTTCCCGATGGTAGTTTTCCTCGACCATACCAAGCATCGCGTTCACTGACGCCTTGATCTGATGTAGCCCGATGAGCGTTTTAAGCTCGGCCCAGGCCTCGCTGCTCGAGTGGATGTTGGTTGGGCTCGGTCCGATGAGGTCCTCCCTTGAGAAGAAAAGAAGCTCTTCCTCTGACGGCTCACGGTCCTCGATTTGGAGTAGACGCTGTGCTTGGCGTTGGCAGATCTTGGACAAAAGGTTCTCGACGCTCCGAGCATTTCCGAACCCTCGCTTTCCCCGGCAGCTCGATAACCGCCGCATGGCCGCTTGCACGTACTGGCCACTCGGGCCGCCCTCAATCGTACAGCGTCCCTTGTACCGCTTCTCAATCAGGCCCAGGAAAATGGAATGTAGCTGCGTCTCGCTAAAGTCCTGGAAATCCATCACGTATGGGATCCGGCTCTTCAGCCCGTCGTTGTGCGCAAAGAAGGCCTCGAGATCATTTTTGTAGCCGGCGAATATCACGACCCACTTTGCGGTGCTCTTCTCCATCTCCGTGAGGATGATGTCGAGCACCTGTTTTCCGGCATTACTGGCGTGCGGCGAGATGAGCTGGTAGGCTTCATCCACGAACAAGACGCCACCGCGACGGGTTTTGGCGCTGCTACTGCTGTTGCTTTGGGGGCGCATTCCCATGAGCGCTGCGAAGCTGTTGTTATCGGAGTCACCATCGAAGATTTTCATGACTTCGGTAGGCCCCTCGGACGCGAGCTTGCCGCCTGTAGTCTCAACGAACTTGTTCGACGGCAGGATTCCGAGTGCGTACAGATGCCTGGCGTAAAGTCTGGCGACAGTCGTCTTTCCTGATGTGCATCCATGCATGAGCTCATCGAGAACCCGCCAAAGCTTACGGGGTAAAAAGTTGACTTACCTGTCCCCGGGTTTCCCTGAAAGACAGCGTGGAAGCGGTCCTGTTGGATATCCACCCCCGTCAACTTGCTGTACTTGACGTACTTCTCGAGCCCTTCGAAACCGCTCTTCACGGTGTCCAGGCCGATCAAGTTCTTGAGCTCCTCCACCAACTTTCTGGCTTCGGAGCCCTGGTTCTCCTCGTTTTCGTTATCTTTTGTCGCCCCGGTGCCCTCTGTGTCACCAATGTTTTGGTCACCTAAGAGAGAAAGTCTTAGCTTCCGAGTTTCTTGAGCTTCGACGCTGTCCAATACCTTGACGCTCACTGCTACAGGCCCAGCACGTGCATTTCCCTGGCGCATCGTCACCGTCAGCCTCGCTTTCGGAGTCCGTGGTACCGTCAAACTCGGAGTTTTCATCGCTCAAAAGTTTGGCCGGTGTCGTCGATCGGCTTATTGGCCCAGATTCGGGGAGGGACAACGGAATAGTTGGCCCAGGTATAGTGAGGAAAGAAGTGGGTGAGGATGGTGCGACTGGCTTGATAGGATCGAATGTGACGCTCACCACATCGGGTGACGAGCCGTGCTCCCCATCTTGGCAATCATCAGGCATGGGATCCTCGGGCGTTCTCAACATCCTCTTGACAGTCAACGGCTGTGGACTAGAAGGCAAAAGGGCCAAGTGCTGTGTTCTGCAAGGACAGTCAAGCTGGGTGAGTGAAAGTGTTCCTGATATAAGACATGCAGGGGTGTCGTGTGGCAAGGATGGAAGCAGACACAGTACAAAGTGATAGTCCTCCTGTGTGTGTCTGGTAAAAAAAGAGCAAAGGGTTGTGGTGGCCGACTGCAAAAAAAGACAGAAACGCGTTGGCGATACAAACGGCCACAGGAACAATCGCCCGCCCACAACAGGGGGTCTATGGCTCCCTTCGGCAGACGAGGCGCAAGCCACTCAACAAAATCTGATGGCTGTGCTGTGCGGTGTGTTCAACCTCGATGGCCTGGTGGTGGCTTAGCACCCGTAAAGGCAACGTTTGCCTCGATACTTCTGCGGGCGAGGGAAATTTCCGACCACTAAGCTTTCGCCACGCTGATGCCATGGGCAAAAGCATTGATCTCCCCCCTCCGACGCCCCCCGGCGATGTCCGCCGACGGGAAAGCCTGAATCATCCAGAGGTGCGCCCTCTTTTTTGCCCGCCAGTAGCAAGATGAGAATCATTTTCTGCCTCAACTCGAGTCTACAACATGCATTAGCGGCTTGCTCGCTGGCTGCAGCAATGCCTGGGCGCCGGGCGGTCTGGGCGTCGTGGGCAGCGAGGCTCCGCGAGCCTCGCTGCGACTCGCGACTCGGCCACACGTCACGGGTCTCAAAGGCTGGTTACACAACGTCGAATGCCGAAACCCAAGGCAGATTGAGGACTAAGTCGGAGAGCCTTGCGGCAGCCTGACGTGAAGTGACACGCCCTGATCCCCGTCTTGGACACGGCCGAGACGGACTCGAAGTCGCGAAAGGCTTTTTCCCAACGAACGAACATCCGGAGGAATGAAACGAGCCATTCTCTGCACTTGAGCCTAACACCTTCTAATCAACACGCCTTCATTATTTCCATACCTGGTGATCGACCACCTCCTAGGTTCACCTTGCGTCACATGTTGGCTGGTGTCACTCAAAACACCCAACAGGAACACCCCAACTTCCTGGCTTTGTCTTCACAATGTCAGATACGGGATCGGTTACTGACTGGATCTCGGCGGTTTGCTCGACGATCGCGGCTGTCATTGCCCTAGTGACGGTCATCACCGTCTACGTTGCCGCGAGACAGCTCCTCACCGAACACCGGGCATACCAGATGGGCCTCTCAGAAGAGACCCTCGGCCCGTGGCATAAAAAGGTGAAGACAAAAGAGCTTCTCGGAATGCAACAGCAAATCTCGACGCCGGTCATCACGCTGCCAACACTGGTGAAAAAGAACTGGAAGCCTAACGTCGGCTGCCCCATCAATGCCGGCTCAAGGACCAGCGCTTCTCTTTGCGACCAGGAAAAGGCCACCGCGAAAGCCAGCTGGGTAAATTTTGTTGAGGCTCTGGGACTGGGACCCGAAGACGACGGCTTCTACCACATGAGCACCCAGGCCAACCTGGTGAACGGCATCATCCCCATGCGCTGGGCCGGAAAGGATCTTGTGGGCATCTGCACCATGCTTGGGTACCAGTCGTACGAGGAGAAACCCAGCTTCAAGAACCCAATGCCGCTGCCCATGCAGTGGTCTGGCCCTATGGGATGGCTTCAGTTCCGTCCCAGCCCCGACGGCTGCGTCGCCGAATTCCGAAGGAGGGGCATCATAGACAATCAGCTCTCGTCCAAGCTCCACGAGTTCTACAAGGAAGTGCCCCGGAGGCACGAGCCCCATTGCCTAAGGTCGCGGCTGTGGCTATCCATCAACGGCATGGGCCTGCGGGACGGCAAAGCCCTTTATCTGGGTGGCGCCGATAGAGAAGATCTCGGGAAGGACGTCGAGAACACGTTGGAGGAGCTGCAGGATAAGATGGGCGAGCTTGGGGGTCTCTTGAAGAAGATAAAGAAACGTGCTATGCCGACACGAGACCCCCGTGACAGAGCACAAGTTGACGACGGTCTCTTCGATGAACTTATGGAGGGTGCTTTCTCCGACGAGGAAATTGCGCGGAAGCTCCGCGTCGGAGAACCAGAGCAGACTGAGCCCTCGGCCACCCAGGGCGCCGACGAGCATGACCCGGCTGAGATTCCCGAGTTCCTACGAAAGACGCGCGAAAAGGGAAAGAAGGGGATGAAGGAGGTGCTCATGCCATGCAACGGCCTGCTCTCCATCGTGGTAGAAGGCGAGCTGGCCCACAGCCGAGGGCTCAACATTACCGACAGCGTCGAGTACCACCGGAAGTTTATGACACTCGAGGACATGGTATGCGGTCCCTTCGGTTTGAGATGAGCGACCTCTAACCTACCGGGGTGAGCAAGGCTGACACACAACCACAGGATCAGAAGAGATTCAAATACCATCTCGGCAATCTCTACATGGACGACGACCTCCTCCCCATCTTCAAAGAAGCCGTGGAGCTCCTTCGGCCGGACGGGTACTTTTTCACCCCGACACGTATGGTCGCCGCCGACATCAAAGATGTCTACTCCCACATCAAGGAGGCGACCGACAAGGCTAAGAAGGTCCGAATCTTCCCTCACTTGGAGCTCAGCGCCTGGCCGGCCTCAAACCCGCACAAAAAGCTATTGCACTTCGCGATGATGCTCTGCAACGAGTTCCAGCACATCCGGATACACAACAGGGCCACCTTCACCGTGGCCGACATGGTGGCCGTTGCAAAGGCATCACGGTCCCTCCGCGACGTTCACCAGGCCCCGGACCTAACCTGGGCGTTGATCATCTGCCCGGAGCTCTTCGCCCATCTCGCCCAAGCTTTCGAGGATGTCCAAAATCTCGGCGCCTTTGATCACTCAGAGAAGACGGTTCGCTGCCGGGGCGGCAACCTGGACTGCACCAATCTCATGAAGGACTGCGAGGTGAGACTAGTACCGGCAAAAGCCACAGCCCCTGAAACGACGTCCAGCTCTAGCTCCCCGTCCATTGGTCCCGAAAAGGAGAAAGATTCGACAGCAGAGAAGACGTATAACATTCCTTTGTGCGGGGATGGCGAATTTTCCGGGAGCCAGCTGTTGGCGGCGTTCTTGGAGGTCATGGTAACATACTATTGGACTGAAAAACTCTGGATTTCGGACGTTGGGCTGTACGACACTGCTATTCCCCCAACTATAACGATGTGTTAAGAGTCGGAAAGCTCCGTTTTGAATGGTTTGGGCAGGGAGCTTCAGGTACCTTGTGTATATTTCTCCATTAATGAAGCATCATATCTTCCCCGAAGCCTGCCTTCAATTCTCAAGCGGTAGTTGTGTCTTTGGTTTTGCAGGCTCGACCTGTCGCGCTAGAACTGCTCGGTGGTCGCTTGTATCTCTAATTTCAGCTCTTCGGTGGTAGCCTCGGTGTCTGGACCTCACGTGCACGGGCTTCAAGGTCGAGCACCCATCATACTAGTAGGGAAGGATTGCCCCTGAGCCCGGTTCGCTGTGTAGGGAGAAAGGGCTCAGAGGCGACTGAACAACATCAAGGCCAATAGGGCCTCGGAAAGGCTCGATGAGAAGAACGCCAAATACACTGACTGTCACGGAGCTGTTAAGGCCCAATGCCTGAGGACCTATACATCTGCTAAACGAAGGCACAAGATCGAGACCGTGGAGGCCCAGCAGTATTGGTTGGGAGATGCGGAACAGACTCTGTTAAAACTAGACCTCTCCAATTGCCTATTGCAACTAGAGTACAAGTAGTACCCTTATCTTCAACAGCCCCCATGCTACACACACGGAGGTTAGAGATTACTTGGCATTTTTGATCTTTAGCATCTCGCAGTTTTGTCTTTAATTTTAATTAACACGCCTCACTTCAGAGTTCAACTGACGACCTCTTCATCCCTAGGTACCTACCTAGTCACAACTACATATGCCATTTTTAGGTAGTGAGACGCTAACTAAACGCGAGCCGGGCTCATAACCTATTAAAACTAGATCTCTCCGATTGCCTGTTGAAACCGGAGTGCGGATAGTAAGGTACCTAACCTTATCTTTAACAGACTAGAGAGATTAGGGGAGAGCCAGTCTAATACACACGCAGAGGCGGATCCATAGGAGAAACTCCCTACAAGGCTTCTAGTATTCAGGTAGCCTTCCACATTATTATCTAGACGTACCACCAGGCATCTGAAATATGTATCGGAAAAATGCTAGCAATACCTAGTACATTACTATCACAGGTCCAGGGCGATACCAACCTACCTTCTTTACCCCCTTGAGATAGTACCAGAGGATAACAAGAACGGTGAAGAATGATATATTGTAACGGGTGAGCCGGGTGAGCACTCGCATGACGTGAGTCGCGTAGATGAAGAGCTCGCTGCTGGTTATGCAGCTGTGCGTGGACATGTGCATGTGTGTGTACGTGTTATGTTATAGTCATTTTCATGTCAGCTACAGACAGCCTGCAGCCAGCATCCAGCGGGAAATAGTAAAGCTGGGATTGAAACAGTGTCTTCAACCACCCTCAACCGTTTTCTTCTTCTTCTCTCCAAGATAGAGTGGCAATCTTGTTTCCCATTTACCAATCGCCAATCACGACCATGGCGGACAGACACAACACGACGAGACCGCATGCAATGATGTCTGGAAGCTCGACGAAACCAGAACCACCCCGCTGGACGGCTCTGCCCCCAGAGATTCGCCTCCTGATTCTCGAAGCCATCACGCAGCAGAAGAATTCCGGCTGGGCTTCCTCGGCGGCCGTCTGCAAAGAATGGCAGTTTGTTATCGAGAAGCAAAACTTCCGCCAGCTCAGGCTGAGCGCACCTTGTCTGCGCGAGTTCGAACGCATTGCACTCCGGCGACAACACCTCATCCGCAATATCCTGCTCGATATCAAGCTGCCCTGCTACACATGCCAAGTTTGCCACCATTCGGAAACGGAGTCGCTGAGGCAGCACAACTCGACCCTCATCAGCAATGGCATATGGAAGTTGTTTTCCATCCTTAGCGCCTGGGGTCCGGCAGAGCAGAAGGGCCTGGAGCTGGAGCTCAACGCACACTCTCCCAGCGACTCGGACCACTGGTTCAAGCATTACCGATTTACCTCGCACCGTAACCCTGGCCACGAAGACGACGCAATTTCCAAGTGGGACTGGGGCGCCAGAGCCTCTCGGCTCTTGTATGACCCACATCATGGCTGGTGGAACTGTCGCCAGGAGAAGCCACCCCCGAAAGCAGCAGTGGTGCGGCTGTTCACGAGCATCAAGCTACTATTCCCAGCCGAACTTCCCCGAGTGGATGTCGTCACGCGACTCACCATCCGCCGGCAGCTCCGACGCCGGCTCCTGCCCATCGCATTGCAGGTTTTGTTAGCGAAGCTCAGCCGCTTGGAACACATGGTCTACGAGCCGTGGCGGGACTTGAACAGGATGCGCGGGGAGGAAATCGACCACCGTGCGTGCCCATCTTCGTCTGCTGACAGCATGTCCCATGCTAACATTTACATCCGGGGGTAGAATTCGCGCTCGTGATCCAAAATGGTCTCCCCAAAACGCTCAAGACACTGTCCGTGTTCGAAGACTTTGACGACAGTCTTATCGCCGCTCTGAGAGGCGGCCCCCGGCTGCCCGCGGCATTAGCCCGCCTCGACCCAGGCCGCACCGTCGACCCGGGTCTCAGCGCAACCTTTGCCGCTCGGAGCCTCGACCTCGAAAAGCTTTCGGTCTCATACATGACCAACGCCGAGGACTTCTTTGGGGCCTGCTTAAAAACCTGGACGTGGGAGCACCTGAGCTCCCTGGCCCTGACATCGGCGTTGCTGCGGCCCGCAGGAGACCGCGGCAAGATCTTCGCCCTGCTGTCCAATGCGGCCGCTGCGGCGCTTCAAATGCCCAGGCTGCATACCATGGTGCTGTGGAATGGGACGAGGGGAAACGCCTGCTCGTTTGTGTACGACCATCGAGACAAGGGCCGACCCCAGATTACTTGGCGAAGCACGTGGTATCTCGCGCTCACCCCGGAGGTCAAGCGGGCGTGGCAACTCGTTGCCTGTCAAGTCCGCCCGTCGGAGCTCGTCATGCAGAATGAGTGTGTTAAGAAGAAGGTTGGCTCCCACGGTGATGCCATCCGGTGTCTAGCTTTGCCCTGTCCGGTGGTTGCGCCTGCGTCGCTGTGGCAGATGAAGCAGGAGGGAGCACTTCGTTTAGGATGGTATGATCGGTATCTGCCCAATCACTAGGAACTAGATACTACCGCATGATATTTCTCTCTTTCCGTTGTCTCATTGAAAAGTGAGCACAAGACTTAACTTACCTCAAAGTCTACCAAGACCGATGTGAAAGGGACTAAAGCAACCACGACGTTCACACTTTCCTGTCTTGTTAAGCCCGCTAGAATAATCCTCTGACTGTTGATGCTTCGGTCCAGTCCTTCGATCCGGCTCCGCCTTTCCCCCTCCGACACAACCCGGAGACCGCACGTCACCGTTTCCGTCGCCGTTGCCGCCCCTCCCATGATAGCCCTCGCTGCTCGCCCGTTCTCCCACTACAGCCCCAGTGGATACCACGGCGTGTCCCTGAGCCCTTCCGTCTCCCACTGCGCGAGGGTAGAGTATGCTTCTTGCTCCCTGGTGGCCACGGCTTGCCGGATTTGGGTGAGCGTCTGCAGCTGTGATGCTCGCTGGACGTCTCCTGCAGCTGGAATCACGTTCTATGTCTCGTCAGCAAGGGATGGTCCAATATCATCAATAACCATGACCAGCTGCTTTGTGCGTACACGGGTGCGTTGACCAAGCACTTGGGTGTGGGCCGGGTCTCTGACGCCGGGGCCGCCACAGGAGCCGGGGTCGCCGCTAGGAACATCGCGGGGAGGCGCCGGGTCTGACATGGCCGGTGAAAAGCCGAGTGCGGTCGAGGCAAGAAGACGGTGCCCCTGATTTTTCTGTATCGGGGAAGGACGAGCTGTGTTGCGGCTTGCTTTGGGATCAAGATAACTTGAGCGAGAACGCAAGGGCAAGAAGCCAAATTGAGACCGCATCATCACGGGACATTGGGTATCTTTCATCAGAGAAATAGCAAAGAATGTCGGCCTAGCGTGAATGTCACTTTTCGTAGATTGTGCCCACCGCTAGGGCTAAGCCAGACCGGAAGTCTTCAAAGCCGTTTGCGGCTGCATTGCCCTGATGATGTCCAGACTCCAGCTCGGGGGTCGAGACTCGAGACTCGAGACTCGGTGGAAAAAGTCGCCCTTGAGCTCCAAATACGACAACCCCATCAATGCATCCGCAAGCTCTCGCTCCCGGTCCTCGCCATGTTCTAGTCTTAACACCAATGCCATGACTTATTAAAATCCCATTCTTCACGAGTCCGATGCTGGCGTACAAGGGGGGAAAACAAGACCGCCAGATAAAAGTGACATTGAAGGCGGCTCGCTCCGTATTCCTGCATAGGTAGCCTGTGACTGGCGGACTGGCTGACTGGCTGACTGGCTGCCGGCTGGCCCAAAGTGTGACCGCCGAGTCGCCGACGACCGGCGGGCGGCGGGCAAATAAAGGCGGTGTCATTTACAAGACCGCCTCACCGCTCTGCTCAGCCCGCTGTTGGATGTCACTTTTTGCCAGACCGAGTCGCACCCGCGTCATTGAGAACACACGCAGCCAGCAATCAAAAGTCCTGCGTTCCAGCATGCCTGTCAGGGAGAAACATCCTTATTGTTTGGCGCGTGTCAAAACTGCTGCTTTGTTCCTCCCCTCCGTTTTGGCGTCCGGTCTCAATGACCTCTCCCTCACGGCGTCGAAGTCGCCGCGATTACAAGCGATATTCGGCCCAAACTTGGAACCAGCAAAAGGACACCATCCGCAAGCTCGTCGAGCAAGGCAAAACATACGAGGAGATCAAAGCAGTTTTGAAGGAAGACCATGATTTTGATATTGGGTAGGCGACACACTCAAGCATCCGGCGTGTTTAAGATGTGGATGCTGATGATGCCGCTCAGAGTGCGACAGCCGAAAAGATGGACAACGGACAAATGGGGGATGTTCAGAAACATCCCGGAGAGCGAGCTCAGGAAAATGGTCCGCGTGCGACGGTGGCGGTTCAAGATGCTCGGCCGCCGAACCAAATTCCTGCGCAGGCATGGTGCCGGCGAGTTTCAGGATGTCTCCTCCGCCAGGCTGGATGCGTACGAGAAGCGGGCTGGGACCCGTCTCGACTCGCCCACCTCGGACTCCTCTGAATCTTCTAGTTAGTCGTTCTGGCCCTCATGAATCTCTCCGCACGTGCATGAGCTGACAGACATGGCTTTCACCTCCCAGGTTTGCCGTCAAATATAATCTGTCGCACGCCGTCGGATGATGCCGCGAGTCCAGACGCGCCCGGTTCTCCCGATGTCTCGGTTCTCGGGAGCAGTACCGAAGACCCAGCAGTGGGTGCCAACAGCCCAGCCGAGTCCGTCTTCAGCGATGATCGGAGCGCCCAGGCCGGTCCGCCGCCACCTTCTTCGCAGACCCGGGACCGCTCTCGATACCAGTCGACGCTGCAAAAGCGTGCGCTGGAAGACGCCCTCGCCGGCAACTACCAAGCGGCCGCGCGCACGTACAAGCGGACGGCAGTTCCCAGCAGGCCCTGGCAACGGGCCGTCCGCCAGTTCCGCATCGACGTCATGGAGGCCGCCTGGTATCCCGGCTGTCCGCAGAGCCTGGCCGCCCGCGTCACCGGCATCCTGTCCGCCTCGCTGGTCCGTGAAAGGGAAAGGTACGAGAGAGTCGACGCGGGTAACGATGTCATCGAAAACGAGTCGGGGCTGTGCAAAATCCTGATCGCGCTCAAGCACGAAGCCGTGTTCTGGGGCTCGATCCTCGTGCAGCAGCGGGCACTGCAGGTGTGGGAGCCCATCCTCGGACGCCACGACCCTAGGGTGATATTGATACGGAACTATCTGGAGCGATACCGGAGGCCAAAGACGGTGGCTGCGGACTTCGGCCGCCGCCTTCACAGGCTGGAGGAGTCCGACGCCGTGATCAGCTCCGAAATCGAGATTGACCGGCCCGAGATGCGCATTGTCAAGAACATGATCCACCTCGGCGACGGCCCGTCAGATCGACTCTTTGAGCAGGCCCGCGCCCTCGGCAGCGTATCCACCAACAGCCAACAAATAAGACAAGAGATCGCCTTGGTGAAGCTCGGCCGGTCGAGAGCACTACTGGGGGTTTACTACTCCTTTCTCCGGCGCTTCGCCGACGCCGAACGAGCGTTCCAGACAAGTGAGGAGCACATGGAGCGCGAGACGTCTACAGAGATCAAACTCCACCGCATGCTCTGGCACATCGAGCACAAGACGCGCGTCGGAGATTGGACGGGCGCGACGACACTGTTGGGGGTTGCCCACGGGGTCTTCATGGCCAACCATACGCCCTCCGATTTCATCGTGCACCACTTCCCGGCGCGGTTTCGCAGGCTCTGCGATGCTGTCGCGAGACAGCAGTCCGTCGATGAGGCCGCCGGCCAGTCTTCTGAGCCCGGCCCGGCGGGCCACAGAGGCGTTGAGAGGCGGGATCATGCGTTGCCGGATGCGGAAGGCTCGGTTTTGTCGTCGTTGTCGAGGTTGTTACCCTCAACTCCGGGGGCTGACAATTCCGAGATTGACATTGATGCGTGGCGCCGGTTTGTGGAGTACTCTGGCCCGACTTAGAAAGGAGAGGCTCGTGAGGGGTTTGGCTGACCTGTATAGACCAGTTGAAGCCTGGTCGTCATCTTTAGCCCGCTTGGGGGGCTTCAAGATGTTGTTGATAAATTCCAACGCACAAGCTTGTAATTCTAACGCGACATACTGCCGAAGAGGCCAGCCACAGCCCCCTGACCTTCATTTCCCAAACACGTTGAGCGGGCTGTGCGTGATGTCTTGGATCTCTCGAAGCAGGTGAGCCTTCTCCCGTGGAGCTTTGAGAAGTTGGTGTGCATCGCAATCAGCGGGCTCTTTGCTGGAACTGAGGTGAACATATTACTCCCTCGCAGAAGTTGTAGTCTGCCACTATTCACTTAATGGCCCGCGGACTGTAATCTGGCAAAAGAAACGGCAAGACTGCCTACGTTAGACCGCATCTAATGTGTCTTGGCTTGACTAGCACATTTCAGGCACCGGCAAATGTCTTGAGACGACTACCGGCAGCACAGGTCAAGCTGGGGTATTTGACTGTCGTCATATGTAACTAATTCCAGAGGATGCCAATGTAAATACCCGGCGTAGCTTCGGTTAGGTGGGGCCCATTACCATACCATCCTTCAATCCCCTTCGCCGAAAGCTCCTTCATGGCATTACTTACAGCTTACGCCCTCCGACGTGTTTCCCACAGGGTCAACCTAAAGCATGTTCGTCATCCCCAACCTGCGCTCTCTTCTGGGACCCTTGCTGGCGGTACTGGTGCACCAAGTCGAGGCTGAGCATCCTAGCAGCTGGGAGCCGGAAAAGCCCATCATGCTTCGCCAGTCTGGGGGCTTCACGATCGGCGGCAAGATCATACATCACCCCACAAACCCCAATAGGACACTCTCGTGCGACCATGGATACGTAGAGTACTTCACTCCGTGGCAGCCTCGCAAGACAAGCCTTGTCATGTGGCACAGCTCCAGCACGCAGGTCTTCCAGAACCGCTGGGACGGCGGGGAAGGCTTCAAAGACAAGTTCTTGCGCCGTGACTATCCGGTCTACCTATGGGAAGGGCCACGCGTGGGTAGGGCAAACTGGGCGTGCAACAAGACCTCCTACACCCCAGACTACCGCGACCAGGGCAACTTTGTGGGGTGGAACTTTGGCCCGAGGTTCGGGGAGTGGTGGCCGGATGTGCAATTCCCGACAGAAAGCGAGGAAGCCTGGCAGCAGGCCACGAGTTCCCGATACGTGGAATATGATTCTGAAGCGAGCGTGGATCTCGAGACGGACGCCGCCGCCGTCGCTGCCGACTCGGGCAAGCTCGGCCAGGATATCGTCTACCTCACCAACTCGGCGGGCGGGCTACGCGCCCAGGTGACTGCGGTCAAGAGCAACACGACCAACATCAAGGGCATCGTCTGTTACGAGAGCTTTGGGTACGTGTTCCCCGACAACGTGGGCATCAAACGCGGGGGTGGAAGCAACCCGTTCGGCCCGATTCTTGTCTCGGAGGAGGACTTCAAGAAGCTGGCCAAGATACCCTCAATTCAGTTTCTGTGGGGGGACCATAGGCATGAGGGTCACCCATACGTTAATCAGTCAAGGCAGGCGGCCGCGATGATTAACAAATTTGGCGGCAACGCCGAGGTTATTCTACTCGGGGACGACAAAGGTCTGAAGGGAACCACCCACATTCCATTTGCGGATCTGGATAACGATGAGGTTGCCAATCTTCTGGACGAGTTCTTGCGAGAGAACGGGCTGGACCAGTATCAATAACACCGAGGCCATGGCTCGAGGTTCCTAGATGGCGGAGGTTGAGGTTTTCCGGATATTCTTTTCCCCAATCGAAGTACAAGGGCCAGCAAGCAGCGTCCTGGAGAACGTGTCACTGGAATAAGTTTTGAGATACTCGTGATCGTTCAAGGCACGTACTTCTGTTGCTCTTCAGACATTGCTTGCCCCTGAGAGCAAAGTTCTCCTTCCCTTGCCATACCAAACCCAATCAGGCTCGCCAGCAAGGCGGAGAACGCGGCTGAGCCAGATTAGCCACATGACCAGGCAAAAGTTCCAGCGGGCGGTGTTGAACTCGGGGAGGCCTCGCGACCCGCCCACAAGGCAGATCGGACCTTCACACCACGATTGCGCGATGCTTTCCCGAACGGCCCTCTAGGGAGGTGTGTTGGTGCGCACGGACAGCACCCCTGTTGATATTGGTGTTTGCCCACGTGGGTCGATGTTAGCTTGTTGGTTGTTGGTTGGGCTGTTAGTTAAAGGACCGGCCGCTGCAAAAACAGGCGAGCCGACGGAGTGAGAGTCCCCAGAGCCCCCGCGCATCTGCCATCAGCAGCTCAACACAACACGGAAACTTCTACCCAGAAGCGATTCACAACCATGCACTGGCTGAGGTCATGCCTTGCGTTGGCCACCGCGGCGACGGGCACCGCACAGGCAGTCACGACACCGCGACAGTTTGAAGTCGACATCGTCTTCCCGCACAACGAGACATACAAGCCGGCCGACATCCTGCCCATTGTCTTCGCCATCCAAAACGCCACCATCCCAAGGTCAATCGGTGTCTTCCAGCTGGATTGGAAAATCTGGATTTGCAAAGGGGGGCAGTTCAACGAGAACACGTCGATCGACGTGGGCTGGGGCACGATGCAAGGTTTCGGCACCAACGAAACGGCTGCAGACAAGCCCTTGTTCCTCGTCGGCTTCGCCATGCTTACCGACTGGCTCTCTGCGTACAAATACACACCCACGGTCGATGACAGGTACTTGCTGCAGTGGGACCTGTTTTGGCCATATCTCGTGGGGAATTGCACGGATCCCTGGGTTAGCTTCGAGGCCGGGAGAGGGGCCGTGATGTTCAACATCCAGACTGTGGGGGGGAATGAGGGATCCGGTCAGCAAGGCAAGGTCCACGACGTGCAGGAGACCTTTCCCGAGTGCCCGGAGTTCGGAGGGATCGTCCAGATCGGGCCATTGAATGCCACCAAGCCGGAGTGCCCGGCGCTGGACTTGCTTGAGACTCCCCAAGGCAACCCGTGCGCCGTCACGGTGGACCAGGCCGCAGCAAGCAGCATCTCGAGACGCGTGACGAGCTCCGCGTTGAACTACTTGTCGGTGTACCATCCAGCCACTACCACCACAACCGTGTCCTCGTCGAAAAGCAAGGCCGGCGTGGGTCCTGCCCGTACGGTGCAGACCGCGCTGGCGGCAGCTTGTGTGCTCTGCGGCCTGGCGTTGTGAGGAGTTTGTGGAGGACTGGTTCCAAGATACCACACGCCGCAGCAGTTAGACTCAGTACAAAGAGCTGCTGCGGGCGACGTACGGGGCGACGATGCTGCTGGCCTTGTACGCCAAGGCGCATGTTGATGTTTGGCAAGGCGAAAGGGCGGCATACACCAACATCATCGTCTCCCTGACCCATCCTGAGACTGGTGGGTGTTCTTTATGCTGTCAGGAGCAAGGGTTGCTTGCTCCATCGACAGCTATGTCGGGCATATTGGAAAGGGGGGGAGGCAGCGTTACTGGGAAGAGGGGGGAGCAGAACAATAAGTTGATTGCTATCTTGCTGAAAACAAAGTTCTTTTCCGTTGCAAAAGCGCTTCTATTTCCCCTGTCACTGAGTTCTCAAACAAAGCATCTCAAAGTTCCACAGCCCAAGTGGCCAGCGTGCAACCAGACGGCAGGTTCGCCGCAACAGCAGGGGTGGCGAGATACATGTATGTGGAGCACACGAGGAGTACCGACAGGCCGCCGGTGGTTGTTTGACAAGCGAGATTGGATGTGGCGGAGTTGACGGTGCATGTGACGGGGAGATACCCGTTGGTCGCAGCAGCGCTCTCGGTGTAAAAGCCGATGATGCTGACGCCGGTACTTCCGCTGCTGGCTGCGGCCAGCTTCAGGTCGGAGTTGGAGGCCATCGACACTGGGCCGCCCGATGAAGCAAGAGAGACAGAGAAGACGGAGGCCGCCAAAACACCATTGGCTCTGATGAAGCCCGAGCTGGCGATCACGTAAACTTCTTTACCCACGGCCACGCCGCTCGTGATTATCACCTTGGCCGTCGAACTGGGAACAGGCACCGTGGTTGTGCTCGTGATGGTGCGGGTTGTGGTGACGGTGCCCGCGACGGTGTCCGTGACGACCGTGGTGATGGTGGACACGGAGGTCGACGGAATGCCGGTGCTCGCCGTGTCAACAATGACCGAGGTTGAGGTCGCGGCCGAGGCGGTGACAGTTTGCGTGGCGTCGACAGCGGTAACGCACGAGCAGGCCGATGAGTACTCCTCGAGGGTCGGGCATTCGGAAGCGATGGGGAACAGAACCGAAGTCGAGGTCACCGCAGGCTCGGAAGATGAGACCGGAGCTGTGGTCGACGGGTTGGCGGCGCACCGGCTGCGCTTTCTTCTCCTCGGGAGAACGGTCACTTTGGCCCCGGCGCTCGCCGTCACAACAGTGGTCGCGAGCACTTCGTTTGTGGCGGTGACGGACGCGGTAACCGTCAAGGTTTCGGTAGTCAGAGAGACAATGATGTCGGTGTATGACAGAGTGGTGGTCTCGGTGGCGAAGACGACATCGGCCGTAGGAGTACTAGGAGCAATCGTAAGAGCCCAGACACATCTCGATAGCGCAGAATAACTGCCGTTCGACTTACACGGTAGAGATTGCTGGCGTCCCGAACATGGACACGCAGGCCGCATACTGGGCAACGGGGTTGTTGTTCAGAGACCCAGCAACCTGCTGCAGGCAAGGGGTGACGGTGCACAGCGGCCCATAGGGGTTGAGCGGAGCGCTTAGTGTCATCGGCATCTTGGCTTCGAAACTTGAAACGAGTGTGATTTAGTTGGAGTCAAGAAAAGAGTGTGTTGACTTGCAAAAGGAAAAAAGGAATCCAGAACAGCAACAAGTACGGAGTAAGTACAAAAGGAAACTGAAGAATGGCCGGAACTGGGCATCCTTGCTAATTATTATCAGCGCACAGTTTGCGCGGCTCTAATCTCACCTGGGCAGAATGCAAACAATAGCTTGAATCCATCGTTCGGGAGCGAATCAGCATCGTGCTTGGGCACCGTTACCTTCCACTAGCGCGCACGGATCAGGAGTTCTCCATCGTAATCAAGAGGTAGAATGTGGATTCGGACTCGGGAACCCACTCCAGAGCCACTCAGCTGAACCCAGGGCCAAGATGCCTGACTAGCACATTTGCTCGCCCTTGACTCTGCTACACGCCATGTCCGGACTCCCGGTCACTGAGACAGCGGTACAGCCACAATAGATGGGATGCATCACGGTACATGCGCTGGCGATGTCGGCAGGCCCTGTGCCCGAGGACAAGTACAGAGACGAACCGCAAGACAGTATGTTCCGGCGGCCAGCGCCCCTGAGGTACAGCTGGTTTGTCACAGGGTCGACGGCACCATAGACCCATGAAACAGATTTGTTCTCGCGGATCCAGGCTTGGACCGTGTCGAAGGAGGCAACGGAAACCTCAAGAGTCCGGCTTGTATCCGATGTACTGACGTAGAGGGCAGAGACCGACGAGGGCCATCTGGGACTTCTGAGCAGGACGCGTCCCTGATCGTCGGTATTCCACAAGAATGGGGCCCATTTCGGCCTCGTGCTGGTGGGGACTGCAATGCGCCAGCCCGCGGGGCCGGTTAATGCACCGTTGCTGCTGTTGACGTTGAAAACATCCAGGTACCAAAACCTATCGGTATCAACGGCGCGGAAGGCGCCGACGTTGGAAGTGATCGGGATTCCGGGAACTAATGGTGCTGCTGTAGCCTGGGTAATCTCTTTTGTTACAGTCTTGTCGAGGACAACGGTTCGAGTCTCGAGGGTTGTCACTGTGAGAGAAACGACATTGGTCATGGTGGCCACCGTAGTGGCGGTGACGCTCTGGAGCACGATGTCGGTGCGAATGAGGGTCCAGAATATCGAGTTGGTGACGGTCTAGCGTTGGGGATTAGAAATGAAAGCGGACCGGATGAAGATTTCTGCTAGACACTTACACCTGCAACGCCAACGGTTACAGTGGTAGACGGGGCTTCGACAGTGACGGTGATTGGCGTAACATTGGCACAGCGGCACGCAGCGGTATACTTCTCCCACGACAGGCACTGCAGCGGGTAGGTCGGGATCGCAGTTGGCGAGCACTCGCTGCTGATAGCCGCGCGCCGCCAGGGGATGTAGGATGGCGTGACTGTCACGAGTCGAGTGCTTGTGTCGGTGGTGACAGCAGTGCGCGTGACAAACTGCACTTGGGTCTCGGTCAAAGGAGTGACAGTCCGACTGACGATGACCCAATCCGTCTCGGTCCATGCTGTGGTCGTCTCGGTTGCGGTTACGATCTGGGTGACCACGATGGTTTGGTAATCTGTCGCTGTCGAAGCCGTCTCCGTAAATGTCACAAGGTCAGATGTGATAATGACGGCCAGGTTGGCGGAGCAGTCCGCAACACCCTGGGCGCCGAGCTGCCCAATCGCTACGGGGCAAATATTAGCCACAGGTCAGTGCGAGTCTCGATGTTCATCATGACTCTTTTGTCTAGTAGCCGTCTTACCCTTCAAGCACTTGTTGCTGCGTAAGCACACGGCGGATGCTTGGTGGAAACAGGCTAATAAGCCCAGGACGACACCGGAGGTCCTCATGGTGACCGTCTTCGAGAGGGGGCGCTGCGTCTCGTGTAATGGAAACAAACGAGGGACAGAGCAACGAGCGACTGGACGACTTGAGTCAGTGGAGTCTCCAGACGAGCGTTCGAGTGTCAAAAGAGCGACAGGTTAGTGAGCTGGGGAATGGACCAGGGGCTTCTTTAAATCCGTGGTCTGGACCTCAAGCCTGTAATGCAGCTGCACGATAACACAAAAGAAGGCTTGCTGGATTGGTTAGAAGCTCGGAGATGCGCTGAGCGCCACCAAACAGCTGCTCTTCATTAGCCCCGGGCTGTTGCCCCCAATCTTAGCACCTACAGTCGCAGATATACTAATGAACCAAGAGGCTTGATACTCGGTAACGGTAACGCGCCGAGCAGCGGCAAACAACCGCCATTCGCCAGTTCTCGACTGCTGCCCCTGATCTAAGGTGTCTACAATGCCAGCTGCCAAGAAGCACCTGAATGTTTGTGAACCAATGACTTCCCTTGCTGTCCGTTGCTGGAGCGGAATAAGTCAGGGGTAAAGCACAGATAATACTCAGATCCAGAGCGCACGCGGAACGCAGGCCTAAGATGCACAAACAACTGAGACAAGCGGGATTGTCGAGTGAGGCCAGCCGAGAGCTTTTTTTCAGCTCATTTTCTTCCTGATGCTTCGAGAAACTTGAACTTAGCGACCTTGCCAAAGAGAGCTTCTGTTCTCGGATGGCCCGTCGGTGACTGTGGCAGCGAGTGGCCTCGTGCAGGCAAGAAGCATCCCAACCAGACAACATAATGGCTTGATATGTTGCCGCGCAGACGAATTTCCTCCGAGCACAACCTAGACTAGTGGCGCCCTGTATTTGAGAAGCGATAGACAGCGGACAAGATCTTAGGTTGGGAAACCCTGAATCCTCGAGTCCACGATCTGAGCCGAAGTCAGAGGAAATAATATCCGCCCTGTCAACCGGGATTGGGCGAATTCGTGAGTGCGATATATACTTGTAAGCTGTTACCTTTGTCACCGTATTGCTGTTGACAGTCGCGTTTATCGTTAAGAGCCCAGTGATAGTCTTGGGATAATCCGATGGATGTTCAGTAATCAATGTTTGTCGTGGCGTTGATAGGTGCCAACGATGCGACACGGCCAAAGAACCGGAATTTGGATTTGTAATTGCTCGGGTCTGAGAACGACTGAGTCCATTTGTCATTCTTGATCGCAAAGCAATCCTACATGGGTTGAAACAATACCTTAATGTTCCGTGTTAGGGAGAACTCCTAGGTAGCAGCTAGGCTACGTAGTACGAGGGATCCAAAGCGGTACAAACGACCATTACGCATGTGTTTCATATTCACGAGTGTTACAATACGAGACGTCAAGATAAAAGTGCGCGATCCCTCCGAGCTTTGGATCGTCTTGGCTTCACAACTCACTTCATCTCACACCACACAATTTCACATCCCAACCTGGCAATTTCCATCAATTCGTTTTCTCAATCATCCAGTACCATCCCATCTCCAAGATGATTGTTCTTACAGGTACGTAATGGAACATCGTCTCGATTCTGCTGTAACCTTTAGTGACCCAGAAATTTAGGCACAAACGGTGGCATCGGCGGCGTGGCCCTCAGGACCATCATTCAACAGAAACTCGTCCCGTTGTCGGAGCTCCGCATCTCAACGACCAGGGCGTCCTCGGTCCCAGACGCCATCCGTGACTTAGGTATTGACATCCGCGAAGGCAACTTGTACGATCCGGAGTCCTTGGTAAAAGCCTATGCCGGCGGCGACGTCCTGTTTCTCGTGTCCTTCCCATCCATGGGTGAGGAACGCTTCACATTGCACCGTAACGGTATCGACGCCGCAAAGGCTGCAGGCATTCGCCACGTCATCTACACGTCCCTTGCGTTCGTGGGCGGCCCGGATGGCACCACCAGCGTTGCCCAGGTTGCCCAGGCTCACTTGAAGACTGAGGCCTACTTGAAGCAGAGCGGCTTGGCGTACACCATCATCCGTATGGCCACGTACGCCCACATGTGGAACAACTATGATGGCTTCCTCAGGCTGGATGCGGACCCCGACACCGTAGTGGACGCTGTCCTGCCAAACGACGGCCCTGCCCACTGGGTGAATCGAGAGGATCTCGGCGAAGCTACCGGCAAGGTCATTGCAGACTGGGTTTGTACTTCATCGCTTACGTCGCTCGCTTGTATTTGACCATTATTGACTCCTTCCATGCAGCAAAACTACACCAACCAAACCATCACTCTCACCGGCCCTGAACTCCTGACAGGTGTCGAGATTCTGCACAAATACCTCAAGTACACCGGCCGGAAGGGCGGCGCCCGCATCCTACCTGTCCAGGAAGCCATCGAGTGGCACATCAAGAATGGCAGCGTGCCCCCGGAGCAAGCCAGCTTCCTTGATAACTGGGCGAGCTGGCACACGGCAAACTCGCAGGGAGAAAACGCCTACCTTGACCCGACACTTGAGCGGCTGCTCGGCCGGAAGCCCAGGACGGTCGACGACCAGGCCGCGGAGATTTTCTCGGCTTCGCTGGAGCTTGACACGAAGGATCTTGTTGGCATTTAGCAAAACAATGCCTCTTTCTCAATTTCATGTATTTGTCGTATTTTGCGGCATTGGAGCCAAGTATTTCCGGATTCGTGCACTTATTAGGTACTTAATTCATGACTGGCACGCTTGCTGGCTTTTCTAGGTCGCTGGCGTTTCCGGGTCGCTGGTGTTAGTAGGGAAGTTTGTTGGTGTAAGTGCGGGAACTCTGTTGCAAGTGTGGGAGTTGCCGGTGTAAGTGAGGGAGTGTTGATAGGAGCGGGAAAATGGATTTGTTTCCTGGCGTAATACTGCGGGCGGAGTGGGTAAGGACAAAAATTACCGGTGAAGACAAGAAACCGAACCTTTTGAACACAGCGAGGCAGATTCAGAATTGGAGAATGGAAACCCGGAGCATCACTCTGAAGCCCAGACTAATGGCTCACTACTAGTGCTTTCAATGAAAAGGAAAATGCAAGTCAACGACAGGTTTCCTATAATTTCCCTTCCGAGATACCAACCCGACAACAACCACGTATTATCAGCCCGTATAGTACACGGCGACCTCGGTGACCTGGAAGTTAAAGCTGCGGTCGCGGCCGCAGTAAAAGGTAATTACCAGCGGGACACTAAGCGACTTATCAGCGTTCTCGGTGACGCCGGGATCGCCCTTATTAAAGGCAGGCAGGTCGTAGGGGCCCTGGAAGGACCAGACGTTCCAGCCGTTGATCGGCAGATACTGGTACGTCGAGCCGACCCGGATGCTGAGGCTATTGAAGATGTATTGCGAGGCCTTGATCTGGAAGTCGATCTTGTACGGCATTCCCGGGCACAGGCGCAGAGTCGTCGCCACATTCAGTGTGTCGTCGGGTGACTCCGGGTAGCCGCCGTTCTGGGAGGGCGTCATGGACACGGCCCTGGTCTGCGCCGACCGCCCCGCCACCAGGCTCCAGGTGAAGGCGTACTGGCCCGAGTAGACGGACCAACCCGTGATGCCGTTGCTAAAGTCACCATTGGTGATGGCGTTGACGGGGTAGCACTCGGGGGCATCGGGCGGGGGGTCGAAGCAGGCGCCCTGGTAGCAGTAGCCGCTCGCGCAGACGTTGCCGCAGCGGCCGCAGTTGCGTGGGTGCGTAAGGAAGTCCAGGCACATGTTGCCGCACTGGTTCGGGGTCGGTGGCGCTGGGTTGCAGATGCATTGGGAGTCGGCGCAGTGCGCCTTGCTGCCACAGTCCCTGTATCAATGTCAGCGAATGGTTTCTTGTGCGGGGGGACGGGAGTGTTTCGGGAGCAACTTTGCTCCTGAGAGCCCTTGAGACAGCCAAAGGAGAACATGAAAAGCTCGGATTGACGTACTGGTTGCATCCGCCGCAGTTCTTGTTGTCGTTGTTGCCGATGCCGCGGACCTTCTGGCAAGTCTTTCCCATGAACGTACAGATGGCGTAGTCGGGATCGGCACAGTTGCAGTCGCAAAGGTCCTTGCTGCCGCTCTGGAAGTGTTCCTGGGCCGTTTTGGTCGAGACAGCGATGTAGTAGGCATCGGCAGCGGCGTAGCAGCTCGGTAGGAGCCACCAGCTATACCAGTGGTCGAAATCGTTGTTGCACGAGTTGATCATGCAGCCGAGGAAGTCGTTGTTGCACTTCTCAAAGTACTGCGGGCAGGAATCGTAGCATCCGTCATGGGTGTTGCAACAGCCGCCAAAGTCCAGGTTGGGCACAAATTTACTGTACCAGGCGCCGTCGGGTCCGCAGCCGTTGGGTGCCGAGCCAGGACGGCCGTTGGACACGGCGACCATCTGGCTGAGGAAGCCGGGGCACCGCTGGGCAACTCCAAATTGCGAATAGTCCCGCTTCCACGGCGTGGTCCCAGGCGCGGTCCCAGTCGAGCGGCGCCTCTTGGTAGTCCGGTCCAGAGGAGTCCGGACGCGGGCGGGGAGAAGAGCCATAGTGTTGAGTTCCTCAGTGTTGCTGTCAGTCGCAGGAGTACCAGGGGCGGCGACGGTGCTGTCGTCGGTAGTCGTCCACACGTAGGTCGCGGATCCGTACTGGAGCAGCAGGGAGCCGCGGCAGGATACTCCAAACACCGTCGTGCATGTGCCGTCCTGCGCTTTCGTAGCGCCAGTCGACGACGACACAAGCGAGATAGCACCGGTGTCTACATTGAGAGCGACGAAAAGGTCTGGGTTGACGTCGTCACTGACGACGAGATCGAACAGCCTGCAAACCGACCGGGTTAACAAGCGTCGGCACGGGAAGGGGGTCAAGTATCCTTACCCGTCGGGCGCGCCCTCCGCGGCCTGGAACTTGAATGTCGGGGGATTCCAGTTGGCCAGAAAAGCCTCAGCCTCGGCCTCAGTGGTGGGCTGCACCACAGGACCCAGAGCGTCGTCCCTTTTCACGACGTATCCGGTGCCGGGTGCGAGGAGGTACTACACATGATATCGTCAGCCTCCAGACTAGATAAATTGAGCCGCATGGAGTGGTCCGACTTACAAAGGCATCCCCAGTCGGATTGGCATCCATCAAGCAGGTCTCGGCCGGGGTGGGGTAGTCAACAACCACCGACGGGTCCGGGGCCGGGGTAAAGACGGGAAGCGTGTACTCGGCATATGTGTAGGACTTGGTCCAGCTGTTGGCGGGGAACGACACGGACGAGCTCGGCAGCGGCGGGCTCTCGTAGTCGTAGTGGGTGACGGTGACGGCAACGGTCGAAGTCGACGTGACATCGGGCACCGAGGCCGTGGTGGTCGGCCCCGTGACGCTCCAGCACGAGCAGGCGCTGCCGAACTGCGCGGCATCGGAGCACTGCGGGCTCACGTATGTTGGGACCGCGGTCTCGGTCGCGGAAGCGGTCACGGTGCGTTTTGTCAACGGCGCGAAGGTCGTAACCGCCGTGGTTGGGGCCGTCCAGGCGGGCGGCGTGGTCGTCAATGTCACGGTGACGGCGGTTTGGTACTCGGTGACCCATACCGTACTGCAAGTCCGAGTTAACGAAGGGTTGAAAGATGGGAAGACGGGGATGCCTACGAGGCAGCCGGAATAACGGTAACGGCGAGCACGGAGCTGCAGTCTGCCAGGCGAATGGCCTTATTACTGGTACCCGTGGCGGCGTCGTATCGGACGGCACGGGCACAGCGGTCGAGGACGCAGCCTCCCGCGTTGCACCCGATGGCCGACACGCCACCGGCGAGGGCCAAGGCGGCGCCGAGAAGCGAGACAAGTGGCGCCGTGCGTACCATGGCGCTGGGTCCAGTCAAGAATGGGATTCAAGATCGGGATTGGAAAGGGGCGGCGCCTCGTCCGAAACCTCGCAGCTCCGCCAACGGTCCGCATCCTTCTCCTTTATACACGTTGCACAACACCGTGCAGGATGGAGACGAAAAATGGTCATCAGGGGCAAAACTACTCCAATACTTTCACGCGTCAATAGTCTCGAGCCGCAACACCTCCATTCGGTTAGCAACTATCGTTAGTCGAGCTGTCAGCTGCTGTTCCGGAGCTCTGGGCCCGATCAGACCCTCAGCGTCAAGCCCGATCCGTACTAGATACCCCGGACTTTGCTGTGCGCTGCTGCCGCCGTTACAACGTTGCGAGAGCTGAACCCGTCCCCCCTGCTCGCACAAATCCATCGCCTGTCCCAATGCGGCTTTCCAGCATCCTTTCCGCGAGGCGACTGGCGAGAAAGACGATGCCAAGAGTCGTGCCGACATGCCGATATCCACTGGCCAAGACTTCTCAGTCAGGACAAGACTAGGTCGGCTCGTCGGCTATGACATGACTTTGACCAGCGTGCTGGGATCAGAGATGGATGGCGCCAGCTTGTTGGCTGGGTGGTGCTCTGGGTTGGTGGCACGATAATTGGAAGTTCGAATCAGAAACGCTTGTCGACCGGCGGCTTGGGTACCAGATTCTCCCCCAGTCCACCTTCACCAGTCCCATACCAGAGATACAGCTGCAGTCTTAGCCAGCCGTAAAAAGCCCTTCATGAGGCTGTAAATATACCGCGTCAAGCCCACCTTGAAGGTTAGCTCATACCTAGGTACTTCAACTCTCATGTAGCACACTCCTCAGGCAAAGTCCCCGAAGCCCCTGAAGCCTCTGACAACCCTGAAGCCCCTGAAGCCCCTGACGATCCTGACGACTTTGCCGACCGGCAGTCCTTGACAAAATAGGGGGACCAAGTAGGAGAGTCAGATAGGGGGACAAACACTGGAGAACATCTGGGTCTCAACACCACGCGTATGGACGCCAAGTATCACCACTTTGTAGCGTCCTGGCCAGTCCAGTTCTGTCCCAATCCATTTTTGGCGGGAGCACGGCAAATAACCTCTGCTCAGATCGCAATCACCTCCATGTCAAATATGTGCGTCAGTTCTTTCTCAACCCCCGTTCACTTGTTTACAGTCCAAGTGTCAAGCGAATCTCGACTCTAAACATTTTCTTCTTCGAGCAAGCTAGTGTGTTGCTTGCTCGCGAGCCCCTTTTTTAGATTTGCCCATAAATCTAGTCCTACAAGTTAGAGGATTCCCCTGGTTTGCCAGCCAGGCTCATGCATATCTCGATCAAGCAAATCTCTCATCCAGCACTCAGCCAACAAGCGGCCGCTGCGACTCATCCTCATCAACAACAACAGCCGCAGCACCTAGCGGCTCCCCATACGCATCAGCCGGATCATCCCCAACACAATGATGGCACCAGAAGTGATTCCCCGGGTCATGCGCCTTCTTCACAGCCAGTAACTGCTCGTACTTCTTGTCCCCCCAGTACCTCGCCGTCCAGTTGTGCATGACATACGAGCTCTCCGAGAAATAGCTGTTCGGCCCGAGCTTATAAATGGTGTCCATCGACTGCTGCGTCGTCAACGTCCGCGCGTTCCACATCATCAGCGCCGAGCGGAAGCCCGGCGAAATGGCCGTGTCGCCGGGCTGCACGCTGCCCAGGTTGCCCGTCAGCGACGTGTAGAGGAAGTGGAAGCCGCAGCGGTAGCCCGCGGGATCCGGCGATGTCCAGTCAGGCTTCTCCAGGGTCGCCCTGCAGATGTCCAGCACGTCCATCATGGTCGAAGCAAAGCCCGTTTCCATGGCCTGGCGCGAGACGAAGACCGAGTTTTGCGAGCCCGTGGCCGCGTCCGAGGGCGGGTGCGGCGCCGGCAGCGGGTTGCTGACGTTGAGGATAAATTTGTCCGCCGGCATGGAGGTGAGGTACTGGTAGGCCGACTGGAAGTTTGTGCTCCTGCGCGTCTGTCGCCTGCAGCACATCGTTCTTGAGCCGGTCGCGGAACAGGATGTAGTCGGGCTCGGACTGGCCGCCGGCGTAGAAGTACTCAAAGTTGAACTGCCAGGTGACGTTGCAGAGGCCGCCCGTCGCGTAGTTGGTGGTGTTGATGAAGAAGGCGGGCTGCGTGCTGACCTTGGAGTTGAGCATCAGCTGCCACGCGGCGAAGCGCTTCCACATGCCGCGCAGCCACTGGTAGTTGAACTGGTCTGAGTTGTCGCAGAAGGTGCCGTTCTGGGGGATGAAGACGCGGCTGAGGCCGCCGTCGGGCACGGCGTGGGCGCGGATCGTCATGGAGAGCACGACGCCCCAGACGCCGCCGCCGCCGCCGCGCATGGCCCAGAAGAGCTGCGGGTTGTGGCGGCGACTGGCGATCTTCTTGTGGACGACAGGCTGGCCGTGGGCGTCGCGGCCGACCTGCAGGACCTCAATCTCGAGCACGTTGTCAACGCCGAGGCCCATGGACGGCGCAAAGGGCCCGTGGCCGCCGCCGAGATGGAAACCAACCATGCCGACGGTGGAGCACCAGCCCGACGAAATGACACGGTTGTACTCGGCCGAGAAGTTGTGCATCTCGGCGAAGATGGAGCCGGCGCCAAAGCGGAATGCGCCTGCGGGGGCCAGGGCCGGGTCCTCGCGCCAGGTGGGCACAAAGGCCTTGTCCTTAAGCAGGATGGTACGGATAAGGAGGCCGCCGGTCGGGCACGAGTTGCGGCTGTTGTACTCGTGGCCGGTGCCGGCGGTGGCGATGCACAGGCGGTGGCGTGCGGCGAAGGTGAGGGCGGCGGCCACATGGCGCTCGTTGAGCGGGAAAACGACAATGAAGGGGTTCCAGTCGCGGTACTCGTTCTGGTGCAGCGCCGCCTTGCACATGTCGGACGCGCGGTTCCACACGGCGGCGCCAGCGTACGGGCTGAAGCACGGGCGCTGCATCTCGGCGACGTCCTCGTAGTAGTAGAGCGCCTTGAGGCCCGCGGGCGACGAGCCCAGGCCGTAGAAGGACTGGTTGTTGATGGAGCCCGCCGGCACCGGCGCCGGCTGCGGCTGCGGGTAGCTGCTCCAATGGAGGCCGAGACGGGGCACGGAGGGATCCAGAGCCCGCTCCAGCTTGAGGATGGCCGTCGTAGTGGGCCAGCAGCTGGGGTCTTGAGGCGTGCACCAGTCATGGTCGACTTTGAGTGCTGCGTGTGCATAGCGAGCCGGCGAGGGCAAGGCGCCGGCGGATGCCGCTGGCACCGAGTCGGCCGGGTCGCAGGAGCCGGCGCCGCAGTTGTCATTCTCGGGGCCGCACGAGTAGCGACAGGACGCGCTGCACGGGTTACACCGGCCCATGGCCCATTTCGTGTTGTCCTGGCCTCCTTCCGGCTGGTCCAGGGCCTCGCAGTCGAGCACGGCGTACGAGAACACCGGCTGGTACTGGAACTGGAAGCGACAGGCCGTGACGGTGCCGGTGGCGCTGGTGAGGAGCACCAGGCTGGGATCCTCGTACGAGTGCGAGACTGAGTACCGCTCCACGCCGCGGTCGGGGTAGTTTGGCCACTGCAGCGACGCCTGGCCGTCGGCAGTGAAGTTCCATCGCGCGAGGCCCTTTTGATAGTCGTTGGATACCTGAAGTGTGCGCCACGAGCCCAGCAGCGCGGTGGATGCTCCGGCGATGCCCGACTGGGAGTGGCTCACAGGGCCGGGCTTGGACTCGGTCTCAGTCTCGGTCTCGGGCTCAGACACCTTGCTGCCAGCCGCCGAGATGGAATCCGGAGAAAAGGCACAGCCCTCCGTAGACTTCTTGCAGCGGAACATGAGAAAGTTGCCGCACCCGGGGGTGTCCATGGCGGCGTAGAAGCTCGCCGGCGCCGGCGCTCCGCTGTGGTTGCACGCCAGGAAGGCCGCGTCGAGCCCGCCAATGTCCGGCAGCCGCTTCACTAGGCAATCCTCTAGGTGGCTGGGGCCGCAACGCAGCACCAGCTCCCCGGGGCCGCGCCGCTCGTACGTGCACGTCTGGGGGTACGGGCTGTCGGTGGTGACGGTCAGGACGTCGCCCTTGAAGGTCTGCGCAAACTCGAACTTGCCCGACCCGAGCTGCTCGGCGCCAAAGGAGCGCCAGGTGCCCTCCCAGGGGGAGAGGTTGTCGCTGCTGACAACGGCCTGCATGTCAAGTTCCGGCAGCGGGATGATCGCAAATTCGCTGCTGTCACTGCCACTGTCGCTCTTCGGCGCGTTGCTGGGGTTCAGCTTCACGGTGCTGTCCAGCTGCGCCGGCGGGCATGTGTCCCAGTGGTCACCGCAGTTAAAGCACTGGTCGATGCAGTCGCCCGACATGCGCGGCACGCTCGCCACGTCGGTGCCGGTCCAGCCCACCGTCGCCAGATACGCGCACTGCACGCAGCTGGTGCTGACGAGCGGCTCCAGGCCCTTCAGGTGGTCGCGCAGCGCGGCGTTTGCGTTGAACTCGGCGGCGAACACAAACGCCGTGCGGAAGTAGGCCTCCTGCGGCAGCCGGAACGCCTTGCCGTCGGCGCCGGGGATCACGGCGCAGGTGCCGTGCTTCATCCACTCGGACAGGATGAAGCACTGCATCGTGTTCTTGTACTTTGCGTTTGTCGGCCAGAAGTAGCTCAGCAGGTCGCCAAATTCCGTGAGGATCGTCTCGTCGAATTCCTCGCCGTGGAGGCAGCCGTAGGGCTGGTTCTGCTCGCGGGAGCCGCCCGCCGAGCCCGGCCACAGGCCGTGCAGGGTGAAGCGAGGCGAGTCCGGGGCGAAGTCGTTGTCCTGCAGCGCCAGCGAGTAGGCGTCGATCTCCAGCAGCCCGGACGGGCGGCCCATGGTGTCGCACAGCGAGAATGGCGGCGGCTTCTGCTGCAGGCCGCCATGTTTGCTCTCGACGGTGCAGCCGTTCGCCCACTTGAGGTTGCACGTTTCGGCGTGGAAGTTGATCGGGTTGAAGCGCCGCAGCGGGCTCGGGTTGGAGGAGCAGTCGTCCGACTTGCCGGAGCACGAGGCGGCCACCAGGCCAGCCAGGGCCGACACCAGGGCAAGTTTGGCGTGCCAAGTCATGTCTGCTTGACGACGCACGCCGGTTTACAGCGTTCTTTGTTGGACCGCTGCTGTTGTATCTCTTGTTGGTCAACGGCGTCGAGTAGGGGAGCTTGAGGGCCGACACATGGACTCTATATATGTTGTATTTACCTACATAGCACATTCAAGGTCAAGGATATAAGTCCATACACAGCTCAACATACTCGCAACTCACCCAATCACAGCCTCCATCCTTCTCAGCCATCGGAGTATTCCAAAAAGAGCCAATCCCTTCTACCCGGAGCGGCAACCGGAGAGCTGACGGCTCACTAGCGAACTTCAGCTGCGACGGCTGCGTCCGAAACTATCGGGAGAGGCTCCGGGGAGAAATGACCAGTGGCGAGCTAAAACAGGGGTCGGTCACCAAGTACTCAAGGGAAGAAGCTCAGGCGGGTGGAGGCATCGGGGTGTTTATTGAGCATTGGCGCTTCGGCTCGCCTGCGGGAAGATCTAAAACTGCTTAGGCTCAGCAGACTATCATCGGGAGCCAAGACAAGGCGTCGCAAACCATTGGCTCCCCAACAAAGGATCGCCCTGTCAAACGGCGCGTTCCGTCACGGAATTATTCCCCGCCAAACACGGGCCCTCAATCTGAGAGGTACCTGGCCACCACGTTCTGCTCATTTTTTCCAGAAAACGCTTCGTCTATGCCAAGGACTCACCGCTCGAGTCATCTGTGTCAAGTACTCACCGCTCGAGTTTCCATTCGACGCGACAGAAACATCCTCACGGGGCTCTGTGTCAAACAGTAGTCGACAGTGTTGGCGCACAATTGTGTGCGGAGCTCGGACGCGAACGCCGCGGAAGTCTGTGATCTTGAACCTCAAGAAATCCGCCGAATCGGACACCAAAACCCAATCTCCACGTGGAGGATTTCCAAACTGTAAAAGAGGCCGGGCAGCGTCGGGGACCCCCTGAGAACTGGCAGAGCTACATCGACAAACTGCCCGTGCACTCGAGCATCGATGTTTGAGAATTCCTGGGCTGAGATGGCTTTCGGATGGTATCGCCACTCTAATTACTATCGCTGGGACGTGGTTGTATGAGATGAACGCGCGACCGGCACAAGCCGAGACATCAAGCTCCTCTATGAAGTTTCTCAGGGGCATCGTGACGCCCAATAGAACTCAAAAGCTTCATAAGCCTCGACGTCACGCGCCGATGGCTGAAACGCAAGATCGACCCATCCTTGCACTTTCCACTCATCATCGTAACATCCCACGATCATGGTTTTGCAGTATTCCCAATAATCAGGATACCAACCCGCCTGTTCCCAGTCCACAATCCCCGAAATGCTGATTTGGCCCCCTTGTTTGACGACAAGAATATTCCCAGGATACAAGTCCGCATGAGAGAAAAAGATGGGCGCCGTATCAGGCAACAAGGGCCGGTACGGGTCTGGGGCGCGTTCCGCCACAGGCACCCAAGGTGCTGATATGAATTCTACAAAGTCATGGAACTCTTTGGCGCTCGCAAATGGGCCTTTATGGGACTGCGGGCTGAAGTAGAGATCTTGGGCCGGGCCCCGACTCAACGAACCTTCTCCTGGGGTTAGCGGTCAGGAACGAGGCGTAAAAGGAAGGGAGGACCACCCACCGACGGCTTGGTCTGTAGGGTCTCGTCTCACCGCTCTCAGACATTTCACTATGGCCGCGAGTTGTTGGCAACAGAACTCTTGTCCTCATGACTCAGGGTCTCCCATGCGGCTTCCAGTGTCAGACCAGGGAGCAAGCTCATGTAGATGAAGTTCGACTCGTAGCCCGGGCCGTGGGTTGACTTCCAGCCAAACACTTCTGGGACGGGGATCTGGCTGGCTGGGAGCAGCTGGTTGATGATACGCAGGGTCAAGGCTTCTTCCAAGCGGAGCCTTGAAGGACAGCCAAACTTGACCAACAAGCCCTGCTCTGGGAAGCGCCAGACACCCTTGTCCCCTGGCTGCACTCGGTTTGCCGCGGCCGCGGCCGCCAGCACCTCTTGCGGACTCGGAAGCTTGTAGCCAGTGTCGGCGCTATCCGGGCGACAGAAGAAGGAAGAATCGACAAAGTCAAACTCGGGAAGAGTTATGTCGGGAAGCCGGGATAGGATGGTATTGAGGGTTTCGAGTTGGGCCATGGCGGTCGTTGGGCGGCCACACGCCACCTCAGCTCGGTGAGAACGTTCGAGGCTGTTCCGTGCAGGACGCGCGCCAGACCCGGACTGGGCTAAGATGCGCGTCAAACGACACCATTTTACCCGGTAAAACATCGGCAAACGAAGAAGTCGAGGTCTGCTCGGTCGCCATTCAGATATGTCTGGGCTGCAACCCGTTCGACATTTTGGACCCCCAGCAATGATACGGCCGCCGTATCCCAGAGGGATGGTAGTAATGAAACGGCGGACCTGTTCGTCAATTGCAGCTGGATGGAGTTCCAGCACGGTAATTAGTATGATGCCAATGCAGGTACAGAATGGCAATATTGGAAATGCTCATCTTCAGGTCACCCCTAGAAGCCTGTCAGAAGGTTGGGTCCTACAATTCGTTTCATTTTGACGGGCCCTGGATCAAGTCGAGACGTAGGTACCTAGGTAGTCTAGGGCGGCCCGCGTCTGCGGGGCGGGGATTCGGGATTGGAGATGGAGGGCCGGAGTATCATTCCCGAGACCCCGAGTTATACCTCCCTACTAGTACCTCCGTGCGGAGAGGCACACGTCTGTTCTGTCTGATACATACACACAACATCAACCAAAAACACCACTCTTTCTATTTAGCCGTCGCCGTACAACTCCTTCCACGACCGTTCTTCAGCCCCAAATCACGTCTCTCCCTCCCGTGACAGACCTCCCTGTTATTCGTCTGTCCTAAGGTAGACACCTAGGTACCGTAATCAAAATCCATTTAGACCCAAACCCCACCAACACCATGTCAACAACAACAACAACAACAACCCCACCCCCAAAATCAATCCTCATCACCGGCGGCGCCTCCGGCATCGGCCTCGCCATAACCCGGCACTTTGCCTCGCAGCCCGCCCACCACCAGATCGCCATCCTCGACGTCAACGCCGCCTCCGGCCCGGGCGTGGCCGCTTCGGTCGCAGCCGAATTCCCCGGCTCGGCCGTCACATTCCACCAGTGCGACGTCTCGTCGTGGGACGAGCAGGCCGAGGCCTTTGCGCGGGTTTTTGAAGCGCATGGGGCGAGGTTGGATGTTGTGGTTGCGAATGCGGGGGTTTCGGAGCAGGGGGTTACGACGTTGGTGAGGTTGGATGATGGGGGGGAGGGGCCGGTGAGGCCGAGGGTCAAGACGGTGGAGGTGAATTTGTTGGGGGCGATTTACTGTTAGTGGGTTCTGGTGTTGGGTGAGGGACTCGAAGCTGACGTGTGGCAGCGGTGAACCTGGCGGTGCATTACATGAACAGGAAGCCCAAGACCGAGGGGGGCTCGAGAGGGTCGATCATCTGCACGGCGTCCAACGCGGGGCTGTATCCGCTTCCTATCGCGCCGTTGTATGCGGCATCCAAGTTTGGCGTGGTTGGGCTGGTGAGGTCGACGGCGAGGGTGGTTGAGAAGGCGGGAATTCAGATTAACGCGCTGGCCCCGGCCGTGTTGGGTACGTTCTCTCGCTGACACTTGGGGATAGAAGGGAGAGAAGTCACAGGATACAGAAGGGCTGATCAATGCAGACACCAACATCGCTCCGGACAAGGACCTGTTCAAGCACATGACCGTCACGCCCATGGAGACGCTGATCCGAGGCGTGGACCAGTTCCTAGCCGACCCCAGCATCTCTGGGGCCGTGGCGGAGATCCACGGCGAGAAGGTGTCCATCCGGCCGCCGCATGACTACGTGGACGACGACAGCAAGAACAACATCGAAACGTTCTGGAGGCTCGGGTATGCCTGAGTGGGCAGTTTCAGCGCGGAAAATTGGTAACGCTCCTATGTGGACAGTTAGAGTCACTGTGCCGCGGACCAAATGGATGGGGAAGAGGGGCTAAACTCCTGTTTCAAGTTGCTATCAAGTCTGTCGGTAATAACAACCACATACTGCGACCAGTTGAAGCGAAGCTTCAATTCTGAATGCGGAGGCACTGTGTAGGTTCGCTTTTCACTTACCGCGACAGGAGCAGCATTGAGCAGTCAGGGTATGTTAAGATTCCCAAGAGCACCTCCAATAAGAACAACCCGAAGAATCGGAGGCCGGACTAATTGCGGATAACGTGCTGCTCGTTCCTTGTGGCGACGTTGATTGACAGATGTGTCACAATGCATATGGAGATATGCAGATGTAGGCACATGAAGACG
>FTCU01002634.1_pt1 | contig 33107 bp, 21 predicted proteins | sample 1639521 | NCBI WGS metagenome assembly FTCU01 (sample SAMEA3914864, study PRJEB12502) | metagenome | biome: forest; material: soil | place: USA | collected 2012-03-12 | depth 0.3 m
CCAGGGGCTCAGGGAAGCCAAGCCAGTGAACTCCGTCATTCAAGGAACACGGCCGCTCATCCGCATCCCGAACCCTCAACCCTTAACCCTCAACCAGGCCCCCCGTGCCTGCGCCAATTCACCCAGAGGCAGCGACCGCTGGACCGATGAGTTGACAAAAAGAAAAAGAGGCAGAAAAAAAGGACACCATGTCGGACTTTGACTCGGCCACGGGCGCGTCCGTCGCGGGGGTTGACACGATGAGTGCCTCGGCCCATGCGCAGCTCAAGAAGGTTAAGAAACAGAAAGTGCTGCTCATGGGGAAGAGCGGATCGGGCAAGTCGAGCATGCGCAGCATCATCTTCAGCAACTATTTGGCGCGTGACACTCGTAGGCTGTGAGTCTTTCGTGTTCTATTCCCTCATAAGATAGCTGGTTGTGAGAGCACACCGACTGACCCTCACCCCAGCGGCGCCACCATCGACATCGACCTGTCGCACGTCAAGTTCCTGGGCAACCTCACGTTAAACCTGTGGGACTGCGGCGGTCAGGAAGCTTTTATGGAAAACTACCTCTCGCAGCAGCGCGCCCACGTTTTCAGCAACGTCGGGGTGCTCATCTACGTCTTCGACATCGAGAGCCGCGACGTCGAGCGCGACCTGGCAACCTACGTCAGCATCATCAGCGCCCTGGTACAGTACTCGCGCGAGGCCAAGATCTTCGTCCTGATCCACAAGATGGACCTGATCCAGCCCATGACGCGCGAGGACGTCTTCGACCACCGCGCGACCCTGGTCCGCCGCAAGACCGCTGAGGCCGTCGCCATCGTGCACAAGCAGAAGCCCGACCACCACCACCACCAGCAACCACCCCTCCCCACCTCGCCAACCGCCGCCTCCGACCCCTCCCTCAACCTCCAGCTCTTCGCCACCTCCATCTGGGACCAATCCCTCTACAAAGCCTGGGCCTCCATCATCCACGACCTGGTCCCCAACCTCTCCGTCATCGAGACCCAGCTCGCCAGCCTCGGCCTCGCCATCGACGCCGACGAGATCCTCCTCTTTGAGCGCACCTCCTTCCTCGTCGTCTCCAAGTGGACCTCGGCCGAGGGCGAGCGCAACCCCTACGGCGACCGCTTCGAGCGCATGAGCAACATCCTCAAGAGCTGGAAGCACACGTGCTCGAAATACACGGGCACGCCGCGCAACGCCGAGCAGTTCTCCGACTTCGAGTACAAGATGGGCGCCACCTTCAGCATGTTCGCGACCAAGTTCACCACCAACACGTACATCCTCGTGTGCATGCCGCCCGGCGAGGCGCGCTTCAACAGCGCCAAGCTCAACGTGGCCGCCGCCCGGCCGTGGTTTAAGTTTCTCGACGGCCCGGTGGTGTCGCCGCATGCGGCTGGTGGCGAGGGTATGGTGAGGTCACCGGATAGTTGAGGGGCAGAGGGGAGGCGGCGGTGGATCGGACAGTGATGGGGCTGGAGGATGACAGTGGGCCGCAGGGAGTGTGATACCACGGTGTCGGCGTTCATGGCGTTAAAAAGGCTTGGAGTATGGGTAGGTTAGTTAACATTTGGATCCTGTGGAAGACCAGGGGTGGACAGCAGTAGTGTCGCGCGTTACATGTGGCACAAAAGACGCTGATACGGGCCTGGATGAATCATTTCTCGTTGCCATGAATTTCCCCCGGCGTATTATATGAGAAGGAACGCTGGGGTCACCCATCCATCACACATGCCAAGCAATCATTACCTCCCCAACGCCGCAGACAGGCCCGAGCCCCGGCCGTCATGGGATTCCCTCGCCTTTTCTCAGCGCGTACCGTCTACTTCCACTTAACAACCGCGGTGCCGCCCCTCTTGAACTCGGCCATTTCACCAAGCACCAACCCCTTCTCCTCGTGCTCCTTGTTCGGGAAGGTAGTGGACAGTACCCACGGCCGCCCGCTGTTGCTAGAAGGGGACGAACGCATGATGAAGTCGTAGACATCGCCGACCGTCTGGCTCGCGTTGAAGCGCGCGGGGAGACGAGTCCCGTCGGGGAGCTGGATCCGGAGCGTGAGTGTTGGCTGTGACTCGTCCACAGCCGTCGCCGGGGCCTGGCTCGAGCTGGAGGCGGATGTGGTGGGGGCTGCCGAGTGCTGGGCGGCAGCCAACTCGCCCGGAACGGGGCTCCCCAAACGCCGTCCTTCGCCGCCGAATGGGCGGTATACTTTGGGCAGGGGCCGGTAATCTTCATTGTGCTGCTGAAGCTTGACATCAACCCGCTGATCAAGCCTGACGTTCATAAGGTGGATTGGCGCCCGTCCTTCCCGAATCATCTGCAGGTCGGCCCGGTTCTGGGGATCGTCGAAGCGTCGCAGCTCCCCGTCGTCGATGCTGAATCCATCGCTCCATATGTGCAGGATGCGCTCTTGTACGGGGCCGTCGCTGGTGGCGGTCGGAATGGCACTACCGCGGGAGTCGGGGATCACACGGCTTTCGACGCCATCGCCGCCGAGTGTCTGGCCGGAGCCGCGGAACTGGGTCCTCGAGGGAGCGGCCGCTTCTTGGTCTGGCTGCCGGGCATTCCTGTCGCGGGATGAAGTTAGTCGACGAGCCGGATAAGCACGGGGTACCTGCGGTTTGCTTACGATCGAGCCTTGGCCACGATGTCATTGATCATCCTCCGCGGATCCGACGACCGCTGGGCGGCGGGATCTTGAACTGCGAGGCCCGACTTCTCTCCTCCTGCAAACAGATCTCTAGGCCCACGCCGCTCGTCCTCCTCATCGTCGTAGTCGTCATCTTCCTCCGAATCGTCGTGATTGTGGCCGCCGCCAAGAGAACTCAGAGTGGCCAGGCCGGTGCGCTTTTGCGGTTTCTTGGCTGCCGACGATGACGATGCGGCGGCATATTGGGGTGCGGGACGGCCGTCCAGCGTCCGCGGTCCTGTGTATTCGGGCTCTGCGGCAGCGCCGGCAGCGGTCGAGGAGGTGCCTTGGCCGGGTCCATCGTCGGCTTCCTCCATGTCTGTGAAGTAGGCGGTTACGGCCGAGTCAATATCCCACTCGCTGGCGCTAAGATATTCCGTGGCCTGCGATGGTTAGAACGTGGAAGACAGCTGCCAGCAATGCACCCGCTGGGAACGCACGGCAACACAAGAGGGCGTACCTGTTGCGCCGAAGCAGCCGTCAGCTCGCAGAAGTTGCTGATCAGCGTGTCGTGATCCGCCATTGTCAAGGAACGGTATCGATGGGCAGGTAGGAGTGTTGAGAGTTGGGAGCGTTTGGGAGCGTTTGGGAGCGTGATAGGTTGAGTTTTGGGTTGTGTGGTGTTTGGAAAGTCGGTTTGTTCGAGATGGGAATTCGAGGAATCAGACAGGCAGCGCTGGGTTGTAACTTAGGCAGCCTGGCAGCGAAGGCAGCCAGAGCTGCCTGTGCCCCGCGTCACCCGTCATCCCTGACCCCCCACCAGCTGCAATGAGTTATTGTTACGTAATCCAGCATGCGGTTCCGAGTGGGCTGCTTCATGTCTTGAACTTCATCTCTCCGCCCTCAACTCTGACAAAACAAAACCGCCTGGATTCTTGGGAGCTTCTTTTCTGTCAGCCGGTTTCTTGGGAATTTCCCTTGGTTACTTTGGCGAACTCGCATCATCGCGGCCGAGCTGGGCTGCTCCCTCAACTCCCAAGCCGGATCAATTTTCGCCGATTGCCGGTCGGCCGCGGCAGGCAAGCAACTGGGCGCGACCGCTGCTGACTCCAAGCCTCAGGCTGCACTCTGCGCCTTGCAACCTTGGAACTGCCGGCGTTGAGGAACGAGTTCCCACCAACACCGTCCCATACACGCCCCCGACCATACCATGGCATCTGACGAGCCGCCAAACCCCATGGCCGAATCCGGGGTCACCATCCGGTCCGACAGCGAACAGTACTCGGGCCATGACGACCTGTCAGCGTCACCGCCGTCCTCGGCGTCCCCGGCCGTCATTCTCTACCAGCCGCCCACTATCTGGTCCATTTTTCGCGGCGCCGCGATCAACCTGTTCCTGCCATTCATTAACGGTATGATGCTCGGGTTCGGCGAGCTCTTTGCGCACGAGGCGGCGTTCAGGCTTGGGTGGAGCAACACAAGGGTACGTCATGATGGCCGGCCGCATCAAAGTGTCCCGCGCTGCAGCTACTGACCCGTCTTTATCAGATCTTCCCCCTCTCGAGGCGAGAAGCGCATCCCATCGGGCCCGGAATCGAAGTGGTGGAGAAGCCGAGACGGAGAAACGAACTCGACGACCTGACGAGCTTGGAGTGATGGGCTCGTCGCGAGGGAATTGCGATCTATTCCAGGATTGTGCGGATGTTCGCCGGCCTGAGCTTTTCGTCATATTGAAGCCACCTACAAACAAGAAGACATATACGACTCCAGGTGCTGTTGCGACTCATTGGTTGGGCACCGCCCCGTTGGGTTCGCGGATAGACAGACAGCAGAGCCAGCACGGATGAGGGGGGATGGTCGAACTTTGGCTGCACCTCATCGTGAGGGGTTGTATATATTCTCGGGGTAAATCAAACACGGGAACTGTAGCTGAAACCACGATTGTGGCCATGTGGCCAACAGGTGCACTCGTTAGCACCTTCAACTCAGCCAGGCCATGGCAAAGCCCGTCCGAGCTGTTGTGTCCGAGTCGCTGCTTGGAGGTCCCGCAAGGAACGGAAACACAGCCGCCCCACCTGAAGCTCAAAGTAAGCCTTGGCGATTGGTGGTGGGGCCGTCCGTTGCCAGCCGAAGCTTAGCCGCTGCTGCACCCGGACCCGCCAGTCAGGAACCCGGGCCGGCTCCACTGGAAATTTTGGCCCGCGACAAGGCCTGGAGTGAGATTCGAGATTCGAGATTCCCGATTCCTGATCCCGCACCCGGACCTGCCACGCACGACAGGAACAGCCAGACGAGATGCTTCCCGCCAGAGGCCTTCTACGGACGAGCCAGGCCGTGGGGCGCGCAACAGCGGTAAGATGGGCTATTTTTCGTCTTGTTTTTTGTCCTTAATCAACGTCCGCGCAAGCCGCAGAAGACAACTGGAGGATGCACGAACTGACCATGTCGACGCGCAGCAGACAGCGCCCACGGCCCGACTCCTCTCACGACAATTCGGAACGGCACTGCGCAACAGCAACAATGGAGCAGCTTTGCAGGGCGCATCGGTCCTTCGCAGGATAGGGGGCCCCCTGGCTTTCACTGCCGCGTCCCGCCCCCTTCTCTTCTCGCCCCGACAGGCCCGCAATGCCTCGACACAGTCAACACTCCCCCTCGATGCCTCGCAGGCCGGTTCAACCCTCACAGACTTCTCCAGCACTCCCGTCAGCCTCACCGGGAGCGATCTCCTCGACATCCCCGAGCAAATCGGCTTCTTGAAGACCCTTGGCCTGGACTTCGGCTGGGGCCCGACCTCGCTCATGCAGACGTGTCTCGAGTCCATCTACATCCATACCGGTCTCCCGTGGTGGGCCTCGATCGGCGTGGTGGCCCTCGCCGTGCGACTGGCCCTCCTGAAACCTTCACTAGATGCCTCCGAAAACGCGCAAAAACACCAGGAGCTGATGAAGGACCCGAAGTACCAAGCCGCCGTCAACGAAATGAAGGCCATGATGATCAGTGGCAACCATCTCGCCGGCGCCGAGGCCCGCGCCAGGGTCAGCCTGATGAACCGTGCCGTTGGTTTCAGCATGTGGAAGAACTTTGTGCCACTCCTTCAGGTTCCCATTGGCATTGGCATGTTTCGCCTGATCCAGGGCATGGCCCACCTTCCCGTCCCCTCGTTTGAGACCGGCGGCGCCTTGTGGTTTACCGACCTCGCCGTTGCCGATCCGCTCTTTATTTTACCCGTTCTCTCTGGCATCCTCATGATGCTGGGCATGAGGGTATGTCGTCTTTCCCCTCCTAGAGCACGGCACAGCCCCTGACCGCTGACCATGCGCGAACCAGGTACCTCTTCCCTACATGGCGCCACAACAGGCGAAGACGATGAAACTGTTCAGTCTCGCCGTCGTGCCCATTTCCACCATCGTGACGCTCTTCATGCCGGCCGGCCTCCCGCTATACTTCTTCTACACGTCTCTATTGCACTTTGTCCAGTCGTGGCTCACCCACCAAGCGTGGTTCCGGCGCCTGATCGGGCTGAGGCCGCTCACAATACCTGGCTCGGATGCGAATGTGTGGGAGATGACGCGCATCGTTGACCCGAGCGCCCCACGAGTCATCTCGGCGCAACGTGCCGCTGCCCCCGCGTCCGAAAACATGTACGACAGCCTCAAATCGACCTTTGCCGACGCCAAGGACAGGCTGAACGAACGCGCCGATAAAGGGGAGGCTGAGCGTACTCGCAAGGCGGCCCGCGAGTACGAAGAGAAGCGGGCTCTCGAGGAGAAGGAGAAGACGCTTGCGCGCCTGCAACGGCGCTCCAAGGGCCGGCACTAGCGGAAAGACGGTCTGTGCTACCACATCATCACACCAGGGAGTCGCGGCATCACAGAGGCGGCATCCACATCCGAGCTAACACCGGAGAGGCTCTTGATCTTATCTCTACATTACCGTCGCCAACCCGCCTAGCCGTATCCCGCCGGCACTGTACAACCTGCACTGCCACCCTGAGAACCTCCTGCAAGGCGCCGATCACCTGAATGGTGAGACGCAGTGGCTGTGTGGCGCGATCCCGCATCCAAGCGTTGGTAGTCGTCGCCGCGGCGTGGATGAGGGGCATCGGCGAGCACGCCATTGCGCCGAACACCTGCTTGACCGAAAGCAGCGGCTTATTGGGTGGTCGCCAAGCCACCTTTATCTGATTGGGGAAGGGAACGGCGGAGTTGGAGCCCGACACGGCGACGTCAGCGGAGGGGGCGGCGTTGCGGGTTGGCTGTACATATATAATCTTCGTTGTGTATTCCCCTTGCTTGTACTTTGTCACCAACACGATCTCTTCCCATCTTCACTCTCTTCTTGCACCCTCAAGGCCCCACCGAATTGACCGTCGTCTCAACAAAACCGACCCCCTCAACTTACACACCACAACCCAAACCCTACCCAGAAAAAGGAACGAGAACATGTCTGCCATCCAGCAAAACGTCGAGGCCACCTCGGCCAGCTACTCGGCCGCCTTCACCCAAGGCGACCTGGCCTTGCCCCCCGCGAAAAAGTATCTCGTCCTGACCTGCATGGACGCCCGTATTGACCCCGCCCGGGCCTTTGGCATCGAACTGGGTGACGCCCACGTCATTCGGAATGTGAGTCTTTGTCTTTATTGGGGGCCACGCCGGGAGGTGGGGGTTGTGGGCATGCACAATAAAGAAAGAGAGGGATTGCGTGCTGACCGACGGTGATTGATGCTGTGTAGGCGGGTGCCTCGGCCGTGGATGCGTTGAGGTCGGTGGTGATCAGCCAGCAGCTGCTTGGGACTCAAGAGGTGGTACTGGTGAAGCACACCGGGTGTGGGATGTTGACATTCAAGAATGAGGATGCGTATGGGGTGGTGGGGAAGAATTTGGGGTGAGTTTTATTTCTTCCGGTTCATTTCCCCCTGATATTCTCCGCTTTTGGTTATAGTCAAGAGGGACTGTGTCTGACATGTGAAACTAGCCAAGACGCTGTGGCGGAGCTGGAGGAGCGGAAGCTGGATTTCCTGCCGTTCCCGGAGCTGGATAAGGCCGTTGAGGATGACGTCGAGTTTCTCAGGAAGTCCAAGCTGGTGCCCGACTCCGTAGTGATCAGTGGGTGGGTGTATGAGGTGGAAACGGGCAAGACGAGGCGGGTTGTGTAAGCGCGCCCGGTAGGAGGGCAAGCATCGGGTTGGTGTTACCATTGGCGAGCCCGTGAGCTCAGCGGCTGGCATAAGACTATGAAGGGGATCCTGGCTTGTCTAATAGTCTAGGCAACGAACCAGTATTCTTGCGATAATTTCGATATAGGCCAACCTTGCTGCGAATAGCTGGCTTTGTTGCAGAATACTAGATGTCGCTGTCCTTGAGAGGAACATAAGCGATTTTCTCAGTAGGTACCTATGGTAGTGTGTTTTGTGGCTTTCAAAAATGATATCCCAGGTAGTGAAAGGATGGCTATTTCACGGTAGTAGCCCAACGACATTGGGTTTACCGATTTACCGACTGATGGAACCGTAGCACTGATTCCCACTCGGTCGTTTTTCAAGGCGACCCATATCCATTTAACCTTGAATCACTTTCAACACCACACTTGTATTCAAACATAGATCAACGTAACACTTCAGCAACACCATCTTACAGAGACACGAACACACCTCCATCCACCAGAAAAGAGAAAAGAGAAAGGTCAACGACATTTGGTCTAAGGGACGCCAGTACCCAGGTCAAGCATCATCAGCCGCCCCCTCTTCAGCCTGCCCCTGCGGCGTCCACGATCCAGGAACGTAATAACTCTTGGTTGGCGGCGGCGGCGGCGGAGGAGGAGGAGGAGGAGGAGGAAGAGTTGTAGAAGCTGAAGAAGCCGGAGGGGGTTGAGAACCAGGCCGTTGTGCACCACTTTTACCCACCCCATCACCACTACCACCACCGCCGCCACCACCCTCTGCCGGCCGTGATGCCACAGCCATCTTCCTCCCAAACCTCCTCACTGACGGACTAACATCCTGACAGCGCGGTGCCCCATTCCCAGGCCTATACCCCCTTCCGGACCCAGCCACTCCCTCAGGAGTCGTTCCCGGCCGTCTCTCTGCACTCTTCCCGCCCGCCTTCTCAGACGATGAGCTGCTACCGCCGGCGGCAGTCTCCTCACCATCAACCGGAGACCCTGACCTCTCGACGGGCGACAACGCCTCAGGCGTGGGCGCCTCCAACACAAACCTCCTCGTGCGCGTCATCTTCCGCGCCCGAGACGTCGCGCTCGACGCCGACGACACCACGGATCTGTTGGACGGCGAGACCCCCCCACCACCGCCACGTCGTTTCTTCGACCCACCACCACCGCTACCGGCAGAAGCGGCAGGCGACGACGAGGGCGTGGTTCCGCGCAGGGTGCTGCTGCTGCTGCTGCTTCCTGCCCGACGGCCGCTAGTCTTCTCATCACCACCCTCATAAAAGCCCCCATCGTCTTCCTCATCCTCAAGCCCCGGAGGCCTCGGGGAGACATACGGAAGAATAAACGGCCTCCTCGCAAACCGGTGCACCACCCCCAACAACACCGCAAACACCCATGCAGTAGCACATGCAAACATACCGGCCTTGAGGTAGACAGCAGCGACCGTGTCTGTTCCGCCGGCGCCGTCGTGCGCGACACACACGGCCACGCCGATGGTGGCGCCCGTCCAGGCTGTGAGGGCGGTCGCCAGGGCGAGGGTCGACCAAGCGCGGAGGCGGTGGCGGAAGGGTGAGGGTGGCGGGGGGAGGTAGAGGGTTTCGCCTTTGTGGGCGGCTAGAAGGTGGAGGGGGATGTAGAAGAGGGAGTGGATGGACTGTTCGTGTGGGAAGGGAGGTGTTAGTTTGGTTGGTGAGGGTTTGGGTGGGGTTTGCTTGCGACGTACGGCGAACATGACGAAGGCCTGGGCGAGTGCGTAGCCGGGTTTCGACAAGTCTGTTGGGTTGCTAAAGGTCACGGCCGACAGAGACAGGCCGATTATTGATGCCGCCATGAGAGAGAAAAGGGCTGCGAGAACTAGCTGAGGCAGCCATTGTGTGATATGTGGCCCTCGGGAGCTCTGGCTTTCGGTTCGGCTTTCGGTCTGGCTTTCGGTGTAAGACGCAGACGAGGGCATGTCCGCTTGGGAGTCGAGGAGACGCGCTGCTGCGTCGGGCGGGCAAGAAACGATCCGTAGTTATTTGACGAAGAGAAAAACGGTCGCAAATGGTTCTTCTTGAAGGTGAGCGGTGTCAGGGACACGAGAAGCTCGCCCTGCTGGTTGAAGATGGTGTCATGGTGGCCATGGGCGGGCAGAGATGGCCAACCCAGACGCTCCCAAATGCAGGGCGAGAAGACACGAAAAATTACCAGCCACAGGTTCAAACGACATTCTTCGACATGGCGGCAGGAGGCTGGGTGCTTTATGGGTTGGGGGCTGGGAATCGAGCCTTTGAGGAATGTTAGGCAAGAAAGGGGGACTGGAATGAACAATGAGGCGGGATTGGCGGACTGCCACCGAAGGACATTTCAAGAAAGACCGCTTTCATTCCGGAATATTGACGAATGGCAAAATACGCGACGGCTACCAAACGAATTCAAGGCGCAAAGCAGACCGAGGCCGAAGCAAACCAGGAAAAAAGAGAGCAGCAATGACTCGCAGTCCTGCCGTGCCCTGGCCACGTTTACCAACCCGCTCACAGGTCCTCGCCCACTCTGGCGAGGTTATTCCCAGCCCACCCGTCACGCTCAAAGTAGCGGAACACGAGATGGTAGTCGTCAAACTCGTGCACAATGCGATCCTTGCGACGGTATCCCTTGACGGTGTCCATCTGTTTCTTCTCGCTGACTCCCTTGGCGGCCTGGGGTGCCGCGTCTTCGTCGGCCGGCTTGCTCTTCGCCTCAAAAAACGTCACGGTAAAACGACCGGGCTTGAAGATGTTGACGACCTGCTCAATGATGTCCGACGCCTGGCGCCCGTTCTGGCCGCTCGGAACGTTGGTCTCGAAAGACGCATACGAGCAGATGGGCTCAGGGGTCACATGCACGGTCCAGTAGTGCGCGGGCTTGATACTGTTCTGGTCCGCATCAGCGGCGGGTGCAGGGACAACGCCATTGGCGGAATATCCGCAGGGCGAGAAGAGGTAGGCATCGATGCGCGCGTCCGGGTAGTCCGAAGTCGGGTAGAGTTGGGCGAGGCCGCAGGCGTCGGAGACGACGGTGCCGAGAGCGTGACCCTCGGTCGTGGCGGCTTCGACCGCAGTTAGGTCAGGCTCGGCTTCCTGGTTTCCCGTGATGTCGGACTCGCCACAGTTGGCAAAGACGTCAACGGTCGAGTCGATGTCGCCTAAGCTGTCCTGGGCCGCCCGGCGCGCTTCCTGAGCCTGAGCAGGCACCCGCTCACTGGCGACCGCACTCGCCTGTTCCAGGTAGAACTGCTTCGCATTCTCGATATCGAGATCCATCATCAGAATCTCGAGCGTCTCGTCGGTCTGGCCATCGACAGCGCCGCCAAGGGCCGGTACTATGCCGGTGGGAATCTTCGGGCTGCCAGTGGGGCTGCCGCCGTTGCTCCCCAGAGGGGTCAAGGGCGGCGTGATGGTGGCATTGGTAGGAGACGTCATGTACAGGTACCAATGGTCGGCATTCATGCGCCCGACCATGTACGCGCTGCCATTTTCGAACGTGTCGTCCAGGAACTTGACCTCCTCCTTCCAGCTCGAATGGGGACCGGGCTGGCGGTCGGGGAAGAGGAAGTTCTTGCGGCTGTAGAAGACGCGGTGCGGCGTAGCGGCGACATGAATGTCATCCAATGACGCAGCGTTGTGGAAGGGAAGGCCGGCGTCCACAGCAGCGATGCGGAGGAGCCGGCGCAGCCCCAAGAGAAGGGTCGTCGTGCCGCACGTCTTCAGGATGATCTTGTGCGGGAAGACGAACATGCTCGACTCGGACAGCAGGTAGGCGTCGACGTGGTCCGACTTGACAATGGACAGAACCTTGCAGTTGACCATGTCCAGCATCCCCTCCCAGGTGGACGGGCTGACCGCCTTCAGGCCATCCTCCTTAGCGCCGGCCGGCAGGGCATTCGGGCTGGGCGCGAACCAGACCTCGAGGAGCTTCTCTGGGCCTTCAAAGGCGTTGGTGGAGTCCAAGTCCGCAGCGACCTCGTGATTGATAGTCAGTTGGAGGCTTCCCGGAGCGGGCGAGAAGGTGTAGTTGGCGGGGATCTCGAGGTTAACCATGGTCAACCAGGGAACCGTGTCGGGGTGTGCTGTCGGGTATGAGAGCGTCCGCGGGACACTAGCTGCCGCTCAAACGAACCTTGCGGCGTCCGTTTGAGAGAGTAGGCCCACAGGAAGTGGTTCTTTTAATATGCTGGCGGAGCCAGCTGCAGTGCGCAGGTGTGGAAATCGAACGTCGCCAAGGGGACGTTAGGGAGGCCGGCCACGGACGGGGAAGTTGAAGAGCTTGGTGAGCGGTATTTTGGGCTTGCGCTTGGAGTGAGCCGTGGTTGCGGATGTGTCGACACGTGTGGTATCGGCCGGGGAGGCGGACGAAGGAGGCGGCAGGGTATTGATCGTCGGGCAAGAGGTGGGCAGGCAGAGCAAAGGCCAAGTTGGTGTTTGTTATCTGGGTCTGGAAGGCGAGTTAGCACGTTGGAGGACAAGGGGACGCCAGAGACGAACTTGGTGGGCTTGGACAGAAAGCGCAGGAGGTCAGTTGCGGTCATTTACCGGTGAGAAAAAAAATCAAGTCAAAGTGAGGCCCAGATCCAGTGCGATAGCCTGGTACAATGCGTGCGTGGGCGGAGAAGTCGGTTTTAGGGGGTTCCCGGCATGGCAGAGGCGGGGCCTGGTGCAGGGTGCGGCCTTGCGAGGGGTTCTCGAGTCTTTTTTAGGTAGTTGGAGGTCGATATTGTAGGTACCAGGTATGGGTAGCACGAGATCTCCGGGAAAAGACCTCACCGGGATGTCTTGTTCGAGAATCCGCGGAGTGTGCGGCGGACAATGCTTATTGCCAACTTTGCCAATATCCAAGAATGGTCGGAGAATCTGACAGACGAGAGAACTCAGTGAGAAGTAACGAAGCCCTCAGGACAAGGACGGATTAAACCTCACTCGCCCAAATATTCGCGAAGTTTTGGCGGGGCATGAAATTTTGGTGCCAAGCGCGTAGCGGGGTTTCTGCAAGGTGCCGCTGCGGGACCTGGATCGTTCTGTGTATCGTGGTATTGTGACCAGGGTCGGTGAACACGGGCAGTTTGCCGCGTTTCGGATACGATCCAAGGCAGGCCAACTGCGTAAGACAGCAGTTCTGGGATCGTACACGACCGGCGATGGAGGGTTCAGATGTCATCAGTATTCTTGATATCGGCCTAGATGTTAATTCCGCAACGTTTAGACGCCCAATGTGCCCTTGGTTCCTGTTAATCACATGTAGCGATCGATTCTGTAAGGTAACATACCTGGTACCCTGACCGGGACGGCAGGGATGCAAGCTTTGGCTGCCCCGCCATTGGACAGCCCTCACCAAACTGGCGGCCATTTTGGGTTCCGACAGGCACTTCAGCGGGAGCTTCCGAGCCTTGGCCAACGTCAAGAGGTCCTCGGCGCTCCGTGCCTGGCGTCAAGCAAGATATCTAAGGAATGGAACAGGCTCTCACTAGCTCCCGAAATACCACGCGTGAGATATGATGCTGCATCACCAACCACGAGGAATCGACTAGGCCAGGCCCGACGAAGACATGTATGCACAGAGGTCGTCGACATGCCGTAAGCGACGGCATCCGCGGACCGCAGCCCCCATGTCTTCGCAGGCGTGCAACTGATTCTTTGCTGCCCTCGCTTGCTGATGAGGGAATTGGACACCTCGAGATGGCAGTTGCACTGGGACGGGCTGGCCGGGAGATCCCCTGCCGGTGCCCTTTGGTGCTCTTCCCATGGCACGAACTGGCCGAATAACGGCCGATCTGTCAGGAGAAAAAACTAGACGATACAACCAACGTATCACAGAGACTTTCGAGCCACCATAGCTCGTTGGGCTCGAATGGAATTATTGATTGCGCCGCAACGCAGGTTACGTTGTAGTCCGCTACGTACCCCCCGACTGCGCTGCAGCCACAACACCGGCCACGACATCGGCCGTAATGGTACCGAATATGGGAGCGAGTGAGCAGTCCTTGTATTTGTGTACCAGAAGGCCGGAGTCCCGTGTCTCGTTGCTGTCAGTGGGCGCATCGGCCGGTGTTGAGATATCCTGCCCGTTGACCGAGGTGCCCTCCGGGTACCGCGGCCTCCTTCCGGTCTCGATCAGTACCAGGAACTGGGGATCGATGGGGACACGCCCGAGAAACGGGACATTATAGTCCTTCGCCATGACCTCCCCGCCGCCGCTCATAAAGATATCGGTGCATTCGCTGCAGTTCGGGCACACGAATCCACTCATGTTTTCGACTACGCCGAGCACGCGGATCGCCGTTTTTGTGCAAAAGTTGAGCTCCTTCCTAACGTCGGCCGTGGCCACCGCTTGGGGCGTCGTGACGACAACGGCGCCGGCAAGTTGTTCGGGCCGCGCCTTTTGCAAAAGCGTCTCGGCCAGCGAAATGTGCTCGTCGCTCGTTCCGGGGGGGGTGTCGATCAACAGGTAGTCCAGCTCGTCCCAGAACACGTCTGACAGAAACTGCCGTACCATGGCGGTTTTCTTTGGCCCGCGCCAGACGACGGCGTCGCCTCGTCGAGGCAGGAGAAACCCAAGACTCATCACTCGGAGCGAACCGATGCCCGCGGACTGGTCCGCTTCGTGCACGGTGATCGGCAGCCATCCGCCGGGTGCCTGTGTCACTTTCGCATCTTCAATGCCGAACATGCGCGGGATGGAGGGGCCGGTGAGATCGACATCGAGGACGCCAACCGAGTGGCCGGCGAGCGACAGCGACAGAGCTAGTTGTGTCGTCACGGAGGATTTGCCGACGCCTCCTTTGCCCGAAAGTATCTGCGCAGTAGTGTGATCAGCTTGTGGGCGTGGGCGAAGGGGGGAACCGCAGCAGACCGAGGTCCCGTGCGCATGGGGCGGGAGGCATCCTCACCAGCACGATGTGCTTGATCTTGGAGAGCGACATGGCGATCCGCAAGAGGAGCCAATTTCGTGTATCGGTATTGCTGTCAACGCTGTCCGTCAGGGCGGTTGAAGGTGCGCTCTCTCAGCTGTAGGCATGGCGGTTGGCGACGCTTTTCCAGGCGGGCAGCGGATTATGAACGAGTCAACAATCGGCCCCTCCATCGGCCTGAATCGGCGTTGCTTTATCAGCGTCGAAGGTGGAGAAGCACGCAGCAGGACAGCACCTACCTACGCACAATGCCCTCAAGGTGCGCCACATGCATGTGCCAGAGACCCTGCAGGGCCCTGGAACTGGAGGAGTGCTCGTCTTAAAGAGCACTCCTGCGGAGATGACAGCCATGTAAAATCTTGTTGAGAGCTGGGAAGACTTCCCGCGATGTCAGTTAATTCCCCCTGGGTTCTGTAAACTACAGGGCTTATCAGCGCCCTGTTCTGTGCCAAGACGGCTTCCACAATTACACCCCTGCCACTGTCAGCGCTCCCTGGGACTGTCTGCCGCGAGAGACATGGGTTCAGGGCAGTGCGGACAGCGCCGCAGCTCATTTTCCACCAAATTGTGGCTTCCTCCCTTTCTTCGTCATTGGCTTCCTCCTTTCTAAAACCAAAAAAAGGAGTGAAACACAAGTTCGTTTCCTCGTCCGTCAACAGCACCAACACTGACTGGCTGAGACAACATTCCACTGGACATTGGCGCAGCTCTCCGTATGCAGGGGCTGTTACGGTACTGGGCTAGGTTGCTTCCAAGACAAACCGGCCCTGCGCCGCCTTGGGCCGCCCGCTGCAGCACTCGAAGCTGCTCGTGCAACACCACCCACCCACGTCGACACGCCGAAGCCAACGTCATCCCATCCTCCGACTCGCCCGGCCATCGGCTCCCAGACCACCCCGACACCGAAGTCGTCTGCCTAGCCTGAGACCGATCCCATTGGCTTCTCATTTGCGTTCGCAATCCTCCAGCTCGACCTTCCGCCTTCGAACGATGCCGAGCTCGTGGCTGCAGCTCTGGTCCGCAACATGACAAGCGCCGCAACACACGATGGACGATCCGTGGGGCTCACCATGGGCCGTGACAGACTCAGACAAGGACCCGAAGCTTGCCTCACCCGCCAAGTCCGACCTTGCTCCTCCGCCGCGCGCCTTTCTCTCCGCTTCCAGCTCCCCTCGAATCCCGGCCATCCCGGAACCGTCGCCATGGGGAGGTGACGACGCTGGCTTTGGGGAATGGACTACCGCTTCCGACACCCCTTCGGCGCATTCAGTGTGGGCCGGAGGGTGGGGAGGTTCCAGTCCGAACCTGGCGCCAACCCCGCGAGACGACCTTCTCAACACGACGAGCCCCATCGCATGGCCCGGCAACGTCGCCACCCCAAAGCCAGCCAACGGCTCCTCCGCATTCCGGCACCCGTCGCCGGACCCGTGGGCCACCGGGTTTTCCTCCCGAAGGCCCTCGAATGACGGCGTCTCCACCCCTCGCCTTGTCGTGGAAGCAGCCTCGCCTGTCGACTCCCCCGCTGAACCAGACACCTCGGAAAAGAAAGATGCGCTTGGGGTCGACGCGGATCCAGCTTGGCAGACATCAGAGGCAGACCCAACAACTGAGCGCCCAGCGACGGCAGAGTCCGGCGCTGCTGCAGTCAAGTTGCAAGATGAGGATTCCGGTCAAGAACATACAGCATTGGCGGCAATCCCGAGCGTCGAGGTGCGGGTGAGCGTTGAGTCGGCTCCTCAAGGTCACGATGACCGGTCGTCGACGCCCTCCAACGACAACACGGACCACGAAGACGAGCGCCAGGATTCGCCCATTAGCTCCATTGACGAGGACCCTCAGTCACTGCGACCTGGCTCGAGGAAGCCCCCTGGAAAAGTCCAAGAGCTTGTCCATAAGTTTGACGGCCTTGCCAGGGCTGCAAGTGAGGAGCCCGTCGTGGTCTCACGTGGCCGGAGCAAGAGTCCGATGAGTGTAGGAAATCGGGACGGCTTGGATGACGCTGGCGACTTTGAGGATTTTGAAGACGCCGAGGAACTTGAGCCGTCGCCGGCTCCTCAAACAACAGCCACAGAATCTCGCGGGCCTGCAGCAGAATCCTTGGCCGCGGCCGAAATATCCACAGCATTGCTGCCACCAGCAGCCGGCCACATATCCAGAAGCACATCGCCGATCGCCATGTTTGGACCTCTGAAGTTCGGTGTGGATTTGAGTTTGCTCGCTGAGCTGTTCACTACGCTCCCAGAACTTCCCGGCGACGCCGCCGTGGATCGGGAGGTGTCGGACCACATCATCAAAGACAGTTTCACCCAAATCTCGGAGCGCAAAACTTGGTATCGAGTCTCCCGGTTGGGTTCATCTCGGAGGCACAACGCCGGTGACGACGAGAGTTACAGACGGGTGGCCTGGCGCTCGTCAACAGTCCACGACGATACCATCAAGATCGTCCGCCGCTGGATGGAAGAAGATTCCATCGCAGGTCGTGTCGCGCTTGGTGGCGGAATATCCAAGACGCAAAAGAACATGTTTGGTTGGGATTCCTCTGCCGAACCGGTTACCCTGGATGCCGTGTTTAGGAAGAAGAAATCACACTCGAGAGCTTCATCCCTCCAACCTCTACAGCCAAGCCGTCTTTCTCTAGACGCCATCGACGGGCCAACAAAACAGGCTCCGCAAGGCCGTCCGTTGCATCGCCCGTCAGGCAGCGCCGGGCCGGGCATCGTCTCCTTTGGTTGGAGCAGCGCTTCGGTTGTATCGACGGGACAGACACGCACGACAAGTTCGTTGCATGGCCCACCAGACGCAAACGCGGCGCCCCTGGACGCCCATCTCCCAACACCCCACGTTCCGAGCGCAACTGGACCACGCCCCCTCCCCACGCCGGCGATCAGTACGGCAGGTTTGGTTCAGGGAGGAAGCGTTCCGGACGAAGATGACGAGTGGGGTGAGCTGGTGTCTTCGCCCGTCGCGTCCCAACCCATTGAAACGCGTTCCGCGGTGCAGCGATCCTCCACAACCCCCCCCTCGGCCGAATCGGGGCCCCAACCCCAAAGTAACAGCGCATTCGGTGTCGCACGCTCGCCTGTACAAGCCCCAGGCGATCCCTGGGGCGCAGTGGACTTCTCGGTATTTGAGTCGGCTCCCACCAGGCTGGATGTCCAAGCGCCAGCCCCTGGCTTGGTGGAGTCCTCGGTTCAGGGGCCAACTCCCGCCCCTAAGCCGGGAGCCGCCGCCGCTCCCTCGGGACGAACCATGAAGAGGTCTAGCCCGTCCCCAGCACCAATCGGGACGTCAACGGCCTCCTCAGCCGTCGATCCACAAGTGCAAGAAGACGAGACAGCGCGACGCATTCTTGCCGATCTCCCCGACCTCTCGTACATGCTGCGTTGAGACTTTGGACACGGTACTGTTAGAACCTACCGCATTGTGGTGTGCTGTATCTACTCCGACTTGTAAAACCAATTTTGTCCTGTTCTGAGCATGGTCATCGATCGGCGTTGTGGTTAGGCTCTCGCTGAGTCTCTGTTTCTTCTCTGTAACTTTCGTCAAGCGGCATCTTTCTGAGGTGGTGTGGGGAATATGAGCACGCGATCTCTCACTCACCCGGTTCCATCGAGCTTCACGTGGCCGGTAAGGCTGATGAGGCTCGCGATAACGTGGGGCTCACTGAAGCTAACCCCACGCTATATTCATCTCACAGACATGCGTCCCAACATCGAGCTGGATCTCGCTCACTCGCTCTTGTCTTCGTGGGGCCCCTGAATCTCCACTCCCGGAAACCTCTTCCTCTTCGAATACTAAAACAAAGCTCGGAGTCGCGAGAAGCGCGATTACTCCAGCTCAAAGAACCGACCAGTGGGCCATCCCCTGGTTCTCCACATCGCCCCCAATGCCGGTACAAGAGCCGGGATATGGCCGACTCCGCACCCCCGCAGTTTAAGGGTGGCACGCCGTCAGCCAAGACACCCAGCGGACCGGCAAGACCCTGCAGAAATCCGGGGCGGCCGCGTATCAGAGACCTCAGGTTTCCAAGCCGACACCTGCTGCCGGAAACGGGGGCGTTCGCCGCGCTTTACTGAGTCCGGTTGGGCGTGCCTTGGGTTCGGCCCCAAGCATGGCCGAGTGCCCGTCAGTCGGCTCCCCCGCAATAAGACCAAGAACGAGCGGATACCCCGGCGTCACGGCCGGCGTGCGAGGCCTAAGTATCGAGGCGATATAAACCTCCGAGATCTGACGTTGTTCCGCCAGTCTTGTCTGCCTTTCGGTACTACCACTCCGACGGTCTAACACAACAATGGCGCTCATTAACTTCTTGGTTTCGCCGTGGGCGCCGGTCGCTCTACTAGTTGCGGCCGTGTCTTACTACGTGTATCCATATTTCGTGACGTACGGGGACCTCCGCCAGATCCCGGCCCCATTCCTCGCCAAGTTCACCAACTGGTGGCTTCTTCTCGTGTGCCGCCGTGGCGACCGGTACTCGACGGTCGATAAGCTGCACAAGAAGCTGGGCCCGGTTGTGCGCATCCAGCCCAACCATGTCAGCCTCTTCGATGACGAGGCCATCAACCTCGTCTACGGCCACGGCAACGGTTTTCTGAAGGCGTGAGTTCACCTTGCCAGCGTAGGAACGTGACATTGGCACTGACAAAGTCACGTAGGGACTTTTACGATGCCTTCGTCAGCATCCAGAGGGGTCTGTTCAACACGCGTGACCGCCACGAGCACTCGCGCAAGCGCAAGATCGTGTCCCACACCTTCTCGGTCAAGTCGGTCGCCGAGCTTGAGCCGTACATCCACAGCAACCTCGAGCTGTTTGTCCGCCAGCTGGACAACTTGATCGCTCGGTCCAACACGCCCGACCGCGCCGCGCAACTCGACTGCCTCAACTGGTTCAACTACCTCGCCTTCGACGTCATTGGTGACCTGGCCTTCGGCGCACCCTTCGGTATGCTCTCCTCCGGCGCCGACATGGCCGAGGTGCGCGCCTCTCCGGACGCCCCGCCCATCTACGCGCCCGCCATCGAGATTCTCAACCGCCGCGGCGAGGTCTCGGCCGCCCTCGGCATCCTCCCCTCGCTCAAGCCCTTCGCCAAGTACTTCCCCGACCCCTTCTTCACTGAGGGCCTTGCTGCCGTCGAAAACCTCGCCGGCATTGCCATCGCGCGCGTCAAGTCCCGCCTCGAGAACCCGCCCCAAACCCAGCGCAAAGACCTCCTCCAGCGTCTGATCGACGCCCGCGACGATAAGGGCGAGCCCCTCGGCCGCCAGGAACTCACCGCAGAGGCCCTGACCCAGCTTATTGCCGGCAGCGACACTACCTCCAACTCGTCCTGTGCCCTGCTCTTCCACGCGACCCGCACCCCGGGGGTGCTGTCCAAGCTCCGGGCCGAGCTGGACGCGGCCCTCCCCGCGGACCTCGACGTCCCCACCTTTGACATGGTCCGCGACCTCCCCTATCTCTCGGCGGTCGTCAACGAGACCCTCCGCTTCCACTCCACCTCTGGCATCGGCCTGCCCCGGCAGATTCCGCCCGACGGCCAGGGCATTCACTACAACGGCCACTACTTCCCGCCCGGCACCGTTCTCAGCGTCCCGACCTACTCGATCCACCACTCCAAGGAGATCTGGGGCCCCGACGCTGACGACTTCAACCCGGACCGCTGGGAGCGCCTGACGACGCGCCAGAAGAACGCGTTTATCCCGTTCAGCTACGGCCCGCGCGCGTGTGTGGGGCGGAATGTGGCGGAGATGGAGATGAAGCTGATTGTGGCCACGTGGGCGAAGCGGTACGAGGTGTTTTTGAGGCAGGATTATATGGATACGAAGGAGGGGTTCTTGAGGAAGCCGTTGGGGTTGGAGATTGGGTTGAAGAGGAGGGAGTGAGCGAGCGGGACGGTGGAGGTGGAAATGGATGGTTGGGTGCCGAGTTGTTGCTTGTCAAAAGTGCAGCTGTGGCCTCGACATCATGATCTTAGATGTCTTGTGTTTCAATTATGTTTGGAACCGGCTGATGAATGGTGGAATCCTTGGGTGTTTATGCTGGCTGTCTTGGACATGTATATATCGCCACGGCCTCTGGTGGTTGCTTAGCAGTTGCCCTGTACATACATTTCAAACTTTTGTGATCCATGTTGTGGGCGGAGTCTGTGTTGTCGTTGTTGCCGCCGCTTTGCCACGGCTGCCGGTGGTGGTAGGTATTCAGGGGTAAGGAGCTGGGTTAGGGCTGGCGACAGTGGCAACGTTCGCGGAGCCCTAAGGTTGCGTGCGTTTCAATGCTGGCTTGTCTGGCCACGAAGCATGCTAGTAGTTCAAGGAGGGTGTGAAATGAAAGATGTAGATGGTGAGGAGTCATAACTCGTGGTCGTGCCTTGATCCTTTGTTGTGGCACACTCCCGCGCCGTGGTAGGCGACTCTGCCGTGGTAGACTCCTCAGTCTGAAGTATTGAAAGATGTGAAATCACGGGCTGCGCCATGCTGAACCCCTAGCGGCCCTCAGCCAACCCCGAGCTTGATTTAGAACCCCTGAATAACCCTTGAATGGCATCCACAACTCCCTCCCCTTGCCAAATCCCCTATCTCGTCTACATATTCCAAGTTATTATCTTCACCAATTTAAACAGAAGTCAACTCTAAGCGCTGCTCCCTTTCTCGCCTTTTTCCCCCCTTCTTCAAACTTGTCTTCTCCAGGTACAGTAAACATTGAACGCTTGGTAACAGCTTCGAGCCGTGATGGTGGCGCGGCCAACCTCGCGCGCATATTCCAACATCACTCAAGAACGATGCTGAGCAAGAGCCAAGCCGCATAAATCAACTACATGGACTTCGTATGTTCTGAATGTCTGACCAAGCTTGCATAAGGCCATTTCTTCCGCGCACCATGTCACAAAGACAGAGCTCTCGACGAATCATCACCACCCAACCTTTGAGCTGAGTTCCCTTGCCCAGCCGGCCAGATCCTGCACGGGTTCGGGTGCTGGCACAACCTCAACAAACGCCCGCTGTAGCACGACCTTTGAGGTGAGCTGTTGGCCACTGCCCGTTCCCCATTTGATCAGCATGGGCGAAGCTACCAAAGCCACCACCCCGCCCTCTTCCTCCTTGCCACCGCCCACGTCGATGTTGAGAGACGCGCCCCGAGTGGTCATCAGAGCGTCATTCTCCTCCTTATGGAAGCCAAGACCGGTGAGGTCGGGAATCTCCAGCGAGAATCCCGCTCTCTCCTTCACAACGAGCTGTGCGAGCGCCAATGCCGCCTTCAAAACCGGGCCCAGCTTCTTGAGCGCCTCGCCCCTCAGTGTCTCCTCCAATTTCTCAAGGGGCATACCATTAAAGCCCATGTGATCGTACATGAGGGAAGCAAATTGCAATAACAGGTTGTCCAAAACCCTTGTTTTATACTCGTCATTGTCCATCTCTAGCAGTCGAGCGGCCGTCATTGTGCGCCATTTCGCCGCTGCCTCGGACGTCTCTGTTGGAGGGCATGTCAGCTTCTGGTTGGTAACTTGGGCGGACCACCGAGCTTGATCTCTAACCAACTCACCAAAGTCATCGAATACGTCACGGTAGTCCTCGTCTAGTCTCCTGGCCAGACTCGACCCAAAACAGGCGAAGGGTCGGGCCCGGTCCAATAACGTCTTGGAGAGGAAGTGCCAGACGACGAGACGTAGCAGCTGCTTGATGACCCTTTGCTCGCGTGCCCTGACCGCGGGGCTGTCCGGGTTATAGGCGCCGGCCCACATGGCGGCGCCGACTCCCCACTGGTCAAACGGCACCGCGGCGGCGGCCTTGTAGACCGGGCTCGAGAACTTGACCAGCGCGTTGATCTTGCCATTGACGGCGACGAAGGCGGCCTGTACGGCCTCGTCGAAGGCGGGTTCATGCCGATCGACCCCCGCCAGCACCTCTTTCTGCAACTGGCCAAGCATCTCTTTGGCGCGTCGCAGCTCCTCTACCTCGCGCTTTAGCTGGGACGCCTCCTTATCGACATGCTGTAGTCGCGTATTTTCCTGCCGTAGCTGGGCTGCCTCGTGATCAAGCAGTATCACCTCACGATTGAGCTTTGCCACCTTGTATTCAGCCCCTAGCAGCTCGTGCTCCAGGCGAGACGACTCCTCGTCGAGATATTTCAGTCGAGTGGCCTCCTCTCGCAGCTTGCCCATCTCGCGTTCCAAATGAGGCATCGCCTCCTGCATCTTGCCCATCTTCTGCTGTGAGTCCTTGAGCCTGTCGACGGCCGTCTTGAGGGCTTTTTCGAGCTTCGAGTTTGTGATCCGATGTTCTTTGAGAGATTCATTGTCCCAATCGGCCTGCTTCTTCAGCCGTTCCACCTCGGCCTTGAGTGATCTCCTCTCGGAAGCGCTCTGGCCCTCGCGGATATCGGCGAGTCGGAGCTGCTCTCGAAACCAGCTAGAGCCAGTACGGTCACTGCCACGATCGCCAAAGTCACCGCCGCCGCCGCGATCATCGCGCTTGCCATCGTCGGCGTCAGTGGGGTCATCATCGAAGGTTCTTGAACCGTGGGTGGAATGGGACTCGCGGCTGACGGCCGACCGGCCGCCTGCGTTCATCGACTTGCTTCGGCGACGAACACCCCCTCGCTCTCCAGAACGCTGCTGGGACTGGTACCCGGAGGTCGGCGGCGTAGGATTAGTCAGCTCCTCATGGTCCTCGCTGTCCGGAGGCCCGCGCGTGGCGTCTTGTGAGTCGGAGACGAGGGTACGCATCTTGCTGCTTTCTCTGGAACTGTACCGGCGTTCTGCGCGGAGGCCTGGGCAACGACCCCAAAACGGCGGTTATAAGCGCAGTTGTCTGTCTTGTCATACAGCCTAGGTAGCCGTTGCAAGTAGGTAGATTGAAGAGTTATTCAAAGGCAAGACCAAGAATTTCGAGCTATCCTACTGGAATCGAAACTGCTGAGAGAAACGAGTTCAAAGAAGGGGGGTGGGTGAGGGACGGGAAATTGTGGGCGGGGAGAGGGCTCTGTGCCAGTGCGCAAGGCACACCAGAGGACGGGATTCTTGTGGTATGCTACTCTTGCAAATCTAGAACCTACCTACCGGGGGCTGAAACAGAAGTATCGTTACATCTGTAGGTCTTCTGCGATGGTGTGGTGCGTGCATGTTCAGCCTGATACCCCCCACGCAGCCCACCACACATCTATGGCCGCTTATTGGGTATTTTCCCACACAACCAACAGCCCCAAAATGCTTCCATCACCGCATTTCCTGTTTTGAACATGATTTGATGGCGTGATGTGTACATACATATTCAGCCCTTGACGCCATGGCTTTGGTGTTACACGAAGGGCGGAAAAGTGCAGACGGGCACCCTTGGCAAGGCGGCTGCCCGATCGCCGCATGCTGAGCGCAGGAGATTAGAGGAAATAATCTGGACATTGCCCCTCTGTGAATATTGCCATGTCTCTTGCAAGCTCTTGCAGTCACCGCTTTGTTCCAGACTCGCAGCAAGGACATACACTAGAGGACTCGGGAAGACCCCGAGCACATCACGATGGGCATCACGATGGCGGACAATCAAGCTAAGGTGGTGATAGGACTGGACTTTGGTACAACGTACTCGTAAGTTCTACTAATGTCTCTCTTTTCTTCAGTGGCAAACATGGCGCGTTTCCTAATCGAGAGGACCGCGCAGGGGCGTCGCATACTCGGACAAGGTCAGCGACAATGGCTCAGTGAGCGACATCCACTTGGTTCAGGGATGGCCCGGTGTGAACGTCATCAGCAACAACGAGAAGGTGCCGAGCCGTATCGCGTATCTACCGCCAGCTCCGGGCCAGACAACGCAGGAGATTTTGTGGGGAAACAAGATCAAGTACACCACGAAGGTGCCAGTGCACGCCTGCATGAAGTTGAGGTTCGACGAGCAGCAAAAAGGCTCCCGCGAGCTCCGGATTCTGATGGCCCTACTGACATCCAATTTTGAGGGTTTGGACTTGGGTGATCTCGACGGTCTTACGGCCCCAGAGGCGGTGTTAGATCATCCACGCAAGGACACGGTGGAGATTGTGGCCGACTACCTCGCCCAGGTTCGCGAGGTAGCCTTTGCCGAGATCTCCAAGCGGTATGGCGAGGTGATGTTTCACTCGATGCGACGGGAGCTTGTTGTCACCGTCCCTGCCGTATGGAGCGAGCGGGCTAAGGATCTAACGCTCCAGGCCGTCGCTCGCGCCGAGTGGAACGCAGACAAATTGTCTTTGGTCACAGAGCCTGAAGCGGCCGCTATCTACACCCTCCGACACATGAGAGAGGGGCCGAGCAAAGAAGATGTCCAGGTGTGTGCTTTCTTGGGCCATCCGGTCCTTGCGTCTTTTGTCCGGAAAGTCACTGACGGGCCTGATACGTCGGTAGGTTGGAGACGTCTTTGTGCTCTGCGATGCCGGCGGCGGCACAGTAGACCTCATCTCGTATAAGGTTACGCAGATTACGCCTACATTCCGCATCGAGGAAGCAGCAGTTGGAACCGGAGACAAGTGCGGAGCGACTTACATCGAGCGGGTGAGAGAAAGACTCCCGTCAAGCGTGCTTCAAGCCGGAGCCTTTACAGCCGGAACCTAAAAGCTAACACGGACACCCAGGAGTTCTTGGGGTGGCTGGAGAAGTGGATTGGCGCGGACCGGTTCAAGCGTATTCCCAAGGAGAAGACGCGTCATGGAAGCGCCATGATTAACTCGTTCGAGGTCAACAAGTTGCAGTTCGGCGGTGAGTTTCAACGGAGATATGGCTGCCACAGGGTCGCAACGTGCCATCGGAGCTAATACCAGCCCTGATCATCCAACGTAAAGGCGACGACGACGAGATGAGCATCGTCATTCCCGCAGAGACCGGTCTCCAAAACGACGAGAGTCTGCAGGTCGAAGATGGCAGCTTGTCTTTATCTACGTACGCGTTTCTGCACAACCCCGAGCGGCCCCTGAGCGGCCCCTGAGTGACCGACAGCCGACTGACTGCAAAAACTTAGCGCGCAGATGAAGAAGCTCTTCGATCCGTGCGTGAACCGCACCTTGGAACTGATTGATGGTCAAGTAACTTCGGTGACGAAAACAACGGGCAACAAGCCTAAGGTAAGTCACTGAGTCTTCCCCCCTATTCTACATTCACAAGCGTATTTGGCTGACAGATCAATTTGACAACCAGTTGGTTCTCGTTGTCGGGGGCTTCGGGCGCAACAACTACTTGTACGGAAAAATCGAGGAATACTGCAAGGCTCGCGGCATTCAGACACGCCGCCCTGGGTTTCCGTAAGTTGATGGCTGCCACACAACCAGCCCCATGTTAAGCCACAAGTTGATGCTGACGACGACAAAATCTTGGCGAGGGACAGTTGGTCGGCAGTAGCACGAGGCGCCGTCTGCAGGGGCCTAGAAGGACCCGATGGCGGGCTCGTGGCAGTGCGCCTTTCGCGCAAGTTCTACGGCACCCCCGTCAGCCGCATCTTCGACCCTGATGTTCACAGCGTCGAAGACGCTTACACCGACGACTACACAGGCTGCCGCATGGCCAGGGGCCAAATGGCCTGGCTGGTGGACAAGGCCGATCGTCTTCCCGAGGACGATCCAAAGGCCATGAGCATTCGTGTCTCGGCCCACTTCACCTATGACGAGCCGCGCGAGGTCGGTGCCGTCCTTTGCGGATGCACCGAGGACGTTGCCCCAACGCGTTTCGCCCATGACGGTAAGCCGGTCCTCCTTCTGCAATACCAAGACACCATTCCTGTGATGCCCCAGGCTAATCCAAGGCTCTCTACTCCGCTACAATGCCCAGACGTCAAAATTGTCTGCAAGGTTAGATCAGACTTCAGCGACATCCCTGTGTCGAAGTTCCCGAGAATGAGAAATCCCAAAACTGGTAAGGCCTACTTCGAGGTTGATTTCCAGCTCGAGGCCAACTTCAAGGGCGGCGAGCTCAACTGGAGGCTGTTGTGGAAGGGGCAGGAATGGGGCTGTACGACGGTGAGCTTCGACGACTAGTTGAAACGAACCGGAGCTGGAGCCGGTCGCGGGCCGGGGTCTTGACACAGAGCCAAGCTGTTTCTTTTACGTCTGCCTTGACCACCACTTAATTAGCTCGCCAACATCCACTTTCCTCCCTCCACCGAATAAACTTAGCTCTCGGCTTCTGCCCACTGGGGACTTTCCAGACCAACTTGGGCCGCAAAGCCTTGTCTTGCGAGAACGTGCTGCGCAGGGAGGCACAGGGGTTACCACACCAACCAAGCGTGCCCGGGCAGCAACATCCTGCTTTCTCTCGGTGAACTCTAATCAATGCGGGCTCGGAAACGCTCATAGTGCATGGACGCTTATCTGCCAAGGAACTTGGCGTTTGTGCTGCTGCAGCAACCCATCGGATATCCCACTTGAGCGTCCAGAGCCTTGCGAGGACGTTTTAATTCACGCCACCACTGCCAATGGCACGTTCCTCTTCACTTTGTGTCATTGGTGGAGAGCGAGCCACGTCGCCATGTACAGTAACCAAGACAATCCAGCGCCGTCGTGACGAGGCTTGTTGAGGCCGGCTCGTCGACCCTCGACTAACCCCAACCCCCGAATAGCAACCCTCATGTCACCGCAAACATCCCTATCACACTTACCCCTTTCTCATTCAGACAGAAGTCAGCCCGAAGGTTTTGCCAACTTCTCACCTTTTTAGCTGAGGTACAGCATATTGGAGCAGTGGGTGCCATACAGGTCCCGGTCTTCCAATCCATCCACTTTCTGACCCTGTGGCTGGGCTGCCGTTCCGGGCGCTGTTGTTGTCGCCGTTGTTGAAAGGTATGGAAGAGGTGATAATAGTTTCAAAAGAAAGGCATGTAGGCGAGCGGGATGCGAGGTAACGAAGTCGGCGGATCAGCGGGCTGTCCCACGATTGTACACCAGATATGTGCATACCTACCTAGGTACCTAATCTATACTCTCCATTCTACAAAGAAAGGGCTTAAACATCGGGCCGGTGTTCAGCTTACATGCACGGAATAACACCTCAAAAAACACGCAGTTAAATCCCGCAGTTGGCTGCCATGTCTCCTAAACTTCACCTCTCCATCGGGCTCTCTCGGCGAATGCCTGAGGGTTGACAATGGCGACAAGACGACAAGGACTACTGGTCAAGCGAGGCCCCTCAAATGGGACCGCTGTACGGCAGGGCGTTTCTTGTCATCGCCGCATCTGGAGCCACCAACTGGACCGAAGGTTGCTTCGGTGCCCCCTCTTCCCTGCCTTCGAATCCCATACCCCGGCACAAGAGAGAATGGACAAACATCTCACGTAGTTCTGCTGATTGGGTTACCTCAAGCCGCGCTGAGCCCAGTGTTCTCGCCATTGGGCAACAGGGGCTGGGTGCTGCAAGAATGGTGGTTAGGGCGCCTACCAAGTTCGATGGAGAGTAATTAATTGGACAAACCCCACCAAGAGCACCGCAATTCCGAATCTTAAATTGTGAATGTTGTGATACTCTCACATGATGTTGTCACCGGTAAACTACACAATATATTCTGCCACGGATGTCCTGTGGAGTTGAAGATTTTGGGGGGTGAGTTGTTTGACTTCTGCCGAAACTGCGGGGATGACTACATGTGCTATCAAGCATGAGAGAGTTCCGGGACACGATACCACCTATGGTTCACGGGGATTGGAGGGAAATCAAGGAAAGGACTTTGAATTTACTTAAGAAGATGCCACGGAGAGAGTCGCTTATTTGGAAACAAGAGCCGGTGCTCAGATCTCGTCTAGTTCACATGTGAAAAAGAGTTGCATGCCTCGGCGGGGAACGCGCCGATCAAGAGCACGAGGTTGTATTAAGGAGTTTTGCTAGATGTTATCCGTCGACAAGGCGCCTCCCCATCATCGAATGTAACCCTCGCGTAGATACCCTGGGAGTATCCAGCCCGTGCAGCCCCTGACAACCCCCCCGCAAAATGTAACGGTAAAGGGGTCAATATGGGAGGCACCGAAAGAAAATCCGGGGAATGCCTGCCTTTTCTGGGCATCAACCCCATCTGGATCGTTTGCCGTCCACGCGAATCTGGGGTGTGCCGAATCCCCTGGCTAGGTAACCCCGAGTTCCATACCCAATATCGCCTTGGGCTGCTACTGATGGAAATATGGCCGCGTCCATGTCTATAAACCTGTGCTATAGGTGACCAGCAGTAATCTAGCGGCTCCACCACCGAAGATGGGGGTTAACCCTCAGAACTGAGTCGTGACGGCCGAGGAGACAGACGCACTCTTTCAGCATCCTACAGAAACCGACGAACCGATAGAACGCGAAAGCAAAAAGGAAGGAGCCCATAAATAGGTATCTTCCTCGACCTCATCCATCCTCGAATCTCTTTCTTCACGCCACAGCCATCTCTCAAACTCAACCAGCATCGACCTAGATCAACCAACACCACCTCCAAGCCCCAAACCACACGCACAATGCACTTCTCTACCCTCCTCCTCGCCGCCCTCGCCGCCGTGGCCACAGCCACCCCCGCCACTCTCACCCGCAGAGCCGACTGCCCGGAAGCCGAAAAGATCCCCGTCTGCGGCGCAAGTTCCCCCTCCACCACCCTCCCCTAACCTCTTTCCCACACCCCACCTTCCGTACCCGCCCTCAACGTAAGGCGCAAAGAGCAAATGACTAACCGAAGGACGAAGGAAAATAGTATCCCTGCATCGTCGCCGCCGTGACTGGTGTTGGTTGCGACGCCACTGACTACGCGTGCATGTGCGCCAAGTTCAGCGACGTGCGGTCCGCCGCGGCCGGGTGTGTGTACACCAACTGTGGGCTGGTGGGGGTTCCTGGGGTGGTGTCTGCCGCTGAGGCTGTTTGCGCGGCTTGTGCTTGAGGGGGGAGGGATGAGGTGCTGTTGTTGTTGTGGTGGTAGTGGTGGTGGTGATATCGAGTGAGATGAGGGATTGTGACGGGCGAATACACATGAGAACGAGAGTTCAAGATAATGCCTGTTTGATCCGTAACTTGTCGGATTCCATCCATGCTTCTCAAGCGCCGGTCACCATGGCAACGAATAGGGGCGGGAATCAGGGGCAGGAATCAGGGGTAGGCAACCAGGGAACGCCTGACCGCGGCAGACAAATGTGTTGTATTAAAACGGGTAACTTGTTTACGTGATATGAAGCAGAGCAAAAAGAAACACGACGGCGATGGTGCGCGAGTACCCAATGGCGAGTCCCTCCCGCCGTTGGTGCTCGGCGTCACGTCGCACGGGTAATTAGCGCTCGAGTCCAGGCTCCCCGTGCCCCACGAATGCAACGCAACTTCGGGGCTGCAGACTGGGAGGCGTATAAACCCTGGCGCTGTGATGTCGACGTCCAACAGGCTGTCGTAGGTGGCGTTGTTGGTGGGGTCCGCAAAGCCGCCGCTGTTCTTTTTGTCGTTCTGGATCCACGTGCGGACGGATCCCTTGATCAAGTCTTCCTTGGTGACGCCGCCAAAACCGGTGAGCCTGTTCACACCCGGGGGAGCCGAGAACCTGCCGCTGCTGGAGCTGCCGGCCGGGTGAACCAGGTAATATTGTTTGCCGTCGACGCAGGCGCCCGTGGCGTCCATGGTGGAGCGAGTGAGGTACACCCCGAGCGGCTTATCCGCGTCACACCCAAAGCCAGAGTCAATTATGAAAGCGTACGTGTTGGAGAGACGCCAGAGGGCGGGGATGGCGTAACCAAAGAAGGTCTTGGCCACGATAGGGTCCAAATCAAGTCTCGCGGGGACATAGGGCAGCTCGACGGCCCACTTGCCCTCTTCAAGCAGTTTGCCGTCCGCCATGGCGTCCCCAAGGACCTCAATCGACTCGGGGCTACCGTCAAACAGCTTCTTCATGGCGAGTTGAGGGAGGTCGAGCCAGCCCTCGATGGCCCGAGTCATGACACGGGAGAAGTCAATGCTGCCAAAATCTTCCCACCTCGCGGACCGTTCGCTGCTGGAAAGTCCGGCCCGGGCGAGAGCTATCCACGGCCGCAGCAGGGTCATGGTGGTGTTCTTGACCTTGTCCGGAGATTTATCAGAGAACCATGGCCGCCGGTTGAGTATCGAGATGGCAGAAGAGCCGACGACGGAAACAGTGCCAAGGGTGGTGAGATCGGCCAAGAGGGGACTCCAGCTTATGTTCTTGCTCATCGGCTCTGAAGCCGGCGCGAACGTCTTTTCCATGTCTGTGAGCGCCGTGCGGTTGATAAGCGAAGCGCGCTTCCAATTCGTGGAGTCAACGGCTAGAATCAGAGCACCGTCGACGTAACTGTGGATGTCGTGGATGGTGGACAGGGAGTTCCAGATCAAGGTCGCCGCGGCTCCCGAACGGTAACCTGAATCCAAGGGATACACGCGATCTATCGTGTCATTGGGACACTGGACGGCCGAGCAAGCGCCGTAGAGGATTTGGTCGCAGCCGGTGTTGTACGTATAGTCGAAAGCGATGGTCTCCTTGACAGAATCCAGGAAAGTCATGGTGTAGTTGTAGTTCGCGCGGTCGCTGTTGTTCCAGAGCATGACAATGTCGCGCCACGCGTCATCTGCGGCCAAGCCTCTCCACTGTTCCGAGGGCGTGTAGCTGTATGTATGCTGACTAAACTCGTTCGTGCACCTGATCTTGGTCCAGTTCCCGGTCCCGAGTAGTGTCTTTGGCGATTCTCTTGGAGTGTAGCCCGGGGCTACTGATGGGAATGACCGGGTGGGAATGGTGGGAACGGTCTGTGACGGCTCCGTCCACTGAGGCCATGACGGCAGCGGCCCCAACCGCCGCAGTGAACCATGAGAAGATCACCATGGTTGTGCGACGATCCCGCCAGGTACACAGAGGACTCGATAGCCACGATGTTAGAGGGAAAAGATGAGAACGGACGGCGAGGTGCCAGAGAGGCGGTCTTCAGCTAACGGGTACCGTCGTCCTGCAAAAACGGGTCTGGTGTTGCGCCTACGATGAAAGCCATGCAGCTTGGGTACCTACCTAGGTACCTACCTTGGAAGTTAGCCCCTTTTTTCTCACGTGTGTGAAGCTTCTCTTTCTCTCATTCCCCCTCCCCCTACCTGCCCTTCTCCCCCCCCCTTCCACCTCGACGTCTCATCAATCGGCTCAATACCAAACCAGGGCCCCAAGACCCACTAGAGCCGACCTTGTCGCTTCGCTAACTGCCGGCTTGATGTTCGGAAATTGGAGAAGCAGAGCGAAGCTGCGCGCCAAGGACAAAAGCGCGGTGTTGGTTCAACAAATTCGCCATCTTATTGCACCGATACTGCGTCAGGCGGTCAAAAACAACGTGAGCCTTGTCTACCACGGCAGCTAGCGTCCGGGAACCGGCCCGGTGCGGTCAGTCCGATCAGGTGCTCGCTCGAACAGGAGGAATTCCAGCGATAAAGCGGGCTCGGTGGATGATGATTGGCACAGGAACGAGGCTGGCACAAGCACTCCCTTGGCAACATCCACTTACCGAGTCCCCCGTTGGAGCTTAAAACCAACAACCCGCTCAGTGGAGTCTCCCACCGCGAGGATGAATCTGCAAAAGGCACTAAATCCAAGCAAAGAGCGAACGATGTAACAGCTGGATGCAGGTTCGAGCCCACGCTTCTCCGGCAGTGCCCCCGCCGTGTCAGCCCTGCATGCCCTGACCCAGGTCAGCCCCTTTTCGTGAGCATCGTGGCAATCTTGAATGCCCTACTCTGTGCTTACATTTTCAGAGCAGTCGTGTGTTACCGTAAGTAATTTACACAGCCAACAGAAGCCCCGGATACAACAGGTCTTGCGCGCTGACACGGACAGCAAGGAGTATCGAACACCAGATACCTGGTTTCAAACGGCCAGTTTCTCTCAGTCATTACTATTACAGAACAAGTCATTACAAGTCGCAGATGCCCCCCTCCCCCATCGCGTGTTCATGCCAGAAGAAACCCAGACGCCCAAAGTGCAGCTGTCATGCACGCCACGCCCGCAACAACCAGCCGCGGGCCGGCACTTTTTCATCGAAGGCACTCGACCACCGAGTGCGAATCGTAACACATTCTGTCGGACCGCTGGGCAGCGATACTCGCGGCAGCGGTCGAGTCGATGGTGACCCGGCACGGGGTTCCCGTCGGTGTTGGCGTCGAGGATGCCATCACCACACACTTCTCCAGTTCCGGCTTGGAGCTCAGCTTGAGCAAGTCGGTGACATTGACGAATTTGTCCGTGACGCCGATGGCAAGCCCGTCGTTGGCCCACGCCTTGCCGTTGGCGGCTGTTGCGGCAACCAGGTCCACCGCCTGCGCGCCGTTTTTGATGGTGAAGTTGATCAAAAAGCGTGACGATTCGTTCCCGGTGGTGTGGCCGCGAAAGACTCCGTCACTGTCTGCTTTGCACCTTGTCCAAAACACAGTCCAGTAAAGGCTCCAAGTGTCGGTAGTGAGCCCGTTGACGAACA
>FTCU01000508.1_pt1 | contig 33102 bp, 36 predicted proteins | sample 1639521 | NCBI WGS metagenome assembly FTCU01 (sample SAMEA3914864, study PRJEB12502) | metagenome | biome: forest; material: soil | place: USA | collected 2012-03-12 | depth 0.3 m
AGGTGAGTTGAGGTTGACTAGCGGCTGGTTGGTTGGGTGTATGCAGGTTTCACTGCAGTGGAAGTGGCATGGAACTGCGGGGTAGTTGATGGTGGGGGGGGTGTTTCCAAATGGATTTGAACCGCAGTTGCTCTAGGCCACCACCAAGGTAATACCAGCCAGAGAGAGCCCGTCAATTTATTGATTTATTTCCGTGTTTATTTATTTTCAACTGAAGCCAAAAATGGTAGCTATCCAGGAAGACGGCCTTGGTGGCGAGGTGATCGTCAAGACCGCAACAGCACGGCAGTTTGATCCAACGTCGGCCTTCATGCGTTGCCGCGCGGGGTCGCGACAGTGGACGATGCGGTCGATGAGGTCGATGCGGATTGAATGCGGATCGAATGCTGACAGCTGCATGACCTGAAACAAGTGCCACCATCTGTGCCGTCACCACCGTTGGCTCCAGGGGTAGCTGAGGAGCAGAGCTACTCTGAGCTACTCTGAGCTACTGTAGCTCCCGCCGCTTTGGGTGCCCACCACGGTGTTCGCCCAATCAGGCCCAACTTCATTCATGACTGCATCATTCAACGCGCTCACTACCTATGTCGCTCGAGGCTGCTGCTCTTCAAACGCACCTTGCTCGCCGACCAGCCTTGCTGGACTGCTGCCCCAGGTATCTTGATTCAAACTCCCTCTGGTTTCTGTAGCACACTCCCCAAGGGCTATGCCAATGCAATTACATATATGTAACAACCCCGACCGAGAAAAATCCAGAACGCAATATAACCCAACGCCAACACCAGCCTTGTATGCGCCGCTAACCATGCAAATGGCAAACACCTACGCCCGACCCCGTCTCTCCGCCTCGCACAGCTCCCTCTTCATATCCATAAACATATCCTCAATCTGATAGAACTCTTCCCTTGACAGCCGAGCCGACCGCAGCTCGGCAAGTCCGCCCCGGAACAGGTCCATGATCTTTTGCATGTGGTTCAGCTCCGGTGCCGCTTCGTCTTCTTCCACCTTCGTGACCGATTCCGCCGTGCCAATCGGCTCGTCCTCCTCTTTGGCGTGAGTGATGGGCAGTTGGATGTCGACGAGCATCTGCTCCTCCAGAGACACAAGGTTGAGGGAAGCCTCGCTCGAGATGGGGCTGAGATCATCCTCTTGTCGCTGGCTGTGGCTGAATTCGAGCGCGATCTGCGACTGCACGTCTTGGTCGTCTGCTTCGACGTCCATCACGTCCCCAGCCTCGGAAGCCACCAAGTCATGTGAGATGTTCTCCTGGCTGGGGCTCTCTGAGCCCGACGGCTCGGCCGAGGAGCTAGGGATCCGTTCCTCATAGACGTCAGCCGTGTTGCCATCTTCAGGCAGCACTGCTGCCATCTCTTCTGACGCGTGGATTTCAACATCCGCCCCTTGCGCCGGCGCGGTTTGGCTGTCTGGCACCTGTTGGCTTCCCTCGACCGAATCATGCCGCAGCCGCTTCGGGCTAGCCTCCTGGACCTGAGACGAGCCCCTCTTTCGCTTGGGACGCGCCGCGCGCGCCGTTGGCTGCGAGCTCGGAATGTTTTGCGGCTCGGGGGTTGTCGACATCGCGGATGCAGCCGAGCTGGCTCTGGTTACCCTGTGCGGTGCCGGCAGCTTCGTCTTCTTCGGGCTCTCTCCAACCACGATGCAATCTGCAGCCGGCGACCCCTGAGCCTTCCCAATGGGCGAGATAGGCGGCGAGGATCGGTGGTATTCTGACCGGTTGGCCTTGCCGGAGTCTAGCTCAACCACCAATCTCAGCAGACTCGTCTCGTCGACGTCGCTCATGTCAAAAGAAGTAGTCTCTGTAGGGAGGGCGTGTGTTTGTCCCGCATCTGGTACTTCGATTGCCTTGGCAACCCCTTCTTCCTGCCCGGGACTCGACAGTAGGGGGCTGGTTGGTGCGTCCACAAACTCCTCGCCCTCAGACTTGGAAGGTGGTGTTTCGTGGGCTTGGGGCTGGGAAAGTCGAACGGAGCGCCGTGGTGTACACGGTGCCTTCTCCACAGGCTTTTCAACAACGAGCTCTGCTGCAGATGCGACTTCCCTGGCCTCAAAAACCATGCTGTCCTCAATCATCTCGTCCGCGGCCAGTGAGAGTTCTGTTGTATCCTCTCCCTTTATCGGGCTGCTCGGGATTTCATCCTCGACCTCGGGCAGCGAGACAACACTGATGTAGCCGCGTTGACTTGAAGGGTCGGGAATAACTCCGTGTCGGTTTGGATTCGGCGATCCGGATACAGGAGAGGAGGAGAACTGCCATTCCTCGAGCAGGCTGTGACTAGCAGACCTCGATCTTATCTCGGCTGCCAATGGATTGCCTCGAAGTTCCGGAGGCGACGAGGGCGGATCTGCCATGTCATGCTCGGGCATGAGCATCGGTTGGCCTCGACGCGGAGTCGGTGTCGACGAGACATAGTCGTCGAATGCTCGGTCGGGCTCAGGCGTGGTTGCTTGACGCGTCCGAGGATCGACTGGGAGCGTTTGCTGGCCGGGCTCTTTCGAGCCCATCCTCGGGCTGGACTGGATCTCGGAAAAGAGACCAGCATTCTCCCGCTGCCGATCACGGACCTCCTTCTGTCGCTCGGTCAACACCTGAGATTCCATGGGGCTGCCTAACGCAGAAGAAGGCTCGATTGCTGCAAACTGGACCTGTGAGTCGTCATGTCTGAGCCGAGGCGTCGGGTTGCGCCGATTGGTTGCGGCAGGCGTCCTTTGAGGGGCTCTGGCGAGATGTCTTCGCGCAAGCTGGAGGGAGTCGGGCGACTTGGACCGAGCAGAGGTTGGCCGTGGGGTCCCTCTGCGGCTGCTGGATCGCGTCGAAGGCAGTCTGGGCAAGCTGATATCTTCGAACGAGTCCATGAACGATGTCTGCTGGCCCGCATACTCGGAGCTCGACGTTTCCAACCCTGGCAGAACAATGTCGGCATGAAGCTGAAGCTGCACAAGGGCGGCCTTGAGCTCCTCCGGATAATCCAGGTGGCTAACATTCTCAAAGAGCCTGTTCCACAACGCGATGGCGGGATTGACGATGGCTCGGTGGCATGAAGAAAACGAAGCGCAGAAGAACCGGTCGAGGCATTGCAGTTGCTGCTCCGGATGCTCCATATCGGTAACCAGATGGGCGAGTTTGTCCCACAGCGATTTTATCTAGCTGGTCAGCTTCAGTTGTATGAGAGGGATGTATTACACTTACGGCAACAAAGAGAGGACTGGTCGAGTTGCCAAGCAACCGCTTGCTGTCCTGGAACCAGGGGTAAATGCCATCCTGTAGAGAGATCATGGCCTTCAAGAAGAGTTGACGGTTGCTCCTGTCGAAGAAGCCACCAATCTCCTTGAAGAGCTGCGTGGTTGCGTCCGAGCTAGTGGGGTTGAAGTTGCTGTACGAGTACTCCAGAATCTCGCTGACAGCCTTGTAAAGGTTGTCAAAGGTGTCGAAGGACGATGATCGAGAGCCAGCCAGAGACGTGCCCCAGAGCCGTTTCCGAGCAGCGTCGACCGCTTGCCTGTCGCGTGGCTGCGTTGCGACAGAGACCAATTCGGCCACGTATCGAACACAACTGAGTGGGCCCTCGACGACGCCTTGAAGTGCGCACTGCTCAGCCAGGACCTTGGCCAGGGGCTCAATAACAACGATCGCCACCCCTGCGTCTCCCGTTTCCTCGCGGACTCGCTCGAAAGCCGGATAGAACAGCGACTCCCAATGCTTTGGCGGAAGGTTGGGCGTCGACTTGATGCCGCGCTCAAGGACCTTGATAATGTCGCGGTAGCCATGCCCAACTGGGGTCTCTCCGGCAGAGCCAGTTGAGCTATGGCTGTGATGCTCGGGCTCGAGCCAACAGAGAATATGCTCGGCGACCAACAGCCAAGACCCGTAGGGCCGCGGAGCATCCATCGGGACAACCGATATCAACTCCTGAGCGAGATCCATTCTTGCCTTGTCTCCCTTGGAGGCGAAAAAGGGGGCAAAGACGGAACCGAAGAATTCCGCAAAGTCCTTGTCGTCCGAAACGCCGGGTGGGAGGGTAGACAACATGGAAAAGAGGGCGGGAAGCGATGCTTTGGTGGGGGTCTGGTACTTGCCAGCCTTCTCCGTGAAGGGGAGCAGACCGAGCGAGCTGATCATGACCTCCAAGTATGCTCGTACAGAGAGCAGGAAATCCACCACACAGCGACCGGCGGCCTCTTTGCCCGACAGACCCCGTTTCCATACCCTTTGCAAGACACCGAGAGCCTCGGCTACGAAGAGCGCGGTATCCTTCGAAACTTTGATCTCCTTGGCCGCGGCCGAGGCGACCGTGGAAACCAAGGTCCGCCAGAGATTGTAGGTCGCGGTGTCAGTTTTGGCCAACCCGAGGAAGTCTTGCGCAAGTATGGGTTCCACCACGCCAAACACTCTCGTTGTGTTGCGCCTGATCCAGTTCGAGTCGATTGCCGGGAGCTCTTCAGGCCTCACAAGCGGGGATTCAGTGATATGGTCCACGTTCCATCTTCGCGGTGTCGTGCAGTCGAAAAGTCCGGCGAGGATGGCGTTGGCCTGACGAAGGTTATCCTCGGCAGCCTCGGCAGCTGGATCGAGCAACTTTGCAAAGACAGGCCGGACACTGGTGTCCCAGTAAGTGTCCAGAAGCGTCGAGGTTGTGTTGGGCTTGAAGGTGTAATAAAAGAGGTTGCAGATCCCCCCAATGACCGCTTGTCGTAACTCCGCCATTGTCTTTCCAGACCCCTTTCTCCTCAGCTGGCTTATGAGCGGTGTAGCCAGCGTTGCCAGATCCCTGGGCGACAAGGGTCGGTCTTCGAGGTGAAACAGGTAGACAAGGCGGCCCCAGGCGTGGTTGGCGGCGACCTTGGTTGGGAAGTCGGTGCTGTTGAAACAATTCTGGATCAAAAGAAGCCAAGGACCACTGTGCTCCCACTTTTCCAACCTGATGCGCAGAAGGAGCATGACTACGCTCCAGATTTCCGGGACCACGGCTGATTCATGCCTGTCCTTGGTCATGGCCTTGAGCCTCTCCTCGTAGTACTGGATATACCTCCGGTCCTCGTACGCGAGATTGAAGACTTCCATGACCTTTCGCGATAGTTGCCTTTCGTGGCCGATACTAAAGGCCGCCTCCAAGCCGAGAGAGATGGCGGCCGATCGGATGTCCTTCAGGTTGCTCAGCATATCCGTGAACATGTCGAGCAGCCAGTCCGAGTGGACGATCATGAGTTGCCTGGACTGCTGGACCAGTTTCCGGTAGATGAGGACTCGGGACATGACGATGCTCTTTCCCTTCAGGTGTTCTTCGATGCTGTGCAGTGACGAAACCAACCTCCCTACCCTATCCGAGGTCATGACCTTGGGCGAGAAGTTCTGCAGAGAGATTACTTGCATGATGCGTCGGGCCGTGTCCTTGGGAATAGAGGGATCCTCAAACGAGCGAATGCAGTGGTCGATGATGAAGACGCCAAAATCGTTGGAGATGGTGGACGCGATGGCGGGGAAGTGCAGGAAGGTGTTGAGCAGGTTCAACGCGTGGTTGACGAGGGAGGTGTCGGGGTTTCCTTCAGGCGTCCTAGCCACAATATCCCTCTGCATGAACTGGGTGAAGAGAGTCATCTTGTCTTGTAGGGCCACTCGGTCGGGGAGGTTATTGGACGCCTTCCATGCCCGTGTAAGCATCAGATAGGCGTCGAGCTTGGAGTCACGGTCGCCGCCCGCGAGCTGCTGGAGTGTGGATTCCAACATGGCAGCGAGGTTGCCCTGCAGATCTGGGGGATCTCCGTCTCCGTTGGGTGCCGAGTCGAGGAGGCTCGGGACGGGGGCGGTGACTTTGAGAATCGACTTGATGGGCTTCGACGCGCTCCGAGGTAGAGACAAAGGGGTCGGGTGCTGTCTCGCTCCCTCTCCGTCGAGGAACACGGGCGGGTCCTGAAACTCGGCCTGGGCCGAGAACCCAACCTTCTTTCGAATGCGCCGCGAGGTCGAGGCTGTCGCGAGGGAGGAGGCCGGCGACTGGAACCCGGGTGGGGTGTGCACGTTCAAGCGGGTATCGATGGAGCCCAGCGAGGGTCGGATCGGAGCTGCAACCTCATGGTGTGCTTCGCGCGGTGGGGTGGGTGGTCTCGGCGGCAGAGAGCTCAGGAAACTGGAGAGCACGGCTGGAGATGACATTCTGCCCTGCCGGCCAGCTTAAGGAGCGGAGGCAGACCGGCTGTGTCCTGAGACCACAGCAGCGAGCGGCAGCTGTCACCTGGATCTGGTTGGGCAGGGCCACCGTGGCATCTGGAATAAAAGGTCCCAAAAGTAAAGACAAGAAGCGGTGTCGGCAACCAAAAAAGGGAGTGTAGGATGGTGGTTGGTCTTGTGTCTTGCTGTCAGGAGTTGGATGGCGGGCAACGGATGGGGATGCAGCACGCCTGCTGGGACTCACTCCAGGCAATTGACGACCCTGGAAGACTTTTGACGCGGTCGCGTGGCTGGCCGGCCGTTAGGCGCGTCTGCATCGCGCACCACTTTGTCGAGGACGGGGCGGACCCACACCTCAGCCTCTCCCTTTCCAAACCCCGGTTCGCTTGCAGCCTGCCTGCCGGTACTGTACGGAATACGGAATACCGTATTTGAACAGTGCATTTCTGGGCATCAAAGCCGCAGATCGCTTGAATACGAAAGAACCCATGGTGGAAGGGTGCATGCATGGCTTTTCTGGGGAAGATTCAAGATTCCCATTCGGGAGCTTTTCGGGCACCACCGCGTCTGCGTCCGCCAGGTGACCCCTCCACGAACAGAGCAGGGATTGGTTGCCTCGTTCTCCAGTGCTCCGACCCTTTTTGTGCCTGCCGACCGAGGGCCCAGGTTACGGCTCTTGTATCACGTCACAAAGACAAGGAAGACAATACCAAACGAACAGCTCGACCCGAGCTCAGAGTCCGTTAGAAACCAACCAGTGCTTGCGGCAACCCGTGGCCGGGAAACAACCGCCAGCCGCAGTTGGGGTCCAAGTGCTTCTGGATCCCGCACTTATATTCTGTACCCCGCTGTTCCTGAGGATCAAACGCAGCCCCGAGTGGGGCATCTGAGATCCATCACCGCCGTCGTCCTCCAGCTCGGTGGAATATCATCCCGCTCAAAGAATCCAAAAAAAGGGGCAGCTTCTTCGGTGAACTACCAAATACGACTCGGCTTTTAGTGATACCCTATCGTGCCATGGCTTCCTCAGGGAGCCTCACCGGTCCCGGTGTGTGCTCTCGGGACCCTCTCTCCCTCCAAGTCCAAGACTACGGCTAACACGCTTGCCAGCCAAGCTGGGCGCCGTCAAGAAGCTGCTGGATCAACTCACCGAAGACCTCAAATCAGCCACCCTTCGGCCGCAAGGTCAGTCTGAGTAGTTTCAAGTGGATAAGAAGAGCGTTTGCTGAGCTCTCGAACAGAACGCGATGCTGCTCTCGAGCAACTTAAAATCTACGGCCGAGATCCCAACTTCGCGGATCCCATCTTCACCAAGCAGGTAAGTTGGTCCTTTGGAGTGTGCCTGCGTCTTTAGCAACTGTCTGACACATCCCACAGGGTATAGAGACCCTCACGAAACATGCTTTCGACGGTACCTCAGACACCACGTCTCGGAACGCTCTCAGGGTTCTCTGCAACGCCATGTTCCTTAAACCAGCAGCACGGCAGACCTTTGTCGACCTAGGATATGAGCCCAAGGCATGCAGCAAACTCAGTAATGACAACCGGGACGATGAATTTCTCATTTCACGGCTCATTTTCCTCACCACCTACGGCACGACTGTCGACCTGCCCAAACTCATAGAGGAGCATCAGCTCGCCGACTCTATCGTGCAGCACCTCTCGAGGCACGCCGCCCGATCCTTTTCCCACCCATCCACCCCCAACAGAGCAGACCCTATGGAGGAGATGGCTCTGGCAGAGACCCTCAAACTGCTCTTCAACATCACCAATTTCGCCAAGGATCACGTCAACTCCTTTGATGCCGCGCTTCCGCACGTCGCATCCATCCTCTGCAACTATGGCCTCCCCCGGACCACTACCCCTCTCGACCCCCCATTCAGCCTCCTAATCAACGCCCTCCTGAACCTCAACCTAGCCAGTCCGACCGCCCAATCCGCCCTCTATCCCTCGGACGAACCCATCCGCGTTGCAAACCGCCTCCTCCAGCTCCTCGATCTCGCTATGAAGTCCTACGCCGACACCGAGCTCGACCAATGCGTCACGCCGCTCATTTGCGCCCTCTCCGTCGTGTACGAGCATGCGCCCGACTCCAACGCCAAACCCACCTCCGACGACAAACCCACGCCCATTAAGGACGACTCCGACTCCAACACCGACCCCAACACCAACCCCGACGCCGTCCGCGCCCTCGTCCGCACGACCCTCCTCCCGACCGAAGACGACCGCAAAACCGTCCTCGGCAAGACAGGCACCCTGCCCTCGCGCCTGCTGCGCAACTGGACCAACCCGCTGGCCCCGCAGTTCCGCAGCGCCATCGGCCACCTCTACTTTGACCTGTCGGGCCGCGACGCGGGCCGCTTCATCGAGAACGTCGGGTACGGCTATGCGAGTGGGTTTCTGTTTGAGAACAACATTGCTGTGCCGGCCGGGGCGGTGGAGGGGTCGCCGTCGTCGAAGGCGGCTTCGGGTGGGGGTGCTAGTGGGAGTAGGAGGCCGGTGAATCCGATTACGGGGCAGTTTTTGGATGAGGAGAAGTTTGAGGAGTTGCCTGAGATGACGATGGAGGAGAAGGAGCGGGAGGCGGAGAGGTTGTTTGTGTTGTTTGAGCGGTAAGTTTTCCTGAGTCTAGGGTTTGGAGATGTGGCTAACTGACGGTGAAACAGGTTGAAGCAGACTGGGGTGGTGTCGGTGCAGAACCCGGTTGAGGCCGCGATGCAGCAGGGCCGGATCGAGGAGTTACCTGATGATGAGGAGGATTGAGAGGAGCGGTAGGCCGGAGAGGGCAAGTTGGCGAGGTCACGTCCTGAGCGTTTTCTTGAGTGGGGAGCTAATCTGTCTTTGGGTTTACTTCTGGTTTTGCTTCTTCGTTTTCAACACACAAGCAACCTGGAATAGTTGCCATACATCCACGGTACTGGAGATAATGGTGCAGAGTGGAGGAGGGCGAAGACCGTGTTCCCACAGCACTCGTAGTACTTTGCGGTCATATTTTCTCCAAGTTTTGCATCACAATAATGACCATCTTAAGTCTATTCTGTGCTTGATGACATTTAAGAGAAAAACACAGTTGTTCTACGAGTTGGTCTTCTCCTGTAATACCTCTGTCGCCTCAAGAGTTTTGTGACGTTTTCAACCCTAACCCTACATGGCTGCTAAATTTCCAGGCTCAGATCAGCAACCCCAGCTGTTGCCCACCCAAACCCAGGCCCGTGTTTACATCATCGCGTCGCAGCAGACACTCCATCTTTGAAACCGTTCTTTCTTACATTTTCCCCCATTGAACTGAGCGAGCAAGGTGATTATTTTTGCGAAAAGTAAGCTACTAATTTGCGGTAAATACTCGATTTATTCGTGTATTTCTTTTATTTGTTCAATTTTGAACGCGCTTCTAACCTTGCCTCGCAGCGAGCGAACTTGCAACGCGCTTTGAGAGTCTCTCAAGTCACCCACCCGGTTGCGTCAACCCAGGTCGCGGTTGCATCTCATTCAACCCGGCTTCAGCAAATCCCAGGGCAACAAGGAGATCAACACACTCAAAATGCCATTTGGCGAAGACTTTTTCTCTGACAGGGACATGAGCCCTCCTCTGATCGAGAGCGACCTCCTCAGGTATGTCGTGACTGGCTTCGCGGCATCCGTTTTGTCGCAAACCTGACGCCCAAGTCGAGCGCGTCAAAGATTGGCCTCCATCTTTTTGCACCGATTTTTTCTGCTGCTTTTACCCTTGTTTCTTCTTCTTTTGAGTGCTTGCGCAACTGAACCATATGTCTTTGAATGTGTTGCGACAACGTGACCTTTCCCTAGGCATTGTTCTCAGTCCCATAGCGGTCACTGACTGAAATATCGCAGGTCGCTTGAGAATGATCTGCCAGCCAGTTCAGATGTTGGTGAAGGCGCGGGCCTAACAGTCGTCACACTCAATGATCGGGATGGTCTGAACGGCGAGCAGTCACATATTCCTGAAGCAGACATGGGCATGGACATCCTGGATCAACTCGAAGCGGACGCAGCCGACTCTGCCCCTCCTTCCAGCCTCAAGAAGCGCGGCAGGCAGTCACTCTCCGCGTCCGCCACTCCCGCCAAATCAGTGGCGTCCAAGACCCCTCGCAAGACACCTCACTCGGCCAAGAGCGCCGCCGCACCGAAAAGCGCAGGCCGTAGCACTGGCAAGCGCAAGGCCGCGGAATCGGAGCCTGAGGAGAACGAGCCCGAGGGTACTCCAGTGGCCAAGCGCGGCCGTCCTGGCCGTCCTGCTAAGGCTGCGGGTGCTGCCGCCAGCGCTCGGCTTGCCGCCAAAGCTGCCAACAAGCCAACTCGAGGCCGCCCCAAGGCTACTGGTGTAAGTGCTGTCGCAAGGACGAGCGCATGAGTGAGCACCACTGACATGAAAACATAGGCTGCGGTTAAGAAGGCTGGGCGCGCTAAGAAGGAAACCAACGACGAGGTGCCCGCGGGCGAGTATGAGGTTGAGGAGATTGTCGAGTCGATGATCGACGCCGACACGATGGAGCATATGTACCTGGTCAAGTGGAAGAACTACTCCGCCAGCGACAACACCTGGGAGCCCAAGAAGAACCTGAAGGGCTCACTCGACATCGTCCGCAAGTTCGACGCGGCGAAGAAGAAGGCTGAGGCCGCGGAGGCCGCCAAGAAGGTCACTGCGAAGAAGGCGGCTGCTCCCAGGGAGAAGAAGGCGGCGGTGGGGAGGAAGCCCAAGGCGGTCAAGCCTGTCAAGGCAGCGAAGGCGACGAAGGCAGCTAAGGCTGTTAAGAAGGCCCCTGGACGGCCGGGGCGGCCGAGGAGAGCCAGGGCCTGATCCTGATCGATGGGCTGGCCTTGATTTCCTATTTCGTTCGTCCATTTTCTTCTCTAGCAAGTCAACGGCACTGGGTTTTGCGGGTCGGTGGCTGGGGTTTTATTTCACAACGTTCGCGAGCAAACGAAGGACGTTCTCCTCGAGCAGTGCATTGGTGCTGGCCGTGACTTGGGGACTGTAGTCTTGAGGCTTACCCTCCGGGATGGGTGGTACGATGGATGCCTTAGGAGGCAAGTGTATGGTATTCTGTACTTGTAACATAACCGCTATGCCGTATCGGCATGATATGAGTGTGATCCAATCCGCGGGCTCGGAAAATGGCCCGGCATGATGATGCCAGAAGTGAGTGCCGGCGCGCAGTCCAGCGAGCCCCGGTGTTCGGGTCGGCCTTAGCCCGCCGCTGAGTGGGGCGCCCCTGAGCTCCCTGAATTGATGACGTCCAGGGCTTTTTTTCGCCAAACTTGACACGCAAGCACCACTGGCAACCGCGTCAAACAAACCACTCCGTCGCGCAACAGTTTGGAAGGCGGCGCACCCGCGACAAGGCTAACGACCACCGCAAAAATGGACGCTCTTCGCTCGGCGATCACGCCCATCACGCACAACCTGCCCGGTCCGATCCGCGACCTCGGCGTGTCCATCATCGGCGACACGTGCTACAAGGCGCTCCTGCTCGACGTCGACCTCGAGAATACCGCGTGCCTCAAGCTGGCCATCAGCAAAGGTCTCGGAATTGGCATTGTCGGCGCCTCTTCGGTCGTCAAGGTGCCCCAGATTATCAAGCTCGTCAAGTCGCAATCTGCGAGCGGCGTGTCGTTCCTCTCGTACCTGCTCGAGACCAGCAGCTACCTCATCTCGCTCGCCTACAACGTCCGCAACGCGTTTCCGTTCAGCACCTATGGCGAGACGGCGCTCGTGCTCGGGCAGAATGTCATCATCACCGTCCTCGTGCTCAACTACAGCGGCAGGGCGAGCATGGCCGCGCTGTTCGTCGCGGCGCTGGCCACCTGCGTCGTGACGCTGTTTAGCCAGAGCATCCTGAATATGCAGCAGCTCAGGTATCTCCAGGCCGGCGCCGGCGTTCTCGGTGTTGCGAGCAAGGTGCCGCAGATTCTGGCGATTTTGCAGGAGGGTGGTACCGGACAGCTGAGCGCCTACACGGTGAGTTGGAATGCTGTGATCCCCCTTAAGACACGTCGCTAACAAAGTTGTTCGCGCAGGTGTTTAACTACCTCCTCGGCTCACTCACGCGCATTTTCACGACTCTGCAAGAGGTGGACGACAAGCTCATCCTGTACGGGTTCATTGCTGGCTTTGCGCTCAACGCCGTCCTCGCGTTGCAGATGGTCTACTACTGGAACGCGCCGTCGGCAAAGGCGAAGGGAAAGCGAAAGGAGGTCCCGGTTCAAGCGCCGTCGTCCGCGACGTCGACGTCAACACCGAAGAAAGGCCCCACGACTCGCCGCCGAGGCTAAAGGACGAGTCTGACGTCCGGATTTCAGCTTCAGTTTCGCGGCATCGGTCGCGGTTTGATACTTTTAGGGTTAATCTTATACTAATTCCTTCTTTGTGACGTGGATATCTCGATCATTCTCTCCTCGCCAGTGATCAGTCCCTCTCAGTATCTGCCACGTTTTCACTAGTCGTATCGCTGTGCGAGACGGGCTGCTCCAACATGGTCATGCGCTGATGCGGAGGGGTTGTCCGTAGCCAATCATTCAACGACGCTGGCAGCTCGGAGTTCAGTCGCGACGGCACACAATCGGCCCAAAGCTCCTATCTTTGCTGGCCAACGCTGCCTGCAGCTCGGGAAATTCCAGGATACACGGTAACACGGGCGAGAGCAGATGTAAACGCCCCTCTTTGGTCGACCCCCAAATTCGAGCTTTCTCCAGATTGTGGAGGGAGGACCCCTGAATTCCCCACACAGCCCCTGTTAACAAATCGATAAAAAAAAAAGTCGGCATCCTCGGGTCTGGTCCTCCATACGATAAGGGTCTAGGCCTTTGTTCAGGAAGCGGTGAGGTTGCATCCTGCAATGCTTCAAGCACTCATGAAGACTTGCTAGATACCCTCGAATCGGCTGCTGTGAAGATGCATCCGCAGCAGCAGATCTCGGGTGGGTTCTCCCAGCTCACCGCCAGGCCGCCCACATCATGATCACGGGGTCCGCGCACAGAATGCGGCGGCGGCGGCTGCGTTCTTGATGCCAAGCCCGCGCCGTCTGCGAAATCGCAATCCTTTGACGGACCCGCCGTCCCATTTCCCTAGCAGCGGTCCCCGGTGTTCGCAAGGTGCCGTCTTGGGATCTTTAATAATTAGGTTCGGGGTTAAAGGGAGCCGCCCTGCTGCGCCGTGTTCTCATCCTGTCTCGCGATGGCGCCATCCGACCCCGTCTCACTGTTGCGTCAAAGACTGGTTGCGCGATCAGGCCAACTCCTCACCATCGCTGATTGAACCACAGCTCAGAATACTTACAACACCCCACCGAACAACTCGTGGGGGTTCATTCTTTTTTCTTCATTTTGAATTCCGATTCATTTCTTGAGAAATCCGGCAGACACCACCCCCATCCTCGTGTGCGCGCACTGACACGCCTCACTTTTTCCCCATTTGGCGTTGCTGTTCTTGGCAGAAAGGAGGAAGTTCTCCGGCCGGCTACTGCACCCTCTCTCCGCGGACCCTTTTCTCGCCTGCAGACCCAGGCTCATAGGGCTGAAGTCCTCGCCGCGGTGTAGAAATTCTACACTCACCCCTAGTCATCAAAGGCATTTGCGACCCATTTACTCCTAAAAGACCACCATGGCACCAGATCTCAACTCACTCCCGGCCTCGCCGCTGCCAGGCAAGCCGGTGAATCTCACACGCAATGGCCTTGCCGGCAGCAATGCCGCCGGCGAGAAACAGCCCAATATTCTCTATATCATGGCTGACCAGCTCGCCGCCCCCCTGCTCAAGATGTACAACCCGGACTCCCAAATCCTGACCCCGAACCTGGACGCGCTGGCTGCCAAGTCGGTCCAGTTCGACTCGGCCTACTGCCCCTCGCCCCTCTGCGCCCCCTCGCGCATGAGCATGATCACGGGCCTGCTGCCAATGAAGATCGGCGCGTTCGACAACGCGGCCCAGATCTCCAGCGACATCCCCACGTACGCGCACTACCTGCGCCTGAAGGGCTACAACACGGTCCTGGCGGGCAAGATGCACTTTGTGGGCGACCAGCTGCACGGCTATGAGAGCCGGCTCACGAGTGACATCTACCCGGGCGACTTTGGGTGGGTTGTGGACTGGGACCAGCCCGATACCAGGCTGGAGTGGTATCACAATGCCAGCTCCATCCTGCAGGCTGGCGTCTGCGTGCGGAGTAACCAGCTGGACTATGACGAGGAGGTCATGTACCGGTCGACACAGTTCTTGTATGACCAAGTTCGTGAGGGGCCGGATGCCAGGCCGTTTTGCTTGACGGTAAGTGATTGCTTTTAAGGGGGTGTATTCCCTGTTCCCCTCCGTACCTCTGGGGTGAAAATAAGAGTGGCCAACTGGAACTGGTTAGGGACAGACGCTACACGTTATGCGTGGGGGTCCCGTCACTGGTGGGTGTAACTCAACGAACGGTTAGCTAACAGGGCGGCTCTCCACAGGTCTCCCTGACGCACCCCCACGACCCGTACACCATCGAGGAAAAGTACTGGGATCTCTACGAGGGCGTCGACATCGAGCTGCCCAAGGTCAAGATCCCCCAGGAGGAGCAGGACCCGCACAGCAAGCGGCTGCTCAAGGTCTGCGACCTCTGGGACACCGAGTTCAGCGACGAGCAGGTCAAGCGGGCCCGGCGCGCCTACTATGGCGCCGTCAGCTACGTCGACGACTGCGTCGGCAAGCTGCTCGACGTGCTTAAGCGGTGCCGGCTGGACGAGAACACCATCGTCGTCTTCAGCGGCGACCACGGCGACATGCTCGGTGAGCGCGGCCTCTGGTACAAGATGAACTACTTCGAGGCCTCGGTCCGGGTGCCCATGCTTATCTCCCACCCGGCCCGGTTCGCGCCGCACCGCGTCACGGCCAACGTCTCGACGCTCGATATCCTGCCCACGATGTGCGACTTGGTCGGCACCAAACCGTCGCCCCACCTGCCCATGGACGGCGTCTCCCTGCTCGGACACCTCGAGGGTCGCCCCGACGCCGGCCCGGACGAGGTCTTTGCCGAGTACACGGGCGAGGGCACCGTCAGCCCGCTCATGATGATCCGCCGCGGCAAGTGGAAGTACGTGACCTGCCCCGCGGACGGCTCGCAGCTGTACGACCTGGAGGCGGACCCGCTCGAGGTGGAGGATCTGGTCCGGAGCGGGGCGGCGGCGACCGACGAGAAGACCAAGAGGGTGTTTGACGGGTTTGAGCAAGAGGCGCGCGAGAAGTGGGACTTTGAGGATATCTCGCGCCAGGTGCTGCACTCGCAGCGGAAGAGGAAGCTGGTGTGGTCGGCACTGACCAAGGGGAAGTTTACTAGCTGGGACCATGACCCCGTAGATGATGGGCGGGAGAAGTAAGTTCGAACTGTCCGCGTTTTTCGGGCTTGGTGGGCGTGCTAACGCAGAACAGATACATCCGCTCGCATATCCCCCTGGACGACCTCGAGCGCCGGGCTCGCTTCCCGGCCGTGGATGAGTTTGGGCGCGAGACGGGGAGGGTCATTGCTGCTGACCAGGCGGGCTCTCATGGGCAGTGATGTGGATGATGTGGATGGAGAGCAAAGTCCCTTGTTTGTCTCTCTTTCTCTACTCGCGCAGGTTTCAAAATTCCTCGGTACAGCACACGCATGGGAGGGCTCATCGATGGTTTATCTGGCTTTCTAGCAGGGCGCATAGCGTTTGGGCACTTCCTTACACATAATTACAAAGCCAAATAGCACTATCCATAATTACGGTACGCTGTATTTCATCGCCGGTTTCCATTGTCAATCTGTGACAGGCTTTGTGCTGGAGAGCTGTGATGTCCTCGGAATCCAAGAGACACTTCATTTCCCCCCTTCTCCGAGATAAACGCGGGTTAGGGTTGGTGTTTCTTTCACGTCCGGCGAGAGCTCCAAGCTGCCCCGCGACCTCGCTGCTCCAACCAAACCCCAATTGAACCGAGTTCGAGATTCCATCCCCCACCCACACTCGTCCACTCAAATGCTTGCAACTACTTGCTAACCTGAATCCAATTCTTCTTTGTTATTCCGCGTTTGCAATTGCTCTGCAGTCATGGCGTCGCTCAACATGACTCCAGAGCAGCTCAAGCAGCTCGAGCTCTTGCGCAACCGCTTCGCCCAGCTCACTAGCAGTATCGCCAGTCTACGTACAGATGTCCTCAACTCCAATCCTCTTCCTTCTCGGTGAGTCAGCCAATGCACTCTAACGTTCTTCCATTTGCTCATCAGATTTCCTCAGTGAATCCCTTCAAGCGTCCGCTGCCATCCTCCAGCAAAACCTCCGGACCATCCAGGAACTTATCACCGAGAACTCGGGCCTCTTCAACCGCCTCGCTATCCACCCCTCCACAAACTTCCCCGGCCGTACGGAGGAGAATGTACTCCTCTTGCTCCTGCGCAAGAAACTCGAGCCCGAAATCGAGAGCTGGGTCGAGGAAGCCCGCGAGACCGCCCGCGCCGCGGGGCTGGACGAAAGCAAGCTCGCGGGCGGCATGCGCGAGAGGGGCGAACATGACTACGACGACGAGGACACATACGGCATGGACCAGGAGGATGACGTTCCCTCCGATCCGTTCAACGAGCAGTGGGCGGATATGCGGGACGCTTTCCAACAAACGCTGCAACAATACGTCACGGTGCAGGTCAAGAAGAAGTACACGGTCGAGGAGCAGGCGATGGGGATTGAGAAAGTGCGGACAGGGTTAAGGCAGACCTTGGAGGAGAGCGACGAGGAATCTGAGGACGAGGACGAGGACGAAGACGAGGAAGAGGAAGGCGAAGGGGCCGCCGCAGCTTCCGGCACCGTCCCTGCTGCAACGGCCGGGGAGCCAGTCCTGGAGCCTGAGCACCTGTTTTGTCTGGCCGCCAGAGGCGATCTCAACCTTATTCCAAAAGACTTCCCGTTCGAATCCATCCGCGCACGAAGGGTGGCCACGAGACGGCCAGCGCCGCCCCGGTGATGCGTCTGCCTGCAGGATTCCGCATTATGGATCTGTACATGCAGTTACCATCGGCGCATACGGCTATCGACCTCTCCGAGCGCTCTCTTCATCGGGCAGTCTCTCGAATACGAGAGGCGAATTACAACGTCTCCAACAGAAGGGAGGCCATCTTGGCTCTCAGACCAGTGGTTTCAACTCACACCATACCATTCTGTTCTGCTCGCTTGGACCGCAGCTACAATTACCACGACGCAAGACGTTCGATGAGAGGCATGCACCATGAGAGGCATGCACTGTCCTGCAAGCCATGCAGTTTTGGTCGTCCGGGCTTCCGGGCTTCCCACGGTGTCCGCCACGCGCAAAACAACCATTGTTGACACACCCACGTCACTCGCGGTTCGCGTTTCCCCCCCTATATAACGGGCAACAATCCAGGAAGCCTTCTCAACTCAACTTCCTCTCCTCCACCCGAAAAACTCCAATCATCAACCTACAAACCGAGCCCTCCCTCAGCTATTAATCATCCACCAAACACTCCAAACACTGCAATTCCATTTCTAGGTACTCTATCTCCCTCCGTTACTCAATACTTTTGCATACTCTCGAGAATGGGTCTCCCATCCTACCGTGTCGATGGCGAGTCGCCAAAGACCGACATGACAACCCCTGAAGCCGTGGCTGCGCACCAGTCACTCCAGCGGGGGCACAAACGACCTAGCGAGCATGGCTCAACGCGCCGCCCCGAAAAGGTTCCGAGGATGGATATGCCCAGATGCCATCCTTATGACTCGCCAAGGATCGAAAGTGCAACCTCTCAGGCCGTGGTTGTACGCCAGCCCCTCCAGGTGCAGCATCAACCACCAAGCGGCCGCGGCCCGAATCTCCTTGACCTCCCCATTGAGGTTCGCCTCATGATTTACGGATACGTTCTCGGATCCAACACCTACTTTAGCTCAGACAACCGTCCTCCCAAGATCAAGAGCTCCAAAGTGCAAACCATCTGCGCCTGCACCTGCATCGCGTCCAGGCCTCGCATTATGACGGAGTCACGCCGTAACGACGATCACATAAGAATCATCCAGCAGGATACGGATGACTCGCCAAAGTCACCCATGTTCAGCCCGCGCCGGCCCCAAGGCTACATCCCCACTGGATTGCTCGGGGCCTGCCGCCAGATCCACGCCGAAATCCGCACCTTGCCGTTCAACCTGAACGACTGGGCCTTTGCCTCCACCACCGTGAAGGATTCTGGCCTCGTCGCCGCCAGCTTCTTCACGCGGGCCCTGGTGCCCTGGCAGCGGGATGCGATGAGGTGGGCGCGCGTCAATGTGTCGTGGGGCGACTTCGACAACACCGACCGGCTCGCGCAGTGGGAGGAACTGTGCGGGTTTTGGGGGGCCGGCCTGCGGGGACTGCGCCTGCATGTGGGTGATGGCTCCATAGTAAGCATGCACCGGAAGTCGGTGTGGCGCGAATCTGCGTTGGAAAACGGGGACCAGTGGAGGTGGGTTGATGGTGGGCTGCGGCGGCTGCGGCAGCTGAGGACGCTGGAGGTGGAATGGACCGGGAGGCAGCTGCCGAGGATTTCGAGGGAGCAGAAGTTGAGGTGGTGCGAGAGGGTGAGCGAGAGGTTGAACGAAGGGAGAGATGAAGGTGACAGGGCCGCTGTGGTGGCAATTGCGTAGCGCCGCACTTTCCACTGGAGGATAATAGTATCTGGAGCACAAGTGCTTACCTGGCATTGTAGTCTGCCATTACTCTAATTCTCGTCTCATCCCATAGGGAGAGGTCGAGCCTAATACATATGGCACTGCACACAACCTCTCCTTCGAGTGTCGTTCCTCAAAGGGCTGAAGCGGAACAAGATGACGTGAGCCAAGCCGGGGTAGGTACTGAAACATGGGGATTCGGCAGTTGTCGGTGGCACAACCCAAAAACCCCCAAAACCAGACGACGGCATGTTTAAATCAAGAAGCGAACCCCAATTGATCCTGTCAGCTTCCTAATGGAATTACCAAGGCCAAGAAAGGTAAAAAGGGCAGTCGGCAAGACGAAACACACATCAAGAAGCCAGCGTGAGATCTAGATCCCTCATCCGAAGTGGATCGCGGCAGTGGAAGGACCCCTGTAAAGCCCCTGGAATGCCGAACCCGATGCGGTTAGGCACGCGAAGGGTACCTGCATGAGGCGACCTGAGGCCAGGGCACTGCCGAGAATCACCAACCTTCCAGAACATCGAGGCTGGGCTTCGCCGCGAACTACCGACCTTCTTAGGTGTACCTATTCTATACCCGCCTCAGCTGACAACAGGGTTGCCGCCCCAGGAAGCGGCGGGTTCGGCGAGATAGCTGCCATCTCGTAGTCAAGACTAAATCCAGAAACTCAGAATGGCCCCGAATCATGTCTTCGGCAACAGAACACTCGGTGACGACGCCATCCCCACTCTGAGCCCCTGGTGGGGAGGCTGGTCTCATCTTGGCCTGGGAAAGAGGCCGTCCTTAATTGGGCTGTACGCTTGGGACATCTGCCTCGTCCATTCGCCATTCCTCGTCGGTGCTTCGATAGACCAGCAGCTGTTGTCCAAGCTGCGAGCTGAAAACCATCCCCGTCCCTTCCTCCTCATCAGTCACGAGCGCTGGCGCTCCTTCGTTTCTCGTTCCTCCTGCAAACTCTCGTTGCGTTGCCTGCTGCTTGGGCAAGCGAAGCTGTCCGTCGTTCTGTTCCTATTTTCCTTTGTTTGTCTTGGGCTGTTTGTTTCCCAGCCCCGGCTCGTTTCTGTCGTCTCAGTCACTTCATCTTGGTTACTGATTCGCTCATTATCTCACACCTACAGTCTTCTCCTTTCCTCATTTTTTTCCTATTTGGATTCTGGATTTCAGCCTTTGTGCAAGCCTTACCTCCACAAGTACGTAGTGATGATCAAGCACCCCATCAAAAAACGTCGGTATGATCCCGAGGGTCTGCATCCCGAGGCTGCAGGGACGCGGTGACGCCCGTCGGGAGTCTGCAGTCCTCAGCGTTGGGTTGCTCTGACTCAAGGGGTCCACCGGTCGTTCTCACACATCCCCAGCTTCGAAGCTCATCAGTTCTAACCTTCAACCGCAGAGAATCTCCCCGGATGTCCTAAGCCCCAGTCTTACACTTCCACAAGGGCTCACGCTTGCTTCCAGAGCCAGGCTACAAATACGACAAACCACACACACACACAATCACACGCACTCCCACGAAGAAAGAGAAGGACGGGGAAAAGTGAAGAAAAAAAGCAAGATGCTCACCCCCGGCCACCGCCGCTCATCACCGAGCCACGGCTCCTTCTCAACGCTCCTCCCCCGGCACCGCCTCCTCCGCCTCCTCCGCCCGCTTCTCCCGAGCTTCCTCGCCGACACCGTCCTCCCCGATCCGGCGCGCGCGCCGCAGTGGCGCCTGCACGCGACGTCCTACCTCGACGGCCTGCGCGGTCTGGCCGCCGCCATCGTCTGCGTCTGCCACTACACCGAGAACAACTTTGCCGCGCTGACGCCGTCGTACGGCCTCGGGGCCGAGGGGGAAGTGTCCTCGTGGATTCAGCTGCCGTTTCTGAGGGCCGTGTTCTCCGGGCGGCCGATGGTGCACATCTTTTTTGTCATTTCCGGCTTCGTGCTGTCGTACAAGCCCGTGCGAGCGCTGCATGCCGGGGAGAGGGAGAAGTGCTACACGGCGCTGGCGAGCTCGACGTTCCGCCGCGGGCTGCGGCTGTTTGGGCCGTGCGTGGTGTCGACGTTTTTGGTGCTGTGTTTGAGGCAGATGGGGTTGCTGGGCCAGGCGGAGAAGACGCTGGTTGAGGAGTTGTGGAAGTGGAAGGACGCGGTCTTTCACCAGATCACCTGGCCGTGGGAGTGGGACCGGGATTTAAGGCCTGCGTATGACGTGCATCTATGGACGATACCCATCGAGTTTGCGCATTCGATGTTGTTGTTCATGGTGCTGTTGATGTTGTCACGGGTGCGGGTGGGGATACGCATGGCGGTCGTCGTTGGGTTGATGATGTACTGCCTGGCGTGTGGGAAGTGGGCTGGGTTTGAGTTCCTGGCGGGCTTGTTCCTGGCAGAGATTTACGTGCTGCGGACGGCGCGGGCGAAGGAGTGGGAGGACTCGGAGACGGACCAGCAATCACAGGTTTCGATCTGGGAGTGGGTACTGAAAACGTTTCAGTTCGGCCTCATCCTGCTCGGCCTGTTCATTGGGGGTTGGCCAAACTTCGGCGCCGAGGAGACACCCGGTATCCGGTACTTTTTGGCGCAGACGCCGCTGCCGTTCGCCAAGATGGACGATTTGGCGCCGCAGAAGTTCTGGTTCGGCTTGTCCGCCGTGGCCACGGTCTGGGCGGTGGGAGATCTGGGGTTCCTGCGGCGTTTCTTCGAGAGCTCGTTCGCTCAGTACTGCGGACGCATCAGCTACGCCGTATACATTTGCCACGGCCCGGTGGAGGAGCTATTTAGGGACTGGTTGATCGGACATGGCGAGATTCCGGCCATGGGCGAAGTTGGAGCAGCGGACTACAAGCCAGCATTGCCGGCGACGGGGGTCAAGGGAATGATTGGGATCGAGACGAAACCGCAAATCGCCCTGGGCTGGTTTGTCGGGCTCTGGCTCCTGGGGCCGATTGTCGTCTGGGCAGCGGACCTCTTTTGGCGGGCAGTCGACAACCAGGTGGTCTCTCTAGCTCGGAAGTTGGAGACAGTGTGTTTGGATGACGCCGAGCCGAGTCCCAGGAGTCAGGGGTACTCGACGGCGGCATAACTTGGAGATGCAGTCTGGGCTTTTTGGAGTAACTCGGGTTGCTTTGTGTCACTGGACGTTGGATGTCTGTGACATCGAAGACCCACAGCAAAAAAATATGGAATAATCAATAAATATCTTGGCATCATCTTCCCACTCATCACAGCTGTGCAATTCTTCCCTTGACTTATTTTCAGTCATCTTTTCTCAGTATTCGGATATTCTTTTCAATGACAATTGAACGTACCAAGTAACGTTTCCCGACGACACAATCTGATCTCATCATGGCCGCAAACACCTCATCACCCCACGATGGGCCATCGCTGCGCGCCATCGACTTTGCTCACAAGCCGGCCGTGATGCAAGTCTCGACGGCTCTCCGGCGTCTATGGCTCATTGATCCAAACGATTTGGTCGTGAGCAACCCGGAAGACGAATCCGAATCTCGAGCTCTGGAACACGTCTTTCCAGATGCCATCCGCCAACTCGGCGATTGGATCGCCCAGACACCGCCAAACGACTGCTGGGACGACGATGTGTGGAAGTCGCAGACGAATTTCCCTCTTCTCGACCCCCCAGAAGACCCACAAGCCGAGATTGCCGACAGTGAGGACGGTGGAGGCCCGCTCTTTACTCCCTTCCGGCAGCAGGTTTATGCGGTATACGACCACATCTTCTGGGACGTGTACCACTCCCTAAAGGGCGAGACAGAAGAGGAAATTGGCGAGTTCCAGCCACCCAGCACCACGGTCATGGCGCTGGGGGCCTCCGAGGATGAAGACGACGATACTTCGCACGTCTTTCCCGTGGATACTTTTGTATACCCAGTCTGGATCGCGCCCAAGACGACCCTCACCTTGTCGGTAGACGGACACGAGACGACCTTGACCCCCGACGGCCACACCTGGACGTCTGCATTCTGGATCCGCGCAGGAACAACAGCGACCATCACACCGCTGGGTGAATCCGGCGAGAGATGTAGTCGGGACGTTGCAGCGGTGCTGGCGCTGGGCCAATGCGAAGAACGGCTTCCGCCGCAAAGTGCGCACGAGGGCCACACCGCTGGAGCCCACTGCACGTCATCGTCAGACGGAAAGCCTTGCGCGCACTAGGAGGGGGAAGAGATGAGGAAACTACGATGCCATTGGTCGATGCGGTTTCGACGGCTTATTGGATTCAGAGTGGTGGAGGAGTAGAAGGATGGATGGACGATTGAGAAGGTTGTGGTGTTTGCGGAGGCTACGTTTTGTCGTCTTGAGGATGGGTCGCTCAGCTGGACGACTCGGAGGATAGGAGAACACGGTGTCTCTGCCTTTGCGGTCTGCCGATCGCATCATCACCTTGCCAGGGCACCTGCAGTATGTGACGTACTACGCGTACCTCTCTTTGGGACCTGTCAGCTCGGTCCGGGATCGTATGCATCGGTGGTACTCTCGGAGCGCCGGTCCCGGCGATAAGCGGGGTATCGGCGCAACATCCGACCGGACCCCGCCCGGCCTCCGTCGCCGTGTTCGGCGCAGGAAAAGCGAGAAGACAGAGGCAGCTTGGTGGTTTATTCAGCCAAACGTCATGTAAGCGGGCGAACGCACGAGGGTGGTAGATATGGTTGGGACAAGCACAGAGCACTGCCTCCCTGCCGTGCCGAGAACCCGAAGGGTCAGGAGCAAGACCTGGCGGTTCCCGAACGCGGCTGCGGTCAGCGAGAAGCGCTCAGCCGCATGATTCGTCTGCCACGTCTTTAGCGTCGATTGACCTGGGCGACGGGTGGTCATGTGACCACGCGTTTCTGGTGAACGACAGCCCTGGCACTGAGGCTTGCTGTGAGTCACGTCACTCCAATAAGGAGAGTCACATAGGACAGTCACATAACGGGAAGTAGTATATTTTCAAGGCCGCTGCTTGCTTGTAGCCTGTTGGCCTGAGGACTTGTTTCTTTCTTCTCTCATATTTTCACGTCGTTGGGGGGCATTCATCACCTCCCACTGCGACGTTGCCTCTCTGTTGGCACCAATTGACCCAATTGGCTTCCCAATACGGGATATCTGCCGTCTTTGGTTTCGCTCTCGAGAATTTGTCTTTGAGGGACCACCAACAAGATGGACGCTAGCTGCCAATGCGGGGCCGTCAGATTCAAGACGCCAACTCCGAAGCCCCTGGCGCTGTATATTTGCCACTGCCACTCCTGCCAGCGGCAGACGAGCTCAGCATTTGGCACCTCGGCCATATTCCCCAGGTTCCAGCTGCCAGACGCCGAGCTTTTGAGCTGTTACAAGTGAGTGCCAACCGCCTCACCATCCACTCTTGTCCAGGCAGTGGCAGTCGTTGTTGAGCGGCAAATCTGACAGCATCATGGTGGTAGGAGGCCAACTTCATCAGGACACACGCTGTACTGGTCAGTGCTAAAAGGCAACAAAATATTATTTGGGGGCTTCAGCTCTGACTCAACCTGCCAACAGTTACTTTTGCAAGCAATGCGGGACCCGGCTGATTCACACGACTCCTGTAAGTGCAAAGTGCAAAGCACCCGCACATCTCATCATCAGTCCCTGCTGACACCGGGATTCCGTTACCTCCAGAACCGAACTGTTGTCTCGGTCAAGGGCGGATGCATCGAGGGCCTGGACTGGCAAACGGCCATCCATCTCTGGTATGTCCATATCTGTCCCCTGCCGTTTGCTCAGGATAGACAGGAACTCACCGACTCTGTGTGAAGGACCAAGTCGGCCATGGTCCCGATCCCCGAGGGGTCAGAGACGTACTCGGAGGAATCGGGAAACACGGCGTTGTACAGCGAGTGTCAGGAAGCGCTGGACCAGCCCTAAATGAAGGGGAGCGGCATCCTGGTAGGATTGGAACCCGGCGGCCATGTGGATGTGATGGCCGGCTGGAAGTTAACACTACCTGAGCAAGGGGCTTCTGAAAAAAGGTATAAGGCGTCGTTGTAGACTGTTTGTCCGGGAGCGGTTGTGAGGCAACAAAAGTCGAGAGTATTTGGACCCAGGCATTTTGGAAGTAAGAGGTAAAAGGGGAGTAGCGTGATAGCATCCAATCCTTGCAGTTCCGAACGCGCTGTGTCCAAGCCTACCGCCGCCGCGGCTTCCACATTCCGAGTCAAGAAATGATGTTATAATGTCAAAAGGAAGCAACAGAAGAGTGTTGCAGTTCTTGAGATGATTCATGAATCAATTTACCAACATAAACGGCTGTTGATTGGCCACCTTTCTTTAGCCCCCCACAGCATGCCGACAGAAAATGGGAAAGGGGGTCCAGGTGGGGTTGGGGTGTCGGGCCAGGCCTTCCCCACGGCGGCCGGGCCTGGGCCGCTCGGTGCCACCCGACGGTCTCGCGAGGCGCCCTCCAGCCACTTCCCGCGGACATGCTCGCTTCAGGATTCATCAGACACCAGAACTGAGTCGTCACCACATCTCATCACAGACATTGTTTGACTCGATCCCTGCGTTTCTCCGGCCGCGCGTACTTTTATTAGCACGCCGAGCAGGGCCCTGATGATGAGCGCAGCTCCTGCTGCGACCGTGCAAGGTCGCAACCGGCACCAGTAGCCATGTCGAGCACGCCCAGCACGCCTCGCAGCATGATCGCGACAGGGTGCGATTTTCATTGTCGCCCTTCATCAGCCCATCTTCAATTCCCACTGGTCGCGGGGCCGTGGTGGGTTTTGTTGCCAGCCGGGTCCCCCTGCGCCGCTCACACAGAGGCCTGTTTCGCTTGGACCGACCTCTGACACAAGCCGTCTGGGGTCCGTCTCACGCCCCCTCGCGGCGCAGGGACGGCCCCACCAGGGCCACCGCAACCACACGCCAAGTTCAACGTCCCAAGTCGCAGACGGGGATCTGCCGCTGGGCATTGAGCCTCATCAGACCACGATCCGCTTGTCGCGACCCGCATGAGACTGCCTGGCCCCCAGACAGGGTCGCCGGCGGACCCAATCGCCCAATGCGGGCGTCCATGGCACTCGCCCACACCAGAACTCCCGGCCTGGGAGTCCTGGGACAGTGGGACTCAGTCCGACTCCCTGCTTGAGGCGACGTCAACGCGGACGGTATGGGTCGGGTTCGAAACACTCTTGCCAAGCTCCCCACGCAGCTGTTTCTAGTGAACGTTGCCCCCTTCTCCCCCTTCTCTCTGTCCGTGTCCTCCCAAAATGCCGTGATCCCGTCCGTTCTTGTTCGTTTCTAATCCTCAACCACATTCCTTTCCACAGGTGTGCCTTTCCTTTCTCTTCTTGGCGGTCATCGAAGCAACGATACCCCAAGTTTTCTTTCGTTGTATCTACAGCAGTGCTGCTTTTCCCTTCTGTCTTCACTTCGCCACCGAACGTCGGCCTCGATTCGAGAGACGCTTCGCCATTTTTTCGACTCGGCCTCGAGCATCCGTCCGGTGCTGTTCCCACCCGCGAACGCCGTTTAAGCGAGAACGATTCGAACACGGCCGCTGAGTTGAGCCCACGACTTACGTTGACGGCTGGCCTGTTACTTTTACTTGTTTTTTCGACCTTCAGCCGACGGAGAAGACTTATAGTCGTGGCGAGAAAGTCATCATGAGACCTCACGCGCCATCTCTCGCACTCATCCTGGGCTCTGTGTCCCTTAGCCAGGTACGGAATCCCTTTCAAAAGATTGAAGGACCATAGCTGACACTTTTCAGGCCGCGGCGCACAACCGACGTCAGGAGGCAGCAAGCAGCACCGTGAACATCGCCGATGGCTTCATGAGCATGTTAACCCGCCTCGGCGGTGCTCAAACCGTCACCGAGACAGTACGACAGACCATCACAGTCGGAGGCGGAGCCGCGGGTGCTGGTACGAATGCCACGGGCGCGGTCACCGTGACCGTCACTGCTGCGGCTTCAACGGTCACAGTTTGCCCAGGCCAGGCCCAAGGAGCCGTGGAAGGCGTTGGTGGTGCCGCTTCGACGGCGCCTGGCGGAGCCGCGGCCGTTATTCTGCCGGTCGTTGTGGCCAGCGGAGGCATAGGTGTCACAGTAGTTGCGGTCCCGGCAGACGCTCGGAAGACCAGCGCGGTTGGAAAAGCACCGGCTGTGTCGCCGCCGGTCGTTGCGCCGCCGGTCATCTCCTCGTCATCTACTTCGTCGCTCGCGGCGCTCCCGACCAATCAGCCCGCCGCTTCATCGCTCGCACCGCTTCCAACCAGCCAGCCAGCCGCTTCATCGCTCGCACCGCTCCCTACTTCGGGAGGGAACCTGGCAGCTTCTTCATCGCTCGCACCGCTCCCTAACCAGGGAGGAGCGGGCCAGGCCTCTTCAGTCACCTCGCTCCAGCCCCTCCCTTCATCCCAAACCACTGCCGGCGCCGCTGTGCCCATCGTCGGCGCTCCCGTCTCGGCTTCGTCGCTTGCTCCGCTCCCCGGCCTGGCCAGCTCGCTGAGCGACACCCTGAGTGTACCTACTGGAAACGCCGCGGCTGTGACCCCTGTCGCGGCTCCTGCGGGCGCCTTTGGTGGCAACGCGGGTCTGATCCCAATTCCATCCGCCGCCAACGCCGTCGCCGATCCGTCAGTGACAACGCCAGCGGTTGCCAACGGTGCTGTTGGACCCACGATCAATGTCTCCGGTCTGACGCTGTCGAGCCAGCTCAATCTCGGGAAGCTGGCGCAGCAGACGGGCACCGCGACTGCCTAGACGCGGGGCATCAATGTGCCGGGGGAGCTGGAAAGGAAAAAAAGACGGCTTGTAGATACTATACCCTTTTCTGTTCTCATGGTTAGACACCATCTTGGTTGTTTGTGGTGATAGTGCCATTTGCACTGGTGTGCGTGGGCTGGTTTGGCAAAGACTGCCAGTTGTTTGTTGCTTAATGTACATGTATATAGCGTTGTATTCGCCGCCCAACCCAGGTGGAACCGGCATGTTTATTTACAAAAAGAAGACCTGTGCAACAAGCAATAAAAGTCCTTTGCATGATAGAAACGAGTCTCTTCGTTTCTGTAATTGATACCGGCTCCGCTCCTGACTCTCGACAATGACTTGCGGCGTGTCCGCATCGAATGTTGTCTACGTTTGGTTATTATGATCTAAAAGGGGTATCTCTTGAATTTTCAACCAGCCAGACGGTATTATTAACACATGTAGTACAACAGCAAGACCCATCACCCCTTTGCCTGAGGTGCGTCCTTCTTCATCTTCTTTGTCTGCCGCTTGCTGATCTCCCCGCCTTGCTGCTGGCCACCAGCCTTGCCGCCACCGCCCTCTGCGTTCTTCCTCTTCTGCCCTTGCTGCTGCTGCTGCTGCTGCTTCTGCTTCTTCCCTTTTCCACCAGCCGCGTTACTGCCCTCCTCCCCCTCCTCCCTCCCTAACGCCTCTCCACCCTCCGCAGGCTTCACAATATCCACAACCCCCCGAAACCCCCTCCTCTTGATCCCCTCATTCACCACCACAGCCCTCGCCCCCTCTCCAAACGCCGCAAACCCCTTCTCCGGCCCGAGCCCCCACACCGCCATCAAATTCACCACGTCGGCAGGCGCCCTCAGCCCCAGCGCGCCGCGCGCCTCACTGCTCAGCACAATCCCCCGCCCCTTGGTCGCCCGAATCAACATCTGCACATTCCCAATAAAATTCGCCCTCTGCCGCCCCGCCTCCACCCCGGCGATACTATCCCCAAACGCCTGCGAGTAGCACACCTCGAAGCGCACCCCGCGCTGCACGGCGGCCATGGCCGTGCGGTGGTGCAGGTGCCAGCCGAGGTGCGACGCCAGGTCGAGCGAGACGAGCGCCGGCGGCTCGGTGGTGGAGAGGCAGGCCCAGGAGAAGGACTTGTCGGACGTCGGGCGCAGCGCGAGGAGGTCGTAGGCGCGCGCGTAGTCGGCGAGGCGGTAGTTGGTTGTGGAGGGGTCGGTTATGGTGAGGGTTGCGCGGCGGAGGGTGGTGGGGAGGGAGGGGGTGGATTTGGATGTGGGTGGCAGGCTGGAGGGGGCGGTTGTGGAGAGGTTGGTGGTTGTTGTTGTTGATGACGTTGTTGTTGAGGTGCTGCCTGGGTAGGAGGTATGTGGAGGGGTGAGTTGGGGGATTGGGTTGGTGATGGGTGTTGGTTGGGTGGGTATGGGGCCCGAGATGATGTGGTTGAGGGCGACGACGTCGTAGCCTAAATTTTTGGCAAACTTGAGGGTGCGCTCGAGCTCGGCGGCGGGCGTGCCTGGCGACCAGGCGATGTTGAGGTCGTAGAGCATCGTGGGTGATGGGGTTGTGTCTCGGATTCCTGCGGTCGTTGGGATTGATGTTGGGTTCTCAATTAGGTTCTCGGTTGGGGTTCTCAATTGGGGTTGAGGAGTAGATCGTTCTCGAAAACTGGCTGAGGTTGAGCTGTCACGCTTGTGCTGGGTCAGTCGCGAAGCTTTCGAGATTTCGAGGCGTGGTGGGGTTTGATGCAGCGCCGGAGTCGTAAAAAGTTGTGCTCCACTCTTCTGCAGCTGTCGGGCTTCAGTGGGCGTACCCGAGTCAAAGGGTTAGGGTATTACGTATTCGCGATGCAGCGGCTTACCATGAGATGGAAGTGCCTCACCGGGCTGAAGACATTGGATTAGGTACTGCGTACTCCTATCATGGCATGCCACGGTGCTCACTGTACCATAGACCAATTAGTGGATTTGTAGTTCGCCTCATAATGTGAGTTTTGATCGCCGAAGATATTAAAATATTGGCCTTCAGCCCTACCAGTGTCCGTCCCAATACGGCAATACGGAGACAGCGGCTGGGCGCGAGCTTGGCAAGAGATCGTGGGTCAGGCCTCGCATCCGTGTTCTCTGCCTCGTCGCGTTGATTACGCAAGCCCAACTCTCTCGTTCAATCTGACATCCGAGACCTGCTCGGAATCCCCAACTGTCAAGCGCGAAACACATCGCTGCCTCGCGCATTGCCCGACCACTTCCACGACCGACCCTGCGGCCGCGCGTCTCCCGAGCCCGACGCCACCGACGACACCATGTGCATCGTCTTCACGTGCGGCGAGCACACCTTCCGCAAAAATGTCGAGGGCTACGAGGGCCTCGTCTGCCGGTGCTACAACTGCGGCAACTACTCCGGCTCGGTCATCAAGTCGAATCCCTGGTTTACCTTTTGCTTCGTTGTAAGCCAAGTCTTCTTCAACTCCGCTGCTCCCTGTTCGATTTAGTCCCGGGCGCTGCCGCTGCAGCCGCCGAACCGCAGGGAGGGTGCTTGACGCCGCGCATCGCTAACCAGATTGCATCGCTCGACAGCCCGTGATCCCGCTCTCAATGAAGGGCTACGAAGACGTGTCGTGCCGCGTCTGCAACTTCCAGCAGCCGCTCTCGCATCGGCCCGATGTGCTAGCCCAGCGAGGGCAACAAGGCTATGCAATGCCGGCGCAGCCGCCACCCGGGCCGCCACAGGGATGGAATCAAGCATCACCGAAACCCAACGACCCGATGAGATACGGATAAGAAGAGGGAGGACAACATATTGCCATGGAGGAGGATACTATCCGCGAGAAAACGAACGGGGTGGGAGGGAGCGGAGGCGTACGGCACGGAAAGGCGTTGGGGATCTATGGATTGGCTGACTTTGTTTGCTCGAGCTCTTCTGGCATCGATGCTACAGCCATGGGATTCCTGGCACGGGGAATACACGACATTGCCTGGATGGCACGGGGCGGCGGTCTTTCTGCAACATGGGGGAGTTGTGGGTTTATTTCCTTCCGTTTGCGGAGCTCTTAATACGGGTTTACAGTAGTATCTTTGGGGGTTTGTACTGGATGGGCGCATCACACAAATACCATCACAGGTTCTCCTTTCCATGCTTTTGAACTCGACATTCAAACTCCCAAGTGGCTCCTTGGTAGGCACCTCGGGAGTCGAGACTCTTTCTCCGGCGCATCTTCTTCTCCTTCTTGATCTTCAGCCAAACCCTTGCAATAATCCATCTATATTTCTTCTTTTATTCTTCTTCTTCTCGTCCTTGTTTTAATTTTCCTCATCCATGTGTCTTTTCTTCAAGTCGGTTTGTTGGGCGCGGAGGCACCATACGAACACCGGCCTTGGGTTCTGCAGGTGTTAGCTGCAGGGATTTGTGGGGTCCGACGACGGGGTCGGGTGGGGCGCTGTGGGATGACGTCGCATGCAGTCTCGCAGCGCATGGCTTGAGCCTCCAAAATCTGGGGATGCGCGCTCCACACCACGATCGAATCCAGGGACCAACAACCTACACGACAGACAATCCAGAGCAGGCCCCGCCTCCGTCCAACAGCTCTGCTGCGACTCCAAGGATATGTTCGTGAACAGGAATTCCAATTGAATCGCTTCCCACTGCGCTGCGGCATTTGATTCGAAGCTCAATCCATTGCCTCAATCCATCAACAGCTTCCACCCTCCAACATGGCGTCTGCCAAAAGGGGCCCGTCGGTCTTGGTACGTGATTAGCATGCTATTTCTTTGACTGACACGATTAGCTGACGTTGGATCTCTTTCTTCTCTAGGTGACGGATTCCCGCGAGCGCCCCCACCCCCGAGGAGGGCCTCAACGAGGCCTGCCCGGCCCTGCACGACCAAGCACCCGCCTAATCTCCGTAGACAATGTCTTACAATACTCGTCAGATATCCCGTCGGCTCAGCCCAGGGTAACCCCCGGCTCTCGTCCAACACGCGCCATGGCTCTGCGCAGCCGGACCAGCCCTGGCGGTGGTCTGCCGACCTTGGCTTCGGCCCGCACTGGCCATCAAAACGTTCCCTCGCGGACGACCAAGATCAGCGAAAAGCTCGTGCTGATCCCCGAGGCGCCAGAGCCCAAGGAGGAAGATGGAGAGAGCGATGATGAGCTGGTGCGCCTGGCGTCCATATTACGGGGCGAGGACGAGAACCGACCGCTCAAGGACGAGGAATTAGACGTGTTGAGGAAAAGAGGCGGGATCCGCGGGAAGAGCTACGCCGAGCGGCTGCCGAAAATGGAGCGGAAAGAAAAGGTCGCCCGGTTGACGGCCTACAGCACTGCCCAGGCGTACAAAGTCAAGGCGACGGCCGAGTTTCTGAGGACTAAGCACGAGGCAAAGACGAAGCTCTACGACGACTGTCTTTATGCCGTATACCACCTACCGCTGATGCCGGGCATTGACGGCTATCGGCTGAGGAGTCGGCCTATCCTGAAGACGCCAGGCACGGGAAAGACGGTGCTGGACCTCGAGATCGAGCGGAGCGAGCGCAGAGACGAACACGAAGGCCTCTGGGACGAATATTCTTACACCCCGCACGGCCTTACTGACAGTCCCAGCGATCAATCGGTGCTGCACCACGTTAGCAGTGACCCAGTGACGTTGAATTACACGCCTGCCGCCGACGGCAGTCACGATTCGGGCCAAGTGACCGTCAGCCCCATCAACCGCCTAGTCCCTGACGCGAAGCATTTCGGCGAGATGTTTGTCTTTTCGTACGGAGTCGTCGTGTTCTGGAACTTCAGCGAGCACCAAGAGAAAGATATCCTCGCCGACTTGACCTTTGCCGAGAACGAGACCGGCGTCTCCCTCGTCACACAGCCTCTCGACCAGGACGACTTTGAGACGGAAGAGTTCCACTTCGAATACAGCGCCGACGTCAAACGCCCCCGCATCTTCCACGACATGATCACACTCCTTCCCAAATCAGACCACATGGTCAAGCTGACAATCAGCCACGCCATCGCGCAGAGCACCAAGCTCTGCTTCTTCGAGGAGCGCATGTCCGAGACCATGCAGGACGCCCAGCACGTCCCCAAAAACCTCGCCCTCACGGGACAGCTCGACATGACACGTACCGAAATCGTCAAGATCCTCGGCCGCCTCTTCAAAAGCCGCGTCGACATCAACCTCTGTAAGGCCCTTTCTCCTTCTCACACCAACCATTCATTGCCACCATGCCAAACAACCACTGACACCCCGAACACAGCCTCCAACATCCTCGACGTCCCCAACTTCTTCTGGGACTCGGAGCCTACCCTCCACCCTCTCTACGTCGCCATCCGCGAGTACCTCGAGATCGACCCGCGCATCCGCGTGCTCAACGAGCGCTGCCGCGTCTTCCTCGACCTGGCCGACATTCTGGCCGACAGCGTCGCTGACGCCAAGATGAGCAACATCACCTGGATCATCATCATCCTCATCGTTGCCAGCATTGTCGTGACCGTCACCGAGGTGGGGCTGCGGTTTGGGATGCTCTCAAGGGAGAAGGGGAGGGGGGGCGCTGGTGGTGGGGAG
>FTCU01000313.1_pt1 | contig 33088 bp, 28 predicted proteins | sample 1639521 | NCBI WGS metagenome assembly FTCU01 (sample SAMEA3914864, study PRJEB12502) | metagenome | biome: forest; material: soil | place: USA | collected 2012-03-12 | depth 0.3 m
CGGCGGCAGTGGTGGTTGAAAAGGGGGGGCGGTTGTGGGTGCCAAGATTCAGGGGTGGCCGAAAGGTGGGGGTGGCCGAAAGGTGGGGGTCTTGACTTAATCATCTGATGAAGCATCTCCCGCCAATTTTAAGCAACGAGCTTGTGTAACAGACACTAACTTCACCAAGTCAGATCGACACGAATCTCGCTAGGATTTCAGTAATCATCTGATGAGGTGCTGGCTGAGATTCTCTCACTCCAAAGGTCCGGTCCAGTCGCAAGATGCGCGCCTATCATGCCTAGCTGCGCCATCCAGGACAGAGCAGTCACTTTGGCGGAGTGGTTAACGCGCTGCCCTGCTAATTCACAGTTAGCTGCTAGGCAGTTCCCTCGGGAGCGTAGGTTCGAATCCTACAGGTGACGTTTTTGGTTGCTGTGATTGGAGATCCCTTTTCATTTTTAGTCCTCTACCCTCAGGCAGTGTCGAATTGCAGTATCGAATTGCATGATGGGAAGCAAGCGCAATGACGAAGCGATGGAGTTGCTGTAGATGTCTGTGGATAGGAGGACAAGTCAATGGAACCCGAGGGCTAATTCGTTGCAACAGAGATACATCAGGGGTTAGCCGTACAAAGGCTCCAAAGGGACAAAGCCCACCTGCAACAGACAATGATACCACCTAGTTCTACCCCTGAAAAGTTCTAGAGTCTCCTCTGTTGTAAGTACAAGCAGTTCTTGCTGCTCAGCGTTGCTCTGCACCATTGAAGCTTTCAGGATAAGTGATTATCAGGTCAACATAGCCTCCCCTATAGGTCTCCCCACGCCTCTTTCGTTCTTTTTGAAACTGCCACTCTCGTATACATATTTACACACACCGCTCTCAAGCTCTAGTTGAGTTGTCAAGATCCTCCCCCTTTTGCTTCTCGGCAAACATACCCCCTAACCACAAAACTGCTGCGTACAAGCCCCATCAATCGGCGCACAAATCCCACAGCTCCGGTTGCAGCAGAAATGCCCCTTCGCGCAAACATTACTGCCGCACTGCTGCTCGCCCACGGGCACCGTCGGCAAACACAGCTGCTTGGTGCACCCCTTGCCGGGCTCGACGCAGGTCCCGCAGCTCGCGTTGCAGCACTCGAGCCCGGGCTTGCAGACGGCCGCGCCGCACTTGACGATGGGGACGACAGGGTCGGGGAGGATGGAGCGCGTGGTCTCCGTGGTGGTGGTGGTGGTCGTGTCCAGCGGGAGGGCGTCGGCGGACGCGCAGACCTGCTGCGTGCACATCATGCCCGGCTTGACGCAGACACCGCACGAGGGGTTGCAGCATGTCAAGCCAGCCTCGCAAACCGTGGCGCCGCACTTGATCACGCCCGGGATGGTGCTTGGGAGGGGCGTGAAGATGGGCACGCACCGGGCCTTGCCGCCGATGACGGCGCAGGTGGTCGTGCTGGTGCACTTGACTGTCGCGCAGGGGGTGATGGTAGTGGTGGCCGCGTCGAAGTTGACGGGGGTGCTGTGGACCACTTCGAAGCTGCTAGCCAGGACGGCTAGCAGGAGAGCCTTAGTAGATTTGGGGAAGCCGGCCATGGCGAGGGATTGAGGATGAACGGTTGGTTGCAAGGCTCGTTGTAGAGAAAGAAAAGTCTGTCTGGAGGGTTTGGCATGTTGTTAAATTAAATACCCGACTGAGTACTGAGTCGAGTCTGACGAGGTAGCAATCGAATAATCTCCACCTTCAACCACATTCCCGACCAGTTGGGAAACCTCGGAGGGTCTGCTCGAATTAGAAACACACAATCCTACTTCGAGTGACATCTTGTGAGCGCCGGTGTTGTTCCGTATAGCCTAAGATGGCGAGATGCGCCACGCCAAGATGGAATTTTTTTCTTGCCCAGGATTTTGCTGCTGGGTGTAAGCCTTGAATACTACGATACTACACCATGGATGGTTGTCCGGGAGGACAACACTCCGAACTGGCAAGCCAAGCTTGTCAGCATACGAGAAGATGCGCATGCCCAGCTCTAACTCGTCAACAACCGAATGGTTCGAGGCGGTCGGCATCTTGTTGATCAGTGTTGTGTACAGGAAAGCTCTTTTGGGATGGAAAGGGGATATCCATCTGCGTTGACATCATCATGATGTTCTGAGAGCTTGTCAAAACCCACCATCCAATGATCTTCACCTTGAGTCAAGGGAATATGTTGTCATTTTCACAGGGTATAGCGTTATCTTGATACAAGGAATTAAGCACTCGGCACACCACATAGCCCTCTTACATCCCCCGGGACCGTCGCCGTCCTGAGCACGTCGGCGCGGCTCATAAACTGCATCATGAGGCCGGCCTCCATGTGCCACGCGATGTGGCAGTGGAAGGCCCACAGACCGGGATTGTCGGCGACAAACCGGATCAGCGCCCACGAGTACGGGTTCAGGGTGAAGGTGTCGCGGACGATCGCCCCGGCGTTTCCGGGCGAGCCCGCCGGGTAAATGTTGTCGTGGTAGTTGGCCCAGTTGAAGGATCCGACGCCTCGCTGTAAGATCCACTGCGTTGTGTTGTTGTGCAGTTAGTAAAAGACTTGCTGTGGCAATCGCGTCGGATATGCTAGGGACAGGAAACAGGGGGAACGTACGAAAGTATGGCCGTGCAGGTGAAAGGGGTGCGAGCCCTCGTCAAGACTGTAGACCAGGATGTCGACCACGTCGACTTGGCTGCCGCCCTCGTTGCTGACGCCGACGACAAACTGATTTGAACCGAACGACCCAACCGTCCCCTCGACGGCCCAGGTACTGGTGCTGGTGCTGGTGTTGGTGCTGGCAACGCCAGTCGCGGTCTCGCCCTTCAGACCGTCTACGGCCTTGATCAGCGTTGTAGTATTCGCGAGAGGCGACCACGTTGTCCCGTTGACCTTAGCCCTATCGAGCTGATAGGCCCCGATGCCAAAGCTGAAGTCCACACGCCACATCTTGGTCGCCCCTGGTGGTGGCTTGGCCAGTATCGGGGTCAGCAGGCTGTCGTCCAGGTCGATGCAGTGGACCGGCTGTGCATCCGCCCAGTCCAACGAGGCGTCACTGGGTGCGAGGGTGTGGTTGCCTGAATACGATATCACGGCCTTGGTCGTCGGGTCTAGCACGTTGTTGTCGTCGCTAAAACAGCTGGTGACCATGGCATTGCGCAACCAGTAGTTCGTTGAGGTGGACTGGTTACTTTCCAAAACGATGCTATATCGCTGAGCAACGTGAATGGGGACCCTGGTGGAAATCGAGTAGAGAGCGGTTGTGTCAGCGAAGGAACCGTCGGCTTCTTGACGGCAGGGACTTGACACTCACCTATGCACCGAGACTGGTTTGATAAGAGTCGCATCGGCCTCGATAACCGACAGTGTATGATTGTCTGCGCTGACCTCAAACTCGGCGAACGCCCCCGTATTGATGAACCGCAGCCTGGTCCGAGTGTTCTAAGACGGGGGTTGTCAATAGGGGAGCCAACCGGAGAGGTCGATGCCGCCATACCGGTTCTAAAGACAAGACGGAGTACGTATTGTTGTCGAAGCACGTGTAGCCGGAGTCGGCGTCATACAAAGAGCAGTTGAAGCTAGTAGAGTGCAGCTGGTCAGCGACAACTAGAAGTCCCTGCTATCCGCCTGCGGCACACTTACTAGGCCATGCCGTTTACCAGCCCGTTGTCCGGGACAGGTTCAGTATTCTCGTTTTCCGGACCCAGATAGTCATCCAAGTTTATCGAGCTGAAGTCGTGATACCAGTCCTGGATGAGCACAACGCGATCATGGTCATAGAGCTTCCTCGAGTCGGCCTCGGCGGGAGCATGGATGATGAGAGGACCCAGGATTCCATCCGTGTACTGCATGCCAGAGTGCGAGTGGTACCAGTAGGTGCCGAACTGCTCCAGAGTGAAGTTGTAGACGAGGGACTGTCCTGGGGGGATGCCGCATTGCGTAACGCCTACTGTTCCGTCGAACCAGTTGGTGCCGTTTTGGAACAGGCCGTGCCAGTGAATGCTTGTTTCCTTTCCGCTCAGTTTGTTGGTGACGTTGACGACTAGGCGGTCTCCCATGTTGACCTCGATCAGCGGGCCCGGGAACTTGCCGTTGATGAAGAGCATGTCGCGAACCACGCCTGGGGTAGGGAAGATGTCAGTTGCTCAGTGCCCTGCAATGCTTACACGCTGGATATGCGGTGGAGGTCGTCACTCACCATCAGGCCACCCCTGACCCTCAGTAATGACAAAGTCATAGTGCCTCGTCGTGGGAGCCGCGCTCAGGTCCCAGGACATATTCAAGACATAGCTGCTAGGATCCAATCTCCAGTCCTCTAGTTGGGCATTGCTGTCGGCGCCGGCGCCGGGCAGGGGCGCACCCGTCACTGATGCTGGACTGGATGAAGACGAAGATGCCAAGTCGGAGCTCCAGCGGTGCCCCAAACCCAGCCCGAGTCCCAGGCCCAGTGCTAGTGAGACCAGCACAAAGGCCACCAGCCCTCCTGCGATGAGAAGCAAGGACGGCCTCTTGCTCGCCCGCTTCAGATCGGGAGGACTTGTCAGGTCGCCCGCTCCGTCCGGCGGGGACTGCGGGTCCGACATCACTAGTAACTCGGGCAAGTATACCTAGGATTGCGGACGAGGCTTGCGGTGTCTTGGTGACGGTGTGCTCTCGGTGGTTGGCAAAGGCATGATTTGATGTTCTCCGGTCTCCGGCTTGGGCCCGGGCACGACATCTGCACGTGTGGTTTCTTAAACCCGAGTACCCGAGACCAAGGCCTGGAGGTTTCCTGCAGTGTGCCGCAGTGCTTGACCGAGCTGCCTCGCTGGATCAGGAAGCTGGAGCAATCTCACGTTGTTGTGGGGCGGAATCTATCCCACCCATGCTCTCACATGTGCAATTGGGAGAATCTTATAGGTTGGCCACCCTTCCCAGATCCAGGGGAGGTCAGGGGTTGGGCAGATGTACCTGTACATGAACAGGGTGCTCTCCACTCTTGGTGCTACCCGCCAGCACACGCAGCACACGACACAGGTTGCATCAATGCATATTGCACGACGCAGCACGAAGCAAGGCGGGTTCCGAAAAGCACCCAGAAGTCCGCGCTTTGGGTGCGAAAGCTGCAAGACACCATTGTTGGTGCTCTTTGAGTCCGATCGCGCAAGAGGCCACTGGAGCCGTCGCTGTGCTTGCTGAGATTCGACAGGAGCTCGCCAAATGTGTGCAAATGCTCTATTATTACTAGCACTACTGGTAGCATTGATATCGAGTCTGTTTACAATGCAGTGAATGTACCCAGCTCGCCCTTCATTCCTCAACTACATAATCGCAGCAGCAACAAGGCCGAGGACACCGGCATAGAAAAGACCCTCAACGCGGAGGGGAGCAGCGGCGCCCTTGGAAGAGGTCGCGCTCGGCGCGGCAGAGGTCGTGCTGGAGCCACCAGTGCCGCTGCCGGAGCCGCTGCCACCCGAGGAAGTAGCGCTACCATTGTCGTTGGAACCGTCGACGAGCTTGCCTCCGGTGGCGACGCCTGCAACGCCATCGTACGGGTACACGTTGGTGTAGTTGTAGCTGCCGGTCGAGTTACCCCAGGTCGAGATGACGGACGGCAGCACGCCGTGGCCAGCAGAGCATTTCAGCTGCGTGTTCGGGGTCGCCCACCAGCCAGGGGTGAACTGCTTGTCGCTGGCGGCGCCCGGATACGACACGTTGAAGTACAGGCCGTCGGTCGAGACGGCAGGGTTCTTGTAGCCCGTCTTGTTGGCCACCAGCGCCAGGATGTTGGCGTCGCAGTCCCAACGGCCCAACGACGGCAGGTCCCAGTTGGCCTCGACGGTCGAGAGCATGCTGTAGTGGTTGTAGAAGGTGTCATCGGTGGTTCCGTGGAGGGACGAGTCGATGGCACCGCCCAACAGGACCGTAAAGACGCGGTTCGGGGTCGGGTAGTCCTCGTTCTCGTCAAACGACACGGCAATGAGCGTCTTCTCCATCACATAGTCGTTCGCAATCAGGGGCTCGAGAAACGCGCGGGTCCAGGCGCCAGCAAAGGTGATGTTGGTGTCGTGGCCGTCGTTCCTCATGTTGGGCGTGATGAAGCTCCATTGGGGCAGCTTCTTGTTGGTAACGTCGCTGGTCAGGTTGACAAGAGTCTTGATCTGGGCGGCTTTGGTGGCGTTGTTGGTCACGCTGGCGAAGAGCTGCAGAGGGTTATGTTTCCGCACGTAATCGCTAGCGAAGGTCTTTTGGTCCGAGAAATTGAAACCAGCGAAGCCCGGGTAAGGCATGTCCTCCTGGTAGGAGCCCCACGAGATGGCCTTGGTGTCGAGCAGATCGACAACGGTCGAAATGTTGGCGGGGTACGAGAAAAAGTCATCGTGATCCATGCCAAAGTAGTCACCGGCAACGGACGCCGCATAGTTGGGTTCCGAAGGGTGCGTGACTAGCCGCGATGCGAGTCAGCAGCTGGCTTCGTGCCCACAACCTCTTCTCTCGTGCAATGCACCGCTCAAAATGGTACACATGGTACATACCGGCAAAGTAGTTGGTGAGAAGGATGCCTTGGCTGGCGATCCATTGCATGCTGGGGTCGGCGGAGGCGACCTGTGCTTTGTTTAGTCCTGGGAGCCGTAGACGCTGGTCTGTGTGAGACTCACATTGTAATCGGTATTCTCAAGCCAGACATGTATAATCCGATCGAACGCCTTTCCAGCGACGTTAGAGACCGGGGACTGCGGCACGGCAGTGGCGGCAGCAGCGTTGATGTCCGACAAAGTGGGCTCGATGGTGCTCTGGGGAGGCCGGCTGGTGACAGGCTTGGGCTCAGAAGTGACACCGGCAAGGGCGCCGCTGGCGAGCACGGCCGCTCCGAAGAAGTTGGCCTTCATGATGAAGCTGAGGCTAAGCGTTGAGAGCAAGATGGATGGCGACGGGTCGGGCCAGCACAAGGAAGAGGTGAACTTTCAAGCTGGCTGCTGGGTCTGCTGGGTTACAGGCCGCCTTTAATATTTCCGTACTGTGTAATAATTGAACAATGACAACCCGAAATCGGTCCCCTGGCGTGGGCCGAACACCGTCTGGGACACCGAGACACCGTCAAGGCCTGCACAGTCCACAGTACAGGATACAACTGCAGCTGCACAATCCCTCGCAGACATCGGCAGAGCGGCACAGCTGCAACAGCAATTGACCATTGATCGTTGACGATTGACAGGGGTGGCAGCTTGCTGATGGTGCCCCAGCTGCCTAGTCTGGCTGCCCGTGCTACCGTGCTTCAGGGGCGCCTCCAATCAGGAGCGAGGTATTCAACACCTGCGTCGGGAAGCCCCAGTCGCTGGTAGTTCACGATGCCAGGCAGGTCGTTGGCTCCTCGCTTTCGGGATTCCACGATTGCCCTTTTCTTTTGCTGCCGGCGCGAAATGCAGAAAGTGGACGCAGAGGACGCACTGGTTAAGGTTTTCTGCGCTTCTCTGCGGGTCGGTGATGACGGATGCCCAGGCGGCTCGCGCGGTGCCCAGGCGGCGCCACAGTACCAAGCACTCTGGGCAGCCGCTTGGCGATGACTTGGCGATGAAGTTGAGAGTGACCCCAGACGCGAGAGCGCTTCACGCTGCGACATCAGCGTCGGCTCCCAAACGAGATGGCCGCGTTATTGGTGTGGGAAACTTGTTGCCAAGTGCCACGTGCCGTGCCGAGCGCAGACTTGTGGAGCGACGTTGCTGATGTACCGGTACTCAGACGAGTGCTTTGCTTGATCATCCTTGTCGGGCTTACTTCCTTATGTACGGGTCGGCGTTGCGATGCCTGTTGTGGGATTGCGCCTTGGGAAAGTAGGCAACAGCAAGAGGGCGATGCGGTTGCTTGTCTGGTCGGCGCGGAACCTGGAAGATGTCGAGGAAATGGAAACCGATCGACGAGGGGCAAAACGCACAGGCCACCTGTTCTGGGCGGGAAAACGTCCCTCCTTTGCGGCGTCGAGGAGCACCCTTCCATCCTGCGATAGGGCCCCGATTATTGTCCGAAGTGTATACGATACTACGAGTTGGCGGGCTTATTTTTTCTAGAATATTCAGAGCCATCGCAAACCTAGAAGGTGTTGGGACGGGACACGGGAAGGTGGGGGCCTGAACGCAATCTCCAAGTCCCACCCGCTTGCCTGACGCCGGCAAGACCCTGCCTGGAATCATTCGCGAGAGCGCCCAGCCTGCCTTCCACCCTCTCAGAGTTCCATACAGGTAATTACTTTACAGCTTCTAAATTATTGGTTGCCCGAACTCTTTGAGTCTGTGAGTCTTTTGGTGCCAGAGAGCCTGAGACCCCGCAATTTGTGCCGGCCAAGAGCACTCCCCGCTCTCTGGTGTGATTGGCTGAGTCTGAACTTTGAGGCTGTCTTGACGCGAACGTTCTCTCCTCTGGTCTGGTTCTTGACTCTTGAGGCAACAAAGATGTACCTGGACCCGGACTCCATTTTCTCATCTCAGTTTGTTCCTGAGTCCCTCAAGTTGTGTGCGTCAGGCCCATGAAAACGGGTCTGGGCAGCCATGGATCCCATTTCCATTGCCTCAATCGTCGTAGGTGATGCCGTTGCTATTTCTTTCCTCCAGAAACCTGGAACTGACACGCTGTCCGAGCTTTGGCGTAATGAACCAGCTCTCAACCACGAAGTTATGCCTGTCCACCACCAAATCCCTGTACGATCTGCGGGGAAAGTACAAAGATGCCCCCCTCATCATTGTCTCAATCTGCTCCGAGACAAGCGTCATCTCAGCCTCGCTCGCCCAAATCCAGAGCCTGCTCCTGCAAAGACAACACACGGCTGATCCCGTGCGGCCACAACCCGAGCTGCCCGCACTGCTGCTTGATGTCTTGGACCAAGCTTTGATTGGATGCAAGGTGGTCTTGAGCTGTCTGGACCTCGAGATGCGTCCGATTCTTGAGGGAGAGCCCGGCTCTTCCCCACCGGCCGCGGGATGGAGGGCTCGGGCGCGGCTGGTCTGGAATGAGAACAAGCTCAGCGAGCTGTTGGGTGCATTGCGCGGCCAACAGACTGCTATCGGCCTGGTCATTCAATTGTTTCAAGTGTACGAGCTCCGGATCGGCAACTTTGGTGTAGGCATGTTAACACTGGCACGCAAGGAATACGCTTAGCGATATCAAGTAGATGCTGCAGGATAAGCAAGAAACGATTCGAGCCGCCGCCGACATGACAGAGTCACTTCGCTCGGCAAATCCTAGCATCAGAGTTGCCAACTCCATCTACGATGTTGACGACGCGGACCATGTCGGTTGTGAGGGTGCGGATCAAGCTTCTGCCATCGCTCCGTCCGACCTCGAGTTCGATTTTGACGACGAAGTCGTGAGTGGCCGCGCGTACAGAGACGGACTGTACACGTGACGGTTCGGACAAATCTCCTGGCTTCTCTATTCAGCGCGGACGTTCAACGCTGTCAGCGGTGTGAGCAACGTCTCAATGGCACCGTCCTTAAATTAGACGACGGCAAGCACTTCCACCCGCGGTGCTTCCAGTATGAGGTGGTACGTTTATTGCCGGTACAGCCTGCTGGTCTCAGCTTGTTTTGATCCGCGCGTGAGTTATAGTGCCGGATTCCGATCACCGGAGAATATTGGAATTCGATTCCTGGCGAACACGGCAGCGACCAGCTTCGCCCCCGATGTAAACTCCATTACCACCAGCAGATCGGCCACTGCGGCCGTTGCGGTCTCCCCGTCGACCGCAACTTCCGGGAAGTGCTTTCTGAATACGGCGGAAGGATCAAATTCCACGTCGAGCATTTCAAGTCGGACTGCTGCGACGTCGTGCTCAAGCCTCAAGACGTGGTCCATCAACACAACTCCAGATTCTATTGCGACGACCATTTCTGTTACTATTGCCGCAAGCCGATTGGGACGGATGATTTTATGAAGGTCTGGGACCCTGGGTATGAGTCATTCATGCATTCGGGGTGTCACGACTTGATATCGAAGGGAGCTGAGTGAACGCGTTGGGTTTTCCGAGCTCCAATATACTTGCTTTCACTCTCGACATCCGCAGACCTCCGGCATTTACGGGCTCAGCATAAGCAGTTGCCCAAAAAGGACGACATAACAGCAAAAGCAATGCGCTGCGTCAGCCGCGAATCGAACGCGGGGCCCATCGATGGCAACGATGGATTTTACCACTAAACCACTGACGCTAGACGAGAAGTTGATGGAGTGGAGTGGTGGAGTTGCCCCTGATGTTGCTGTGTCCTGGCCGAGTGGATTAGGATCCACCGAAAGTGACTCAATGCCCCTTTTACTTCCCCCCTGACTGCTCGGCCTGTTGCTCCCGGGCAACTCTGTGCCAGTTTTTGGGATATCCCCTTGCGATTCTCCACTCCTCCACCTCCTTCAACGCTGCGCGCCAGAGAGGCTCCCTCCACGTGCCGACCATGTCCTGCATCCAACTGGTGGTACCTCCGAAGGACCAGGAGAGGACGCTCTCGGCCCTCGCGCCGTCTGGAGAGTCGAGCAGGCCTACGGCAATGTCGACAAGATCGGGCCGGCTGTCGACCGCATAAAACACTTGGGCCGAACAACGGCCACAGAAATACCTCTGAACAGTAGGCGAGCTGATGTAGAAGGCGAGGGTGCCAAACCTGGGGTCACGACGCTTGCCCTCTGTCCCCTCAACGGCCGTTTTCAGTTCGGCGGTGCTCTGCGGGAACCCGCCCGCCTCGTCTCCAGCGGCAAAAGAAATGTGCCGCAGCAGGGAAAACGTCCAGTTGCAGAGCTCCGACCCAGCGCACCTCCGGCACGACTCGCACGCGTCCAAGCTCGCGAGCATTTTGTGCGTGACTGGGTCAACAAGGAAAGGCAGTTCCTCGCCCTTCTTCTGCATCTCCTCGAACTCCCTCTGCAGCTCGCCCGCGCGCAACACCAGGTCCACCCCACCGCAGTGGCACCGAACCGGCACATTGCCCCTATCCCCCTCCGCCGTCTTCAACCCAACCTCATACCCCAGCAAGCTCTCCAGCGCCGGCCACCGCACCCCCGGCGGCACCTCCTCGCTCGCCCCGCGCGCACCCAACCACACCCTAACCGGCGGCCCCTCATCACCCTCGCCATTCATCCCCCTCAACCAGCACACCGCGCCACCGTCCACCGTATCCCCCACAAAGATATGATCCTCACACCTCACCAGCACCGGCACCTCCCCCTCGCCCTCACTAACCACCCCGGACAACGCCCCCGTGAAAACAGAGTACCTCACCCCCCCCTCAGCCTCCTCATCCCGCTCCTCAAAAAACAACCCCGCGCCACACACTCCGCAGAACAACACCCCCACCCTCTCCGAATGCCGATACCGCCTCAGCCCCGCCCCCTTTCCACCAGATTCACCGGCGGCGTCGGCGAGGGCCTGCTGTATCTCGCCCGGCGGACCGGGCCACTCGGCGTCGGACGAGCGCAGCGCGCCAGTGACGTGCCGGCAGGAGGTGCAGTGGCAGGAGGAGGATTTTAGGGGCAGGGCGGAGGGTGGCAGGGGCGGCGTGGAGAAGGAGAGGGCTTTGCAGAGGCAGGAGGCGGTGACGGTTATGTTTGCCATTTTTGACTGGATGTTTTTTTCTCTTTTTATTCGGTTGGGTTGTTCTTGTTCTTGTTCTTCTTCTTGTTGTTGTTCTTGGTGTTATTGTCGTTGTTGTTGCTGTCCTGGTTGTTGTTGCTGTTTTCTGTTGGAACGAGTAACGGCTGTAAAGGCGGATCGGTGCCGCGTGCGGGTGATGCGCTCGTTATATAAAGTCGTGAAGAGGAGCCAGCTTGGCGGTGACGTCGCGATGGCAGCCTACGCTCGATGAGGGGTTGAGATACCCAACTGTTTCTTGGGCGGATATTTCTGGCACGCCCTTTCAACGACGGCGGGGCTAAATCGGGCAGGTCGTTGTGGCCATCCATTGCCGATCCCCGAGCCCCGCGCAGGCAGACATGCATCCGCGGGCTTCCTTCGCCGGCAGACTGCGTTGCGGGGTTGACTCGCTGGCGCCAGGGGAACCGCATGCAGCAGGGGAGTCGGGCCCGCCTGTGAATCGAGCTCGTGAGGTTTATGCATGTACTGTTTCTCAACTCTAACAGAATGGATCCTGGAAACAAACACGGCCTCCGCTATTACCTGGCCGCCCAAACTCCGTCAACCAAATGCAGATCCAATGCTACCCCTTCCCCACCACTCCCTATACAATCCGCTCACTGTTCCTCCCGACCGTGCTCGGACTCGCAAGCCCGTCGTCCTCCAGCCCGTCGTCCCGCAGCAGCTTCCTCCTAGCCGCGCGCTCCTCGTCCTCGTCGTCGCTCACGAGGCCGTCCAACTCGAATTCGTTAGCGTCCCGCAGCTCCGCGTCGTGCCCGTTGGCGAGCGGCTTCTTGAGGGGCGGGTTGGCGCGGTCGTAGACGTGGAGGAGGGCCAGGGTCAGCAGAAACAGCAGCGAGGCCAGGCTGTAGAGGATCAAGATGTAGGCGACATGGTCGATACCCGAGCCGGCCAACAACGTCATCTGCTCTTCGGTGGCGCCCATGAAGAGGAAGCCCGAGGCGTAGAGAAGCTGTGGGGCGTTAGTTTCGTCAGGTAAGCAGACGCAGGTGTTGAAGGCGACTTACGAAGACAGGGATGTACTGGAAGCTGTTGTGCTCACGGCCGTCCTCGGAGACGCCCGGCTTGTCCCGGAGCACAAAGGACACCTCGATGATGCGCGTCAGGCCGGCCGCCATGAGGGTCCAGCCGAACATCTTGTGGGTCATGGCACTGATCATCAGCTCTTGCGGATGCGCTGACATGGCCCAGCCGGTAATGAGGATGATGAAGCCGGGGATGAAGTTGCGCTTCGGCTGGCCATCGCGGTCCCGGCTGAGCCACACGCCGACCAAGCCGGCGCTCCACCAGATGATGCCCATAGTGGTGTGCTGCCAGTCGTTTCTAACCCAGGCAGTGCCCCAGCGGTGCTCGGTGAAGGTGTTGACGCAGCCCCAGGCGGCGATGACAGCGCTGTCGTAGAACTCCTGGCTGCGGCCCGTCCGGCGAATCCACATCTGGCCGACCAGCAGGATGATGGTCAGGAGCACGCCGTAGGCGATGAAGGCGCCTCCCATGATGAAGTGCGCAGCGCACTGTCCGACGTGCTCTCCCTGGCAGAAACCCAGCGCCGTGATGCCGCCGAAGATCATCTGCACCCACGCGTATACCGGGAAGGCTTTGCCGTTGATGCCATGAGCGAGCCGGACGACGGATCGGATGCGGCCGTGGATTCCCTTTTCGAGGTGGAGCTTCAGGTAGATGCCGAGCACAACCTGGGCGACCATGAGGAAGAAGAGGGGCGTGGCGGCCTTTGCATGGACGTTATTCTCGTTGAACTGCCTGCCCTTGTGCAGGTGGCCGAGGGCGTAGCCGAGGAGGGCGAGTGCGGTGGTGAAGATCTGCAGCGGGACGTGCCATCGGCTTTTGGTGATCTGGTCGCATTCTGTCAGCGGATGTCGTCGGGTTGCCCGCGGCTGTACTTACCCCCAGAACCATGCCGAGCGGAAACAGGATGCCAAAGGCGAGCATCTGAAGGAAGATGTGAATCCATAGTATCGTGTCCTGCGACGCTGTCAGCGCGTGTCCCGTGCCCGCCAGTGCTTTCGAGTCCAGAGTAATGCCGACGCACAAGAGGCTCCAGCGAGACGGTCTCCCCCTCGGGGATGTTGGTCGTGTCGTGTCCTTCGTGCCCCAGCGCCATCGGGAGGAATGCCGCTGCCAACGCTATTGTCGCAGCTGATCGAGAAAGTCGAAGTCGAAGATGCGACGACGCAGGCAGAGACGGGGGGCTGCCACCCCGGTCCAGACGGAGGGTCATGGCGAGGTTTCAGATGGCACAGGCGCCGCTGCGAGTCGTTCCTTAGCCGCGCGTGGGTGTCCGGGTGTTTCGGGGGCGATGCAACCGATTCCGGCGCACAGTCGGTCGCGAGATCGGACGGGGCGATCGATGTTGCGGGGTGATGCAGCAGCGCAATTGAATGCCTGCCACGGGGTGTCGCTTTTGAAGGTTTGGTGAGGTTGAGGGACTGGGGAAAGGGAGCGGATGACGCGGCAAGAGTTGAGAAAGCGGCCCCTTCGGGATGCCTCATCGCCCAGAAAGCCAAGGTCTCCGCCCCGAGCCAGGGCGGTTCACACTGGATTCCAGCTGCATGATGCCAAAGGGTGGGATGTGATTGGCTCCGGATTCGGGTAGGTGGGGTTTTATTCGAGCAATTTCCTGAGCGAACCTTGATGAATAAAAAAAAAAAAAAAAGAGAGACAAAGGGGGGAAACACAGCATGACAAGCAGAGGGATATGCAAGGACATTAACTGGAGGTTGAATCCAGTCCATACCCAGACGAGCAGAGACTTGAACTTCACGAACCTACGTTAGGAATGGGAGATTGTTATTCCGTGGAAATGCCCCTTTAACTCGCTCACAGGGCGATGATCCCCAACATCCTGTCTTCCTGCACAGTGCATATTCCAGAAATACAGAACCGCCAACAATACAGAATCCTGTGGTAATGCTACAAAACCAGCGGAAAGGAAACAGCAAGCGGAGCATTGCGCTCCCGCTTCTTCCTTGTGGGAGCAACGGACCGCGTCCCTTTTTGCTGGCAACGGAATGAAATGATTAGCCAAGCTTGGCGTCCCAGCTCGAGGCCAGCTTCCGCCGCATCCTCGGAGCGTCATCGCAGGCCGCCGTCATGGGCACACAGCATGGCGGGGTTGTTCGGTGCAATCCAGTGGGCCAAAGGGGACTCTCAACCAACCCCACCAAACTTTTGAAGGTCACCTCAACAACTGATACCTGACTGAAAGCACCTTACCGCGTAATTTCTATTCTTTTGATGAAGAAGCCGTGCTTTGACGCTGAAGGCCTGTCATCACCGCTGAGGCAAGACACCCGATAAGATTCGGATCTCTGGCAACGGATCAATTACGGATTGCTGAACAAAGACACACGCCTCTCCTGATCATCGGATCCATCCGTCACCACCATGGCGCCACCGGAGATATCCCGCGTCATCAGCGATGAAATCCATCGCCGTCTCCCCGACATCGCCACCGTCAACCAAGACATACACGCGAACCCCGAGCTGGCCTACGAAGAACACCTCGCCCACGACACCTTCGTGTCAACCCTCCAGGCCCTCGGCTTCACCGTCACACCCCACGCCTATGGCCTCCCGACCGCCTTCTCCGCCGACTTCGGCGCCGGCGGCCGCCTGGTCGTCTTCAACGCCGAGTACGACGCCCTCCCGGGCATCGGCCACGCCTGCGGGCACAACCTGATCGCAACGGCGTCGCTGACCGCCTTTCTCGGAGTCGCCGCCGCCCTCAAGGCCAAACCGGGCTTGTCGGGCCGCGTCCCCCTGCTCGGCACCCCCGCCGAGGAAGGCGGCGGCGGCAAGCTCAAGCTCATCGCCGCAGGCGCCTACGCCGGCGCCGCCGCTTCCCTGATGGTCCACCCAGGGCCGGGCCATACGTTGCCCACAGATATCCGCGGCGTGGCCTTTGTGCGGATGCTGGCCAACGTGAAAGTGCAGGTGCGGTTTACCGGGAGGGAGTCCCACGCCGCCATTGCCCCGTGGGACGGTGTGAACGCACTCGACGCCGTGTGCCTGTCGTATAATGCGGTCAGCATGCTGCGCCAGCAGATCCGGCCGTACGAGCGCATTCACGGTGTCTTTCGTTCCGCCGGCGACCGGCCAAATGTCACGCCCGCGGGATGCGTGGTGGAGTATTACGTGCGGAGCGCCACACGGGCGGGCGCCCAGGCGCTGTGGGGGCGGGTGTTGAAGTGTTTTGAGGGCGCTGCGGTTGCCACGGGGTGTGAGATGAGGGTGGAGCCGTTGAATTCGTATGCGGATGTCAGGCCGAGTCGGGCGTTGTGCGAGGCGTATATGGAGGGGATGCCGAGCGGGACTGTATCCTTTGACGAGCCGGCGGATATCCTGGCGGGTAGCACGGATATGGGGGACGTATGCTATCAGTGCCCCGGGTTTCACGGCGTGTTTGGGATTGCTACCAAGGAGGGCGAGGCGAACCATACGAAGGGGTTCACCGCCGCGGCAGGGACGGTAGAGTCGTTTGAACGGGCGCTGGACTGCGGGAGGGGCATGGCAGCGGTGGCATGGAAGCTGCTGAGCGATGACGTGTTTGCGGAGCGGGTGAAGACAGAGTGGAAGGAGGATATGAAACTGGCGGCTGAGGGAAAATGAGCCCGAGAGTGAGGTGATGGCAGGGAAAAGGAGGCAAAACAGCCGAAGCTGACATTAAGCGCAAGGGTCAGTGCCGAAGTTGAGCACCAGAGCTGCTTGCCCCTGTGCGATGAGAGATGAATGTATGAGCCAAGTTCAACACCGATTCTCGCTACCGCCGACTCCTCACCCTAGATCCCCAACACCACCGCAACCACCAGATTTGCCACAACCACGAACGGGCGGGGGGCCATAGTAGGAACTGCTGCTCCATTTGAGCTCGATCCGGCTGTGGCAGTGGAGGAGAGTGAGGTAATGGTCGTGGTGCCGCCAATCTGGGAAGCCTGGTAGACGACATTGATGTCCTCGTCGCGGGCCCGGGTGGTGCCTGTCACACTAATCCCGTCCGTATCGTCGGCCAAGGAGAAGATGAGGCTGCCATCCGAATTCTGCGTGGCGTTGTAGGTGTTGCCCAGATAATCTACCACGATAATATCGTTGAGCTGGCCAGAAATACGGAGGCTGACCTTGAAGCTGCGAACATGTCAGCGGAGCTCCATTGCCCATTGCGAGACGGGTTTACTCACTCTCCGGCGGTCAAGTCCCCGAGCGGCAAGGGCATCAAATGCAGTCCTGGGTTGGTCGAATCAAAGTTGTGCCACATCTCAGCTTATGAGACAGGAGACAGTCAGCAGAGACAACATCACAGCGGCCGGCCATAGGAGCAACTTACGCCCCGTGACAGTTATCGAACTCGAGAATGCGTCTCTCTTCGTCAATCCCCCGGCATTCCAATCCACATCTGCCGCTCTCTTCGTCCCTGGGCCCGCCACCGGCTTCTGCGTAGCACAGTCCCAACCTGTAATGAGAATCGCATATTTCTCTCCTTCTTTCACCAACGGCTTCCAGCGGTTGAACAGTCTCGACAACACATTGCCTTGCCACGACTGGTCGTACGCCGGCACGCATGCCCTTGATCCGCGCCCAACCGGGGGCGGGAGCTCTCCACCCTCAATGGTGTTGGCAAAAGGGAACTCGTCACACTGCATGTCGCTCGCCTGTGTGATTGCCGCAATTGCCGAAGACGGAATGGTGGAGTAGATGCTCGTGGGGTAGACGCTCGCGATGTACGATGCCACCCCGCCGGCGCACCACTTTTTTCTTTGCACGGTCGGGCACACAATCTTGCGGTTCTGCTCCTGGAAGCACTTCCCCCCGTAGGTGAGAATCATGCCCTGGGAGGCCTTTCCGGTGTAGCTCTTGATGCCGTTGCACATGTTTATCAGCACGCCTGCGTTCGAGTCCACATACGAGGCGCCACTGGACGGGCCAGCCTTCGCCACCAAGGTGCGGCTCGGGTTGTATTCGAATGTGGCCGTCTCCGTTCTGGTCTGCGAGGTCGTCAAGGTTGGGGTCGGGCAGCCGGTGGTGGTCGATGAATACCTTGAGGTCTTGGGGGTCGACAACGTTGGGATCGATGTCGACTTGGCAGAGATGGACGGCGACTTGGTCGACATCGATATCGATCTGGTCAGGATGGACGTCGACTTCGGCTTTGCTGAGCAGTACCCATCCGACCCGCACGTTCCAAACTCGGTGCAGCACTCTTTCCCGCAGCACGTCTGCCCCTTCAGACACGCTCCCCCCTGGCAACAGATCTCGGTCTCGGGGTCATAGCACATCCCTGACGCACAACACGATGCGCCGCTGCGACATGTCCAGTCGGCACCCCCACTCGAGCAACAGACATCCGTCTTGGGATCCCAGCACTTCGTTTTCCCGCACGGGATATGCCCCGCCAAACAGCACCCCCCTTCCACGCAGTCATACCCCTTTTCGCAGAACAAGCTGGTCGCGCCGCAACACACCTGCGTCAAGGGGTCATAGCATGAGAGCGTCCCGCACTGCTGAAGCCCCTTGTTGCAGCACCCATCCTTGACACAGACTTTATCCTTGGGGCAGTGGCCCCGGTCGGGGCAGCACGTCTCGGTCGCCGGGCTGTAGCACTGGGTTGCCCCGCATGCCTCATCGGTGCCCGGGCAGCACCCGCCGGCGACACAGTTCCAACCGATCTCGCAGCAGCCACCGGGGCAGACGTCTATGTAGTCGTACGGCATAAAGGTGGTTAGATATCTGCGGAAGAGAGTGCAGGAGAGGGGTGGGGGGGTTGAAACGCACGAAATCCGGGGTCACAGGTTGGGGTCTGCCGTGAGTTGAGAAGCCCTCGCGGGTCTACGTTCGACATGCCCATGAGACTGTTCTCTCTCCTGAAGACGAGAGTGGCGTTGGATGTGGCTTGCTTAGGCTTCATGAGCATGTCTGTGTCGACGCCGGAGTTGGGAACTAGCTCATTAAGATGGACTGCCCCTGCAAGACGGAATGCGCTCCCTGGCTCGAGGCCCTGGATAGAGCCAATGAAGAGCCCAAACAAGGCGAGCACAAGAAACCGAGAATCATGGAGAATCATGGCGGCGGCAAGAGCAAGTAATCAACTGAACGTCAAAAATGCATGCACCTGCGTGTTACTGTGGGAGATGAGGTCCGGGAGTCTTGACTTCTTGGCTGTCCAGAGCCATGTCATATTATACATGTAGGTACATATCTAATCGCACTTAGAGAAACCTCGTCGGACTGAATTTAGACCGACTGTTGCCTGCAGTTCCTCGCCTGCGAGTTGCCACATTCAAAGACACCAGGTAATGGCTAGTTTGGGGTTTCATGAACTCCCCGCATCGAAGGGAGACACGGGATTCGTCGATATATATTGGGGTGTGGCTTGACCCTGCGTGATTGGGGCTCAGCGATGCAGAAAAGCATCTCGGTCACTGGTTTGGAAACCCCGGCAGTTTCTGGACAGCCTTATCCTCATACAACTAAGAAGGGTGGTGTCTTAATTTACTCCGGGCGTGGCTCAAGCGCCCAGTTTAGGTGGATAAGAACCCAGCTATCGCACCTTGATGGTATACCGACAGGGGGGTTATGGGATACGTACCCTTTATTTGTCAAGTCTGGCCCCGGGATGCATTCACTCGTGCATAAAGGGCCACAGGACCGCGGATCTGCAGCAAGATTCCCGTTCTTGGATTGCAACGCCCGGGTTGCTCTGCCACTCGCCGCCACCTCTGTCACAAACCGCAAGGAATACACTACTGGAACCGAAGCCAAACATCTCTAACATACTGTATACTTTACTCTGAAGCAAAGACGAGCAAAGACATCATCCTAGATTCCAGAGTTGACCTCTCCATACCCAGCCATCCACCTCGCCATCTCACGTGTTCGTATCCGCAAACAGCGCCAGATTTCCTAGCCCCTGTGCTCACAAAGTCCACCGCGTCGACATCCCAAGCCTCCAAAACTGTCTCTAGCACACCCGCTGGCCTCCAACCACAATGGGAACACAGCACGCCGGGCCGCCGCTCGCGTCAAAAAGCGGAGTGGCCCTCGGCGGGGTCAGCCCCATGCAGACGGCCGCGGCAGAGTTCGCCGTGGCGGGATTGATACCGTAGCTAGTCGTGGTTGATGTGGTAGTTGTGGTCGCGGTGGTGGTGACGGTTGCGGTGTTTGTTGTGGTCTGCGTGGTGGTGCTTGTCACGGTGCTTGTCGAGACCACCGTGGCGGTCACGGTGGCTGTGACGGTGGTGGGTGGGATGACGGGGCATGCTGGGCATGCTGGGCACGCTGCTACTTCAATGTCAGGAATTTGTTGCAATTGTGCAGCGTGTCGTAGCCCAACTTACGGGGAGGAGGGGGCGGTGGCGGGTTCACAGGTAGCTGGCTGCACCCGGCACCCCAAGGTTTGCCTCCCATGAGCAGGTTGAGCCCGTTCGTCCAACAAAGGGTTGCTTCTCCCACGCCGGCGTAGATGGCCACGGCCACGAGGATCAAGTTTTGGGCTTTCATGGTGTTGGTTTCCGGTCACAAAAATGCTGCAATTGAAGTCAAGTCACCTAGAGAGTAGAGAAACCAAACGTGTTACTCGTTAGCCCTCAGACAAGTCAGGGAGTTGAGAGGGAGGCATTACCTGATATAAGCGGTGCCCGAAAATTGAGCCGAAGGAGAGGGGGTTCCGGAACCAATGCTGTAGAGTAAGACTCATGAAACGATAGGAGCAGGGAGCTGAGTGGAAGTCAGTGGCCAAGAGAGTCCGCCATCCCCCTGGAGGGATCAAGATCCATGATCCGGCCTGGATCAGGACTATCCTCCCCGATGGTTGCACATCAGGTCATCGGTCCTTTTTACGCATGCCCTGCATGACACGTAGTCCGCGTCATGCAGAGCAGGTTTGCTGTCTTAGTTGTATTGAGCAAAAGAGCATACTATGATCGAAGTTGTCGGTCTGGACCGCGACTCTGCATTGTTTGCCATTCCATTTCCGGCCTCTAGTCACAGAGCTGCTGATCTATTGTCAGTGCCCGAGACCAGTTGGTTGGTCTCGCTTTGTCCAAGGTCATGCCATGGTTTGCCGCAATATGCGCGCAAGCAACTCCAAATGCATGCTATGACTGCTGTATGATTCCTCGGCCCATTCCTCATTGGCGCTGTAAGTCGGTTCAAAGTCAATAAACCCCGCATTACCGGGAAGAGTGGAATGGTGGCAGGAAGCGGCGGCAGAAGCGGCAGCTGAGCGGCATGTCTCAGAAGTCAGAACGTCGGTGAGAACAGGCCTGCAGGTGCAAGACCTACAGAATTGAGACCAACAGGGCTGGGGCACAAAGTTTGAGCCATTGGCGACTGCAGTAAGAACAAACTTGACAACTCTGCAAGTCTCAGTCGGACGCGGGGTTGGATCCTTCGATGCCGGCTGGCCTGTCATACAGCGTGACAATTTCGCCGACGGAAGCGCATTGCTGTCCCCGGCTGCGGCCTAGAGACACAGCAATAGTTCAACAGCGAGGATCGTAGAGTGAGCCCCCGGAACCGTGTAATCTCCGAGGTAGAGAGAGTCACGAAGGAAGAAAAATTATAAAGAAACCCAGGGCGCATCTCGGTGTTACTGCTTCTGATGACAACCACAAGTTTCCATCCATTGGCCAATCATCAGCACTCGATCTCAAAGGCAACATGAAGTCCAACTTGGGCTGGGTTGTTGCAAGCTTTCTGAGCCTGGCGCTCAACGCCAGTGCACAGGCGGGCGGCACACAGAACCCTTTCGGCGCCAGTGGCGGTGGCTCGACGGACTCAACCAGTAACCAGAATCCATTCGGCGGCGGCGGTGCCGGTGCCGGTTCGACAGACTCGGCAAGCAACCAGAATCCATTCGGCGGCAGCGGCGGCAGCGGCGGCACTGGCTCCACAGACTCGGCCGGCAGCCAGAATCCGTTCGGTAGCGGTGGCGGTTCTGGCTCCGGTTCTGGCTCCGGTTCTGGCTCCGGTTCCGGCTCGACAGGCTCAGCCGGCAGTCAGAACCCGTTCGGTAGCGGCGGGGCCGGCGGCACCGGCTCGACAAACTCGGGCGGCAGCCAGAATCCGTTTTCCGGTGGAGGCACAAGCCCCAGCGGCGGCAGCAATCCGCCGCGCCTAGACCAGGGAGGGTGCCCATCGACCCGAGCCGTGGCACCAAGCGGCCAAGCGCTGTCGTACGCCAGCTCGCCCATCTGCCCCACTGGTAAGTTCTATGTTCAGAGAATACAGAAGAGAGTGGTCGCTAACCGGGAAAACAGGCGACGGCAAGCTGTATCAAAGCCCCGATGGCGCAACCTTCTTCATCCAGTGCTGCACACACGGCGCGCAGACGGTCATCAAGACCATTGTGGCGGCCGACTTTGGCGAGTGCATGGACGAGTGCAGCAAGACAGACAAGTGCAGCAGCGTCCAGTTTGTGACGAACAACGCGCTCCCGTCGGAGCCGTATCACACGTGCAAGCTGAGCGAGGACGGCGGATTCTCGTCGGTGGCGTGCGGGAGCAGCGACGTGCACAGCTATGCCTTCGTCGTCGACCCGCCGGCCATCGACTCGCCGGACTCGGCAGGCGTCCAGTGCTCGACCGAGTGTCCGTTTGCAAACGGCCAGCTGTACGTCTCGGCCGTGGGCGAGTCGTTCCACATGGACTGCGGCCAGCGACATGGCACGCAGGTCATCTACCGCGACCGGCAGCCGTCGCTCAAGACGTGCATGGAGGTGTGCGGGAGGCTGCTGGCGTGCCACAGCGTTGACTATGACATCCACCGGCAGATTTGCTATTATGGCAAGCACCAAGGCGAGCCGACCATCGACGCGCCCGGGTTTGCGAGCGCCCACTCGATGGGCTGCGCGGGTGCGTGTGCTGCGTGCAGCGGCGGCCGGTGTCCGACGGTGAGTTGAGTTTCCAAGTTTGTCTTCAGGTTTGCTCCGGTTATTGTGTTTGTCGGTGGTCCGGTTGATGATTCCGCTTGTTGAGTCTTGTTTGGTTTTGTCCTGAGTTGGTTGATTGGCAGTTTTGTTGACTTACACCTGGAAAGGACCCCGACCCGTCGGCGCCGCCGCCCGACGACCGACCGTTCCCGCAAGACGGCGCCCTCGCTGACGCCACCCCACCAGAATCACTCTGCCCAAGACTCAACGGACAGATCCTGGACGCTGGTGGTGCGCGCTACCTGATGACGTGCGGGTCGGCGACCGGATGCCCCCTCGACGACGGCACTGCCTATTTCGGTGCCGCCGCCGACCAGCAGAGGACTCTCGACGGCTGTCTCGAGGCCTGTGCGGCGACTCCAGGCTGCAACAGCATCAACTTCCTTGACACCGATTGTAAGTTGCCCCATTCCCAGCTCGCGCCCCTGGAGCCGGGCTAACGATCCACCACAACAACAGTCAAGCCCAATAGCTCGGCCCGGTGCATCTTGAGGAGTTGCAACCCGACTCCGACAATTCCCGGCAACCATCTCTCTGGGCACAAGCTGTAGTTAGCTGGGAGGCCAGGCAATGAAGTTTGAAGGAGGGTGAAAACTCGTGATGAAAAAGGAGCTTCTTGTGAGGCCAAGCGGCTGGGAGGGGGTCAGCCACTTGAGATGTATCCAGATCGCTGCTTGCGCGGCGCTAATCAAACCCCTCGAGATTCCTCCTTGTAAAACCGAGTATGTGCAGTCAGTCATGTCAATGAAATGTGAAATACCTAAGGACTCCTAACATCCATCACGATTCATGGCCCAGAGACCCCTAAATCAAGATCGAAACAGCCGTATACCCCGGATCTAGCACCATATAGGGCACGCTCCCCTTGTCCATCGCCACACTGTTTCTCCAAAACTCTCCCTGCACTCCCTGCAGCTCCGTATACAGCCTCTCACTCGCCTCCCTCACCGCAACCTCTCCCTCCTCCTTTCCATAGCGATACACACGCCACTGGCTCGCGGCATAATTCAGTAAACTCCGCTCGGGCTCGACTTTAAAGCTGAGCAGCCAGGGTACCTGGGCAGCCAGCAGCCACTGGCGCTGGCGGTTGATGGGTAGGGCGGCGACGAGGTCGGGCTCGGCGTACCCACGCAGCTGCTCGAGTGAGGTGGGCGGGGCGGCGCACAGCGCCGGGGGCTTGGCGATAACAAAGGCCTGGTAAAAGTTCTGCAGGTAGTTGACGGCGGTATGGAAGGGCGAGGCGATGAAGATGCACATGGTGACGGCGTCGACGAGGTCGTCGAGGGTTTTGAGAGCCGGGAAGCTGGGCATGCTGCCGGCGGTTTGGACTTCCTTGGACCAGTTCTGTAGGTACTTGTCCGCTGCGACAGAGGTGTCGGTCGGGTAGGAGAGCTTTAGCATGGATTCGACGTAGGAATGGAGGGTGGCCCATAGGGCGAGGACATTCTTGGCGTAGGGGTAGTTGCGGTATCGCGGGTGGGAGAGACCTTCCTTCGTGTTGGGGAATCCGCGGCGCTCGAGGTCGTTAGGCACGTAACTTCCAACGAAGTCGTAGGTGTTGTAGGCGTCGGAGATGAAGTGGAAGCACTGGTCCGGGGAGAGGCCCACAATCTCGACGATAACCTGGGGGACCAGGGTGGAGCGCGCCGCGGCATTGAGGGACAGCGTCTTGTACCAGTGTGGGTAGAGGAGGCGGTAAACGGGATGGTCCATCGGGACGGTGCGATTAGTAGCCACGATGATGGCTTCTTCGACGAAGTGAGAAAGCGTAAGATGTACGGCGAGTTCGTGACGCATCCAGTCTGTGGCCTGCGCACACGTTTTTGCGTAACGCCACGGCCAGTCCTCCTTTTCGCCGCTAGTCGAGTCCCTGGGCGTCATGCGTTTGTTAAAGATGGTGACAGATTTCTCCAGGGACCCACGATAGTCGATGCAGATGGCTACGGGGTGCAGTTTGCCGTCCTCGTGCAATTGGAAGAGGGTCACGCCGCCGACTGTCCAGCACTCATCGCTGCCAGGCTGTTTGTGGTGGAGGACGGCCGTCGGGTCCGGTTCGCCGGCGGCCCTGCGGAAGTAACTTCCGTCTTGCACAAAGAGATGCTCTGGGTTTGTGTTGGCCAGGGCGGTTACCCATTTGTCGTAGTTACCCGATCTCGCAGCCTCGGAGAACTGAGCGATCCACTCCGGAGAAGCGCGTGTGATGGTGGTCGGGTTGGTACCTGTGAACTGCTGGTCGGCAAACCTGCGGTCGCTGTACCAGTCGTCAAGCAAGCCAATGTTGCCGCCGCCTTCGATGTCAGTTCCGAACTTGCGGTGGTACTTGTTGTAGTCGACGACGTCCTGGATCTTGACGCCCCTTTCCGGGTCTCCGCCGAAAGCGGCGGCACGGGCCTTCTCGAGTAACCACTCCCTCGTGCGCCCGAGAATGCCATCTTCGTCAGGGGTAATTTTCTGCAGTAGAACCTGCGTTTCTACCACGCCGACGGCGTTGAAGATGCGGAACACGCTGACGGCGTCACCCGAGGGTATGTGCTCGAGGAACGGCGGGTACTTGGCGGGAGCCCCACCGCCATTTGTCGTATATTCAGAAAACTGGTAGAGTTTTCTTTGCTCTTCGAGAGTATGGTGACGTGGGAGTGTGGCTTCGATGCCTAGAACATCGTACAAGGAGGCAAAACTGCGAAGACGACGAAGCGTTTGAGTTGCTTGCTCGGACAATGCCGTGGGCGCACTAACCTCTGTTCAATGCGCGAATACGCTTGGGTCAAGGCAATCTGAGTGCCTAAATAGCTGCCCTCCCGGATATTGCCCTCAGGCTCGCGGACAACTGAAGGGTCCTTCGGATCGAGGGTCGGGTACAGCTTCTGCCTCATCATCTCATTGTCGAAGACGCCCGGGTCAAAGGAGAACAGTGGGATGTCAGCTACGGACTTGGGCGCGACCTGGACAAGATGTTCCTTTTCTGGTAAGTGCCTAAGAATACTTCGCTGGGTTGGACGGTTGGCCGCCCACTTCGGAGGGGGGACTGGAAGGCTCGGGTCAAGGGTTGGCCGTTTCTGGAAGAAGCTCTGGACATAGGCCAGCACCCGACTGGGCAGCCACAGCAAGCGTTGCTCTCCGGACATGGTAGGTTTCACAGCTTTTGTTCAGGCGTGGCGGTTTCGAGGCGTTTGACGAAGACAAACGAGATGGCCCCGTCGTGCGGGTAGCAGCCGCCCGTTCCATGATATTTGAGAGACCCCGAGGTCTCGATGAGTGAGGCATTATTCCATTCGGAGCCAGTGTCTCGGACGTTCCCTATGATTGCCCGTGTTCTGCTGGTTCTTGGCATCGATTGCGTGGTATGTCCTTGCGAGGGGCTGCAGGTGAGGGAAGGTCTGCGTCAGGGTGAGGGAGGGTCCGTTCCGGTACGGGTCGACCCGGTCGAGTACGATTCTGTTCGGCCCGTCCAACCGCCAACACGGGCTGGATTGATGGCGAAGCCAGCGGTGTTGCATCGTTTTGAAGCTCCGTGGAAAGATGCAGCGATTTGAAAGGAACGCAGGAAAGATCGGCACCAAGTTTATTGGTCTCTTCTGTATCAGTGGACAGGAAGGTGCTGGGAGGATTTAACGTTGTCAGCGCCAGCCAATCGGAAGTTTCAGAAGCAGGTCGGCAATCGGGGCGCGCTGCAAGGATCTGGCTCCCAAAGAAGGTTGTTGGCATGTGGGTTTGCAACTTCCAACACTGCGTCGAGGAAGCGGTCCGGCAAGAAAAGAGAAACCGCTTACGGGCTACCAATCGTTCAGACATTTCCGCGGCCGTCTGCGGTCAACTCCAACCCATTGTCGTGCCCAAGAACAAACGGCCTTGACTGCAGCGGATGGATGATGGTGTGCGACAAGAACAATGCACGGACTCGGGTGGCTTCCAGTGCGACGAAGATGCGTCAATCAGCGTTTGCCTGAGAGCCATGGTGTTCGATCATTTGCTCCACGATCAACGCCACACGCTAGTTAACAACGCTGGGCGTTGGTGTCTCGGAGTTGTTGTTCCCTGCTCCTCTTCCTACCCCAGCAACCCCGCGGACCCGCTCACACGACGCCGACCGAGGTCCAACCCCAGTCCCGCCGCCCCTAGCCGGGGTTTAAATCTGGCGCGTTGCTGTGCCATCTGTGTGTCTTGAACCACGCGATCATCTCGGCAAAGAGATATCAAGCAGCCATGAGGTTATTCGCCGTCTCGCTCCTCGGGGCGCTCATCGCCTACCAGTTCTACATCTTCTGGCCGTCCATCGTTCGGACCGCCACGGTCATCGGAGTCCTGCGGCGGTACCCCCCCGGCGCAACCCTCAAGAACGAGGTGGTCGTCATCCCAGACACGGTTCACTGCGAGGACCTCCATTACCATGCTGCCAGCGGCACCCTGTTTACCGCCTGCGAGGACAACCTCGAGACAAGATTCAAGTGGTTCCCTCCGCTGGCCACTTTCGACAATCCCGAGCTGGGAGCCAAAAGTCGGGGCTCCATCCATGTTGTCGACCCCAAGGTATGCATGAAGGCCCGGCCTTCTCCCGAGAATGGGGTAGGGGCCTCGCTGACAGATGATTTCGCCCAGACCATGCAGTCGCGGAGGCTCGCGTTTGAGAACTTTGACGGCCCATTCATCACTCACGGAATCGATGTGATTCCTGATACGGGGTTGGCAGACGGTGAGGCCGTCTATGTCATTGCCGTCAACCATGTTCCCAAAACCCAAGCCTCCGGTGAGAAGGGCCCGTTCGCCCGCTCCCAACTCGAGGTCTTTCACCATGTTATCGGGACCTCTTCCATCCGGCACCTCCGCTCGATCTGGCACCCTCTGATCAAGACGCCGAACGATGTCTTTGCGCGAAGCCCCACCTCCATCTACGTGACCAACGATCACCGCCACCGCGAGCACAACGTGTTGCGCCACTTTGAGGATCTCTACTCCGGGGCCAAATGGACTGAAGTTGTGCACGTCCAGCTCGACTCTCTGGAAGGGGGCGACTCTGCTGCCGGTGTGACTGCCAGAGTTGCCTTGCCCAACATGCACAACAACAACGGGCTCGGACATGGCCGTACCGAGCGCGAGATCCTCATCTCGAGCTGCACCAGCGGAGTGCTCCACATCGGCCAAGTGCCCGTGGATGCAAAGGGCAACATCACGATAATAGAATCTATCGAGATCGACCATGTCGTCGACAACCCCAGCTATTTCGCCGACCCCTACGCCACCCCGGGGGACGATCGCAGCGGATTTCTCGAGTCGGGCTTGGGACATGCCGTCGATCTTAGCCGCAATCGGAAGGACCCGAAAGCCAAAGACCCCGTCATGGTCACCTACATCACACCGACCGCTGCTGGCGGCTGGGAGAAGCGGATTATTCTGGATGACGACGGCACTACGCTCAGGACCATCAGTGCCGCCGTTCTGGTGGCCCTGGAGCCGGTAGAAGGCAAGCCAAGGGAGGCATGGCTTTTCGCGACGGGTTTCCTGTCTAATAGCATGATTGCGGTTAAAGTTAATCTGTAGGTATGGTATCTCTATGTAATGTGTTCCTCGCGTCCATGCCAATGCGTCTTTTACCCGTGCTGCGTCGTCACGGCTTTGCCATCTCGTGCATGACTCCTGCGTACCATTGCTGCCGAGATGTGTCAGTGAGGGTTCCGCACTTCGAGTCGAGCCAGGAGACATACACTATCAATTCCGGCGCCAATGACTCCAAGGCCGAGCTGCTTCATAAGCCACGGCGTCTTATTCTTCTTGCGGTACAGGACCGCGTCTTGGTCTTGGACCTCGTGGTTGAAGATGACGTTGTTCGGTGCCGAGGGGTTAAGGATAGCCGGTCTGCCGAGGCCGATCAAGTCGCAGTCGCCGTCGGCTACGGCCTGTTCCATCCCGCGGCGGCTGCTGAAGCCGCCTGTGACCATGAGCGGAACGTTGGGGAACTCGTTGCGGATGGCTCTAGCAAACTCCAGGAAGAAGGCCTCGCGGGCCTTGGTGCGGTCAGACTTTTCCTCGTCGTCCTCGGGCTCTCCGTTGCCGGTCATCATCTGAATGGTCAGCCACCGCCACAGGCGAAGAAGACTAGAGGGAAAACAGAAAGAAGAAAGAAACAAAAAAAAGAAAGGAGCACCAACCTTCGGATCCTCAAAACTCCCCCCACTAACCTCCACAAAATCCACCCCCGCCTCAACCATCACCCCAACCTGCTCCACCCACTCCCGCAACTCCCTATCCCCCTCCCCCTGAAAATCAACACTATTCACCTTGACCCCGACACAAAACCCCTCCTTCCCTTTCGTCTCCTCCCTCACAGCCCTCACCACCTCGGCCACAAGCCTCGCCCGGCCCCTCGCATCCCCGCCATACCCGTCCTCGCGCTTGTTCACCTTCGCACTAAGGAACTGCGACAACAGGTACCCATGCGCGGCATGGATCTCCACGCCGTCAAAGCCCGCGTCGGCAACGACGCGCGCGGCGCGGGCGAACTGCGAGATCACGGTCTCAATCTCAGGGACGGTCATGGCGCGCGGCGTGCCAAAGACTAGGCAGCGCAGGAAAGTCGGGATGATGCCCGGGCCGATGGAGATGGGCGTTGCGGAGGGGGCGAGGGCCGGGGAGAAGAAGGGGCGGGAGCCCGCGCCGCGCGGGGATTGGCGGCCTGGGTGGTTGAGCTGGACAATGGTGGGGGTTTTGGTGGTGGTTGTGCCGCGGCTGGCGGTGGCGAGTGCGGTCAGGGCCGGGAGGAGGGCCGAGGGGGCGAGTGTGGGTGGGATGGCGGTGTCTTGGGGGGTGCCGAGATGGGCGTCGTCGACGTGGACGTGGCCTGGTTGGTGTTAGGGGGTGTTGGCCGAGGGGAAGCGGGTGGGGAGAGAGAGAGGGACGTACCGGTCAGGATCATGCCCCAGCCGCCGGTGGACCAGTTCTTGTAGAGGTTTTGGAGACGCTCATCGGGGAGGTGGTTGACGCCGGCAAGCTGCTCGGCCAGGGCAGCCTTGACAAGGCGGTTGGGGAGGGTGAGGCCGGATTTCAACGTCAGGGGCTGGGCGATCTGTAGGTCAGAGACGGCACCCATTTTGGCGGCGGTGTGAGGTCTGGCAAGGTTAAAAAGAGTGAAAAAAAGATGTGGAGGTGGGTTGATGGTCTGCGAGTGGAAAAAAAAACCGGAAATGAGATAAAAAAGGGGGTATCAAAAAGGGTATCACGACTGGACTCAATTCAGAGAAAATAACACGGCACGGGAAATGCAACCTGTTTGAAAAACAAGACCTGGCCCGTTTTATAGCGCCGGGCGGTCTTGAACTCATCCGTTTCATGCTAGCGACATGTCCAACGGCTGGGTGGCTATGCGGACCCCTGAGATGCCGACTCCAGTGGAGCTGTGCAGGTTTTCCACCGTGCCGAGCCGGCGCTATCGACGAGAGCGGGCCCCGGCAGGATTCGTCTCTCCAGCGCCGCATCCTCGCCGGGCAGGTCGCAGCTCGCGGGCGAACTCCTCGCCGGGCTGATGCGCTCCGCTTCCAGCTTTGCGGCGACAATTCGGTCTCGGTGACCCGGGGCTGGGGATGATTAGAAATCAGCTCGGCTGAGAATCAGGTGGTGCTTTATGCGCCGAGCCACCTTCATGATTGCGTGTTTCGAGACAAAACATAAGGTACCAGGGAATCGTCCGATTGCCAAGTTCAACGACTGACGCGAGCGAGGCGAACGCTCTGGTGTTGATTCGACGCCGCACTTGCATCGTGGAACTTCTGGGGATCGACCCAACTGGAAGTCAGCCGCGCGGAAAACGCCCTGGACGCTGATGAGTGAAAGGCAGCAAGGCTGCAGGGCGTTGGTGGAATGGAGGGCTCCATCCAATTGGTGCGGGCTGCATTCCTGGCCCATCAGAGCCCCTGTCGAGCCTGCGCACAAGCCCACCACACCTTTCAAGGGCTGTTGGTGTATTTCCACCCACCACAGCTCCGAGGTCCATTGCCCCCGTCAGAGTCAAATGATAGCAACCATCATACTATTCTATCTGTCTCTGTGCCTCAAGAGAATGAAAAATGACAGCCGAATAGCTTTAGAGCTGTGAATATGGGCCAGACACTGAAGCTACCTACCTGAGGTGTTTTGCACAAAACGGTGCTCTCAGAACACAAACAACCTGGAACCTGAAAATCCCAATTGGCAAACTTCCGTCAGGCAAGATGACCAATACTATGTACATTGACTGCAGCAAACAGAGACAGAGATTTTCCATGAGGCCGTGGTTTCATACAAAGATCTGATCCTTAGAAAGCAAGTACATTTGCGGATCGGAAGGTTCCATCTCCCTGATGTACTTTGCTGTCCGTCGCCACGCTGTTACCGCATCTCCCTGTTGTATTTGCCCCCTTTCTCGTCCTGTCTTCCTTGTGTTGCTAGAGACCATGACACTGTCAGGAATTCCAGTCAAGAGTCACTGAACAGAGATATCATGATGTCAACCATCATCATCATCTGCTGTGTCCATTATCACCGTGGTTGATATATTAAACCTCCTTTTATCCCTGAGACTCGCACATAAACTTGCCTGCTAGTGACTCTCCAACAATTATATTTCTCTACCCCCCCGCAGAATAACGCAAGACTCAGCCATACCTTTTAATCTATCTTTGCATGATGGCATCCTCCCACACATCCGGTCAGGCACTGAATGCTCAAACCAGCCCCGGTGTGCCTTATAGCGGGGATACACGGCCAAAGGCATTTGACGAGGAGGGCATCGTCGGAAAACAGTTTACTGGTGCGTTTCCCCCCGCTGAGCTGATATAGTTGCCTGACCTTCCCGCAGAGCATGGGGCTATGGGTAGTATTGCGCAGAGCATTGGTGGTCCTCTAGACAAAAAAGGAGTCATTGGAAAGCAGTTCACGACCGAAGGGGCAGTTGGTGGAACAGTTCAAGATCACTTGGGCGGGAAGAAGAAGACAGGAGAGATTCTGTAGAAGTGTACACTACTTGGCTACGGCCACCTTGCTAGATGCTTAAGCTGCGAAACTGAGCTACCTATCTCCAATTGCTCTTGAATGCTGCACAGCTCGTCTTTGTTCGCCTGTAACTCTATTATGGCCGTCTGAAACTCTTCTCTTACGGCTTGGAACTCGTCTTTGATAACGCGGCGAAATTTAGTCGACATTGTTTTGTCGTGCGTTTCCTGTCTAGTCCCCGCATCGAGGTGGATGTTAGATTTGCTTTGCTCATTGATTTGGTGGTGTCTAGATTGTCGTGGATTTCTGTTCATCGCCGCCACCGTCTTTCTCGGCATCATTTACGATGCTTCTCGTGGCGATGGGTGCTTGCCAACCTGGCCTAGTCGAATCGCAGGGCCGATGGCGAGCTCGGAGACATTGTCCCGGCCATTCTACGTCATCACTTTTCCCTGGGCTCCCTTTTACGTGCAGATGGGATGGCCAGATCTCGCCGCTCGCCGAGTCAGAAGGCTACGTCGTTTTGGTAAAGAGTGACTGCAACTAGGTTTGTTCGCTCGCCTTTATGATGAGCAGCGTTAGAGAGGGCGTCTATCATAAGTTTTGTACAACCTCTATTGCGTTCTCAACTCTGCACCTTAAACGGTAGTCCATTTGACTCAACGCATCACTGAACGTATGTCGCCCCTGAGACGTACGGAGCTTTGAGACTCGAGATAACGTCACTGCATGCATCTATGACAGCACCAAACTCCCGTAACCATCACCAGCTCCCCAGGTTCCAACTTTAATTACACTACATGCTAATGTGCGTCATCTACATATGTACCTATAATTGACATGGTCTTAAGATAAGAAGGTATGAACTCCCTCCCGATTTCTCGAATACCCGCCAGGCGCATCGAGATAAGATTCTGCCAACTCTCCTGTCAATTCCAGTCAACTCTCCGGAACCAACTCTCCATAACCAATAATCACCAAAAATGTCGAAAACAGCCCACCACTACCAGGACGATAAGCCGGGCGCCGAGCTTCCATCGGAGGCACCGACGGGTCAGGTCAGCGACAGCTCGTACAAAACAGGTAGAAATGAGCCCGTTCCCGTCGTCTCCGACGACGCCAAGATCGAAGACCCCATGAATTTGGGCAATGCAGACTCCGACAAGCAGCTCGGTATGCCGCAGTTGTTCTCATTTATCTTGATTTGTTGGATCGTGACATGGGGAGCATGTTAGGCAAGGTGCTAACGAGACGGTGTTGTTATCGACAGAGAAGGATGACCGTGAAGCCATTGACAAGAGCAATATCATCAAGCAGAGGACCAGGGGGGCGCCGCCTAAAGGCACGTATGCTGGAGCCGAAGAATGAATAGATGGAGTAAGGGGTTGGAGTGGAAGTCGAGCCGTGGTCGGAATCAAGACGCGGCAGCTAGATTGATGTAAAGTTGGCACTCTCAATGCTTGTATAGGTAGATCTCAATGCATAACGTGCATGATAAGCGAGCCGTGGGTACAAGCGAGCCGTGGCCTCTGAGCGACCTCATAACAACTATCCTCAATTGCTATACAACAACATTAGGAACCGACTA
>FTCU01000993.1_pt1 | contig 33057 bp, 42 predicted proteins | sample 1639521 | NCBI WGS metagenome assembly FTCU01 (sample SAMEA3914864, study PRJEB12502) | metagenome | biome: forest; material: soil | place: USA | collected 2012-03-12 | depth 0.3 m
ATCAGCGGTCGCCGTTGCGGATCCCGTCCCCTCTCCCTCCCCACCATGACCACGGATCGGTGCGTGGATCCCATGGGCGGGCCCCGACCGCTCGGACGGCTCCCGAAACTTGGTATCCATCCGGACGGACAATGGCGATTTGAACAGCTGGAAAGTTGCGGCCCACATGAGCTCGCGGTTCAACACGACCTGCCACACCGACTGCTTTGCGCGACGCCCTTACATGGCAGACGTTGGAGGTTTTTCAAGTTGCCAACATGGCCAGACCCATTATACCTCCAGGCTCCATGCAAGATTCTGCAGAGAGGAAATTATACACGAGCTGTCACTCAACCAGCATGCATCGGATTTCGTGTAACTTCTATTTTCTCGTCTTAACATCATAATGCCAGAGCTAATCCCGGCGTGTTGGCAGGCAGCGTATCGGGCGGGGGGTTGGGGAACCTCTGTATCGTTTCGGAGAGTTCTGGCGGAAGGGTGTTCAGTATGCTTGTGCTCAGTGACAGATCCGATAACGCGGGCGCCGGAGGGTGGCCCGATGCAGCACTTTCCGGCAGTGGTTCGGTGAATACCAGTATGCCGTCAGGATCACCGGGGTCGTCGAGGGCAGCACAACGCTCGAGGTCGGAGTACTCGTCCCTATCGGGTCTCTCTTTTTTCTTTTGCCTGTCCTCATAAGCTGGGATCTTGGCGAGGCTATCCATCCTGACCACGGTACCCCCTTTAGACCCTTTGGAGGTGGATGATTGCTGCCCGCACTCGCCGCGTGCTTTGTCGGTGATATCTGTGACCCGCCGCCCGCTCATCCAGAACTTGAAGAGCGACTTGAGCCACGGCACGCAGCCGCACATGATGCCTAACTGAACCTCGACGGCCGTCCACATCCATAGCTGGAACCCGTACCACGTAACATCGTATGTCTCCTGGACGACGTAGTGAATCCAGTAAGTGCGAATGCAGCCAGCCAAGACGACGATCAGGCCGAAGCTGAACAGTGTGATGAGGGCCAGCCGCTGCGCGAGCGGCAGCTTTGCTCGGTAGAGTGCTGGCAGCGGCAGTACCCACACGATAAAGTCACAGACGGCCGTTGTCGCGGCCTGGGAGAGCAGCGCGGGGGCTTCAGGAACGCAGTCGCTCTCATTTCGGGCAAGATTCCAGTAGCTTGAAAGGGGGCTGTGGAGCAACAGCCAGCGACGGTCAGCAAACGTAACATGAGACGAGACGGCGTCCAACCACCACGGCTGTAACAGACTTACGTGCACTGGGTGAAGAGAAGAATAAAATAGGCGATGTTTATCAAGAGTATGAACCAAAGACCGGCGACTGCGGTCTCGTATTAGCCACACGTCCCAGCATACCGTGACCGGAGTGCAGGGCCAAGTTGACTTACAAGTCATACGTCTGAACATGGAGTCTCGCGGCGCAAGCCGCAGATAGCTGGTGAGGATGGACAGTTTGGCCAACGTCGTCGCCGGGACAAACAAGGCCTGGGCCGCAAACGAGACCTTCCGCCCGGCGACCAGCTGGTCGAAGGTCAAATCCCAGACGTGGAGCTCCCAACCGAAATGGGTGAAGGCCAGGATGACGCACGTGGTGACTCCCACACCAAAGATCTGGGGATTTCACAAGGGGCGTGTTAGTTTCGACAATCCCATCCTTGTTATAAGACAAAAGAAAAAGAGAGGGGGCGAAGGGTGGGTTGAGGGAAGGGTGGCAACCTACCGCTGCGCCTACCATCATCCAGTCATCCCAATGGCTTGTGTTGAGAACCTTGAATCTCACGTAGAGCCGCAGGGCAAGAAAGGCAGCGGCAATCGGGAGTGTGATGAGCTCGACAATGATGAGCGCAGGACCCCGGGTCTCGGGGTTGATATAATTCGGGGGCGGCCACGAGGCCACGACCTCCGGAGGCGGGAGCCTCATAATTTTGGGCAGGGAGGTGTCCTTTGTGTTGTCGTCGCTGTGGGTGGTAATCAAAACCACCAGGGATTATTGCCCGTGCCAGCGAACGGACACGGGAGACATGTGCGTGCGCGGAGGGATTGGTTGCTTAGCTGAACACTGCCTACTTCAAGACCTCAATGGGTGGTGATGGAGCCGAGGCAGCGTGGCCGACATGATCCGGAAAGTCGGGACAAGCTTGAGGAAGAGAAATCCGGGGTAAAGCAGGGGGGCCTATATATGTGCCGCGGTACTTGGAGGATCTCCAAGCTGTCCTTCTGATGCATGCCTTGCAAGATTCCCCGAGCTCGCGTGCCTTCGAGGTGCGTGATGAGCTCTCGCCTGGCATCCTCGCAACCCACCACACACACTCCGCAGTGGCGCCTTGGCTTGCCCGCCTCCGCATAATGGAAATGGAGATGTTGAGGGAGTCCACAATCCGTTTTCTTGTACGCCAACCGAAGATTCCACACAGATGACGGTAACATGGTCGCGCCTTGACAGGCCGCAGGCGGGCCTGGACCCCCAAGCGGCGAGTCAGCCATGGTTCGGTTTCCATGTCCGCCGTCTTGCATGCCAAACCCACGTTGCCGATGCGCTGGGACCACATCCTGAATTATGACAACGGTACAGCACAGAATACGGAGGTACTGAGTGACTTATCTACCCGGCACCTTTCTTCACAAGCCGAAAGCCGAGAAGCAACAAAAAGCCTCGGCGAGCGGCACGAAAAGCGAAGGAGGATGGCCGGTGTGAGTGACCCCTGGCAATGGCATAGTGTATCGACCCATCCAAGCCATCGTCTCGTCCACGCTGCGGCAGGGCTTGCGATCCCTCCACTTCCCCACACGGACACACACCCCACACGGACACCACCCGCCCTGTCGAGCCTGTCTAACCGCCTTGGGGAGGCGAGGCCCACTGCTCGTGATGGTGGGCACGGCGATTGGCTATAGCGACACGTTCTGGGACGCACTTGTCCCGAGATGGCAGAGCGCATCGGGCGAGAAACGGCAAGGCAAGCGGGGTGGGTTGTCATCTCTCAAGGCAAGCCACATCGGGTTGGATACCTCACCTCTGGTGGAAGCTCTCGCATCCGTAATTCTGCACTGTAATGCAGTAAACTTATGTTTCTCGAGGCCAGAGCCGAGGCTGTGAGCATGCAAGCAAATACTGCATGCTGAACCAGGCAGCTTACAACAGCCTAAGTGTAGCCGAGGGCCGCGCAAGACCCCTGGGTGTGTTATCCATGTCAACGGGAGTTATCTCCGTCGCGAACCGAGCTCATGTCTGTGACTCTGTGTTGACAAACCGGGGAAGAGAAATCTTGCAGAGCTGGGCCCAGCAGCTTTAGCGATGTTGCACCACAGGGGGACTATCTGGGGTTGACATGCTGCCAAGCACCCTGCCGCGTACCACGCGTGGACAAGTAGGAACGCACGTGAAGTTTTCAGCCAGGACAAGGCCAACAATTTGGCTCGTGAGAGGCACTCCGAGTCCGAAACGCCACTCAGACGCCCCCAGAATAAACTTGCTTTGAGAGGCGGGCGAGGCGAGCGAGGCGGGTCACGTTGAAAACAGGTTCCAGGCTCGGGCGTGGACTAACTTAGTCAAGCCCTCAACATTCGCCGTCACAAACCGCTCCTCATTGTGGCGTCTGGTGGCCCCGAGGTTGCCCCGCGAGGGCGCAAGCACGCAGACGACGGATTCGTGTCACCGCGAATTGGAGAGAAGAGCTTCATCCATGCCCGCGGAACGGACCATTTGCCCCCACTCCCTGCCGATTTCCGGAGGCTGCTTCCGGTGCTCCTCACGTGGCAAGCCGATGGGGAAAATTGATGACCTTGACCTGACATAGGAGCATAGGTAGGTACCTGTGGTAGTGGTATTTGTGTAGGACGGGGTACGGAACTGGTGGGTCTTCTCTGATATGATAGTATGCTTCCATTCATTAGCGACTGTTACGGGTGTCAAGCCGGGACACTCCTAATCAAGTTCAGCAACGGGATAACGTTACAACCAGAAAACGTCAATTCTCCCCTACTGTCGCCCGTATCTGCCAAGCTGTCAATTGCAAAGCTATCCCGAGCTGGGACGACACAAGCCGGAGACAACCTAGAGAGCGGCTGGGCCCGAGCGCATGCAGCCTCGCCACGTGCATGATTTTGGAGTGCCAGGTGAATATCCAGGATGAGCTGGTACACAGCATCACGCGATTATTCTGTACGTATGCGTGCTTCATGTTATTATGGGGTTTCTAAGCGAGGTGTCTCGCTCATGTGCGAGGTGTGTCCAAATGAGGAGTGAAACCGAACCGCATTCTCCAACAAACGGGAGGTGGTTGGGAGACGGCTTCTCTTGACTCGTGTGAAGGTTATTACCAACGCTAACTCGTGGCCCCGCCAACCATCTGTATCCGCCCCTCAACGCGGGGGGCAATGGCCCTCGTCCACGTCACCTCGCACTCGTCGTCAGTCAGGCCGTCACACGTGTTTCCGCGAACCCCAGCAACGCGGCACCACTTGCGGAACACACGGCGCATGATGGACAGCTCGCGGTCCAGCGCACGGGCACTCTGCCGGGCTTGCTCATGTTCCTCCCCGGAATCACTGTCGCTGTCGTCCTCAGCGTGATCAAGCATGGGTGGCACGCTGGAGCGCCTTTCCCTGAGCCTGGACGGTGTCCATTCCGCCCAGCCTTTTTCGTTCCCGCCGGCTGGCCCATCGCGGGACCTGGGTGGCGACGCAGACGGGTTTCCAACAATGGGGTGAGACTGCGCAACTCCGTCTGCCACTCTGGACCTGCATTGGTGGCCGTGCATTGTCAACCGCCGTCCCCAACCAAAAGGTTACCGGCACGATTCAAATCAGAACTCACCAGTGACGGGCCAACGACGGCCCCCAGCCCTTCCACTTGGCCAGCACGGTCAACGACATAAAGTACTGCCGCAGCATGGCCGAGATGAGCATGCCGTTCTCTTCGGACACGATTTCTTCGCACTCGCCGCCCTCGGGTTGCACCAGCAGGCTGCGGTAGCCGTCCTTGCCGCGGCCCATGTACCCCCGCGTGGCGAGGACGTAGAGGCGGTTATGGTCGAGCAGCCGGCCGCCGACCTCGGCAGACTGGATGCGAGAGCCGACCGGGCGCGAAGGGTCGAAAGTGTATCTGATGTTGGACACCTGGGCGAACCGGCCTGACGATTGGTCAGCGGCCATGCATATTATTCATCAGCACCGACGAGGATGGTGTGTGCGTGTACTGACCTTCCAACGCGGGATACAGCGAAACCCCGTTCTCCAGCGCATCCCATATCCCCCTGCCCGACACCTTGATCACCACCACGGGGTCCTCGAATGGGAAGCAGTCTGTCACGTCCTTGATCCGGATGGGTCCCGGTGGGTATACCTGGTCGCCGCGAATGGTGCCGGCGGCCATCAGGGCGCAGTCGGCGCTGTAGTGGTGCCGCATGATGTCGCACACGAAGTTGGCCAGGTTGCTCTCCTGGAGTCGGACCGTGGTGAAGCGGGCGTCCAGCGGCGCGGCGGTCCACCCGACGGGCTTCTCGAGGCTCTTCTTCAGCTTGGCCGTGAGCTGGTCCACGAGCTCGAGTGTCTCGGTGTCCTCGGGAACCGCCCGCACCATATCCCGGCGCCAGATATCCACGTCCCATTTTTGCCCGCTGCCTGGTGCGGCCCGGCGCAGCTCCAGATAGCTCAGCTGTTTAAAATCGGCACCGGATCGCAGCACGTGCGTGCCGTTGATGAGGCTGTGGGCGTAAAAGTGGTCATGCCCGCCGAGGATGACGTCGATCATGTCTCCGCCGAGCTGCGTCGCCAGCTTGTTGTCGTTGGGCTCGCGCATATGCGTGAGAGCGACAATGACGTCTGCGCCATCGGCGCGCAGTTGAGGGATCAGCTCACGGGCAACTTCGCTCGCGGAGCGGTAGATGATGTCTGGGGGTAGGGCGTTGATAGTTTCCAGCCACTCGCGCTCGCCGAGACCAAGCAGGCCAATCTTGATGCCGCTCGAAGTGGTGATCATGTGTGTCTTGTGAGCGTTGCCGAGCGGGACGCCTTCGCCCAGGGCCGGGTCCAGCACGTTGGCCAGCAGCCAGGGGAAGTTGCACCTGGAGGTGAGATGGCGGAACTGCCGGACGCCGAAGTCGAGGTCGTGGTTCTGGGCGAAGATCAGCAATCACGACTGCCTTGACTTCATCGACTGCCGAGGGAGCCCAACATACCCCGACCGCAGCACAGTCTGTCCCGATGAGATTGAGGATAGGGACCATGTGGCTACCTGTGAGGATGCATGAGAACTGGCGACACCCGAGTACAAATGAGGCAATGCGAAACAGTTACTGCTGCCGGTGCTGGTGACTAACCTTTGGTGACGGAGCTCTCAAGACTCGGGTTAAAGACATCGCCTGAGAAGAGTGTGACCAGGCCCGGCTGGCCCTGGTAGCGCTGCGCCTCGCGGTACTCCTTGCACACACTCACGAACCGGGCAACGCCGCCGGCGGGTTCGGCCGACGAAGAATCGAGGTGGTAGACATCGTTATAGTGAAGCAATCGCAGGTCGGGGGGTGTATGGAGGTTCTGTCCCGAACTAAAGGTGACTTGGGGCCCGGTGGGTGGTGGGGCTGATGAGGGGCTCATGGCGGCTGACAAGTTGGAGATGATGGATGGAGATGAGGCGTTCTGACGGCACGTTAGGACTGTCGAGGTCAGCTATCTGAGGAGGTTACCTACCTAGGTACCTACCTAAGGTTTTGCTGTATGAGTCCAGGAATCGAGAGACGCTAGCTCGAGGTGTCGACGGTCCGGAAACGTCTTGAACTGCTCCAACACATGAGCCACTCTCTCTTCGGTTGTCTGCTATTTCGTGGGAGGGCGGGGCTGTTGAGGTCGGAATCGCGCTGAAACACCCCGCTTGCTGGGCATGCACACCCTGGTTCCTCGCCCTCAGTGTGACCCAAGAAGTCCCGGGATGATCCACTCAGCGGCTTGAGCGGGTTCAGGTACGGCACCGATAGGTGTTTTCGAAGTGCCTTGACTGTGCAGTGCATCAAAAGAGCAGAGTTGGGCCACGGAGGTACAGGGCGTACCACTGACTGCTGGCCTCGCTCGCATTGGAATGGCAAGCTTCAACTTTCATACATGGCTTTGCTTTCCCTGTGTGGCTTTCGAGTCCTGACATGTGCGCCCTTCGTGACCAAGACCAGCCCCGCCAGATTGCGGATGAGCGGGGCATACTCACTTCAGGTTGTTGTCTACACAGTATCCACAAAGCTGAGGTCTCTGAGAACGGATCCAAACCCGAGCCTGTTGCAAGGTGAAAAGTGTGTCTCTGCATCCTCTCAACCCAATTCCACGCGGCCATGACCTCCGATGCCGCTGCTGTCCGGCATGCGTGCCGAGAAGGTCTTGTCCTCCCCCCATCGGGGCCCCCCCCCCCATTTTTTGCCACTCGACTGACAGGAGCAAGATGTCCCCGCGATTCTCCAACTGATCCGCGAGCTGGCCGACTACGAGCACGAGCTCGACAGCGTCGAGGCGACCGAGGCCAAGCTGCTGGAAACCATCGCATTCGCCCCGTCCGAGTCCGCCGCCAGCAATGCACTGGGTGGCACTTCCGAGACAGAATTGACGTCTCCTTCCAAGCCCGCGCGATGCCTGATCCTCACCACCCCCTCGGGGACACCCGCGGGCATCGCTCTGTACTTTTACAACTACAGCACTTGGCGCGCCCGGCCGGGCATCTACCTTGAGGACCTGTACGTCACGCAGAGCGAGCGTAAGAAGGGCTACGGCAAGCGCCTGCTGGTCGAGCTGGCAAAGGAGGTCGTGGACATGCGCGGTGGGCGTCTCGAGTGGAGCGTGCTCAAGTGGAACGAACCGTCCATCAAGTTTTATGAGAGCATCGGCGCCAAGATGATGAACGAGTGGGTGGGCATGCGCGTCGATGGCGAGGGGCTGACCAAGTTGGCGACGCTGCTAGACTGATAGAAATGAGTCGCTTGAGAGATGCAAGTTTAGCGCAGGCTCCCGTTCCCGGAATTAGCGCCGTTGCTACGTTGCCTCGTTTGGCCCCTCCCAGTCGCCAAACATGCGTTGCTCATGTTCGACGTTTGCCCCGAACTTCTGGGTTGTCAACCTCGGGGAAATCCTTGAAAAACTCCATGGTACCTGCAGCGGCCGGGGCAGGGTGAAAGACCGTTTTCCCCCAGGCGACAGTCCACCTCCGACCCGTCGCCTTCTCGTCCGACTTCTCCTCCATTGTCGAGCTGAGGGTCCAAACGTCCCGCAACAGCCGATGCCAGGTGCGCGCCGTATACTTGTGGCAGCCGATTGGCTCGGGGTCCCCACCCGGGGTGTTGTGGTCGACCGCTCCGGTCAGCAGCTTGCTCCGCCGCCGAGCCGGCCGGTCAACAGCGGCGACTGGTTTGACGGCGTACGACTGCCAGTCCCAGCCGGTACCTTCCTTCGCATCCTCTGATACGAGCCGTGCTAAAGCCCTTCGAGGAGGAGGGAGCCATTGGCCCTGCACTGTGCCCTGCGCGATCGCCGCGAGCGTCTCCCACTCGGCCCGGGGCAGAGGCGGCATGCATTTGTCCGCCACTGCTTTCCACCCGTTTTTTAGCTTGGTGCGGTAGGGCTTGCGCGGGAGCGGCCGGCCCCACGAGTTCTCGGCCGGTATGGCTTTGTCGGGGTTGGTCTGCTGGGCGGTGATGTCCGGCTTTGGCGAGCTGACTAGACCCGCCTGGGCTTGCGAGCGGGCGAGCGTGCGCAGCTTGTCAAGGTCGCGGATGTCCAGCCAGTCCAGCTTCCTCTCGCCCGATGTGACGGCAGAGATCTGGGCCGCATATTTCTCGTGCTCGGCCAGATTGGCGGGTGCCTCGCGGTGCAGAAGGTCGGACATGAGATCTCTGCGGCGGCGACCCGTGCGGCCGAACGCCTCGAGCATCACGCGGCGCATGCGGACCAGGTCGCCGGCATTGGCCGCCCGAAGCATGCGGAGATCGTGGTGCCCCTGGCGGATGTGTTTTTGACGTCGTTGGTCGCCATCGTCCCTGTGGCGTGCGAACCCGTGCTTGATCTGGCCGTCGACAAATGGCCGTGCGAGAGGTGGGAGATACGACGCTTCGCGGAGGAGATGTCGATAGAGCTGCAGCGCCGTCTCTGGGTTGGGAATTTGGAGAGGGCGTGACATGGCCGAGTCGCGATTCGCGCTGGTGGACTGCCACCGACCAACGCCAGTTGATGAGCCAGACTGCAGTCAGGCAGGCGGCCGAGGATTTCCAGGAATGGGGCCCGTGCGCACACCGCAGTCTTGGCGCCGTCCTTTGCAGCTGCCAGCCGAGCCAGCCTCGCAGCCCAACGACGGGAGCTGGAGCTGGTGGTGCTGATCCGTGCGCCAACGTCGCCCGCAGCCCCGCTTCCCGGGGATTGCGAGGGCGCGTCTTCCTTGGCTCCACAGGGGGACGACACGACCACGAGAACACGAAAATCACACGTCGGTCATCCGTGTCTTAATTGAAGTTCTGCAACGGGAGCTTGTCCCTCGCAATCCGCTGTGAGCCTTGCAAGCGCTGTCCCCCGACCGGTGTCCCCTGGAGAGACTCTGTCTCTTTTCCTCTTTCTTCGTTTCGGATTTGCCATCAAATAACGTTACGTTGTGCATACAATACGCATGCTCTCCTGCAGCGCATCGCTGCGACTAACCCCATTTTCTGCGCTGCGATCCACTGCAACGCCGACCCGTTTTGCGCCCATCCTCTCGTGAGCGCGAGCTGCAGCGCCGCCGCATTCTTACCACACCATCCTCTGTTCCACTCGAGTCCCGGGTCCAACGCCTGCCGCCAAAATTCGATTGTCGGGCGCCGAAACATCAATCGCATCCCCATTTCTAGCCATCGAAGCTGGCCGGATCTCGATAGACCCTTGAATGCTCTCGAATCCGTCCCCGTCTCCGTCACCGCACTGCCACTGGCGCTTCCGTATTTGCTGTGCGCACCGTCATCGTCGCACTCCCGCATCCTCTCAGTCGGCTGCTCGTGCTGCTTCAACGCCAAACCCAGTCTCGTCGGGCGGCATCGATCACCATGCCGCCATCTCACATGCCTTCTGGTTCCCAACAGTCGCAGCCCTCCTCCCAACAACAGTCCTTCACCATGAGCCAGCCATCCTCCCAAGCCACCGGGTACCGCCAGTACGCCGACATGCCGCAAAAACCACAGAGTGACCCGGACATGGGAATCTACTCGGTATGCTCGTCTCTCTTGGCTTGTTTTCTGAAGTGCTTCTGACTCCACATGTCCAGGCTGTCTACTCCGGGGTCAACGTTTACGAGATGGAGGTCAATAACATTGCCGTCATGCGGCGCCAGACCGACGGTTGGCTCAACGCCACCCAGATTCTCAAAGTTGCAGGCGTCGACAAGGGCCGCCGCACCAAAATCCTCGAGAAGGAGATTCAGACGGGCGAGCACGAGAAGGTCCAGGGCGGCTACGGCAAATACCAGGGCACGTGGATCCCGTTTGAGCGCGGCGTCGAGGTCTGCCACCAGTACGGCGTCGCCGAGCTCCTCATGAGGCTTCTCACGCACAAGCGCGGGCAGGAAGGGGCGGGGGCCGATGTCGACACGCCGACCAAGGAGCAGGCCATGGCTGCCCAGAGGAAGCGCATGTACAATGCAAGCTCGCAGGAGAATCGCGCCAATGGGCTTGCGGGGACCTTCTTCAAGAACATTTCTTCCACCGCCTCCCACGCCATCAATGCCATCAGCAAGGCCCGGTTCGACTCCCCGGCGCCGAGGAATCGCTCCGGCCCGAGTCGTGCACCTAGTTTCAACCGGCAATCCTCGATGCAGGACACCAACGATTTCCCGCCAAACTCACAGCAGAGTTTCGTGTCCGACTACGGCCATGCGGAATCGGCGTTTGGCTCCCAGCCCACCCAGCCACCGACTGGCGATGCCGAGCAGCCTCCGCGAAAACGCCAGAGGGTCCTGACGCCAGCCCACAGCTTCGGCGGCTTGACGCCAACCTATCCCCAGGTCGACGCATACGCGGCCAACTACCCGGGCTCGCCTACAGAGCCAAACGAGTCGTTCATCTATTCCCAGGCCGGCGTGCACGTCGAGCATGAACCCCAATACGCCCTCGGGCCGCTCCGGCCCCTCCCGTACGAAATGTCCCTCGACGCCGAGGCCAAGAGAAGTATGCTGATGGGGCTCTTCATGGACCCGACCGGTCCGGACGAGGCCAAAGTAAACGTCCTCCGCGACATGATCCCCCAGGAGCTCGACGCCCCGATCGACACGCAGAGCCACACCGCCTTGCACTGGGCCGCCACCCTTTCCCGGATGCCTCTGCTGCGAGCGCTCATCGACGCGGGAGCAAACCCGTTCCGCGTTAACGCGGTGGGGGAAACGGCACTGATGAGGGCCTGCATCGTGACCAACTCGATGGACCATAACTCGTTCCCTGAGCTGCTGGATGTCCTCGGCGGGACCATCGACGTGAGAGACGACAAGGGCCGGACCGTGTTGCACCACATTGCCGTGACCAGTGCCGTGAAAGGCAGGAACTCGGCCAGCCGGTATTATCTTGAGAGTCTGCTGGAATGGGTGGTCCGGCAGGGCAGCGCGCCGAGCAGCCAGACCACGGGCCTCACGGCGCCCGCAAAGATGGGCATTGGCCGGTTCATGAGCGAGATTGTCAATTCGCAGGACAGCTGCGGCGATACCGCGCTCAACATTGCAGCTCGGATCGGCAACCGCAGCATTGTGTCTCAGCTCCTCGAGGTCGGCGCGGACCCGAACATTGCTAACCGGGCAGGCCTGAGGCCTCTGGACTTTGGTATCGGCGCGGATGCGGCGGACCAACGGAACGGTGAGGCGTCGGACAGGAACGGCGGCGCGCAGGGCTCGAGCCAGAAGAACAGGGAAAATAGCGACGAGGTGGTAAACTGTAGGTTCTTTGTGCCACGTTCTTGGATTTCCTTGGCCACAGCCCGAAACTAACTTTCCCCTTCGCAGCTATTACGCACCTCATTAGCGAATCGTCGTCTCTGTTCCAGACCGAGCTGAAGAAGAAACAAGAATCGATCGACGGGCTCCACAGTTCGCTCCGGACGACATCGGCCCAAGTTGGCGAGGCCAGGCGCACGCTGGAGGCGCTCCAAGAAAAGCTCAAGGCGCAGCAGCTCGCTCGGCAGAGGGTGTCCAACTTCAAACGAGCGTGCCAGGAAGAGGAGTACCAGCTCCTCCAACTGGAACAACGGCACGGCCGGCTGGACGTGGCAAGCGCCAACGCCTGGGAGATGGAGCTTGAGATGGTGCTGGACGAGATCGCCGCGTCGAGGGGAGGGCAGCACCCGTCCCCCGACACGCCGATGAACGGCTATCATGCTGGTGGCTCGGCCGAGGAGCACGCCGCCAGGTTACCCGGGACAGCCGTCCTCCGGGCGCGTATCAAAGCCCTCCGCGACCGGTCAGCCCACACGAGCCGGGCGGTGGAGGCGCTGCAGGCGCGGAGCAAGGACCGCGAGCTAAAGTACCGCCGTTTGGTCGCGCTGTGCACCCACCGGCCCGAGTCCGAAGTGGACACGTTGCTCGAGACATTGACGAGAGCGGTCGAATCGGAGAAGGGCGAACTGGAGATTGGGCGGGTAAGAAGGTTCTTAGGCGGGGTTGAGGGTGTTGCGTGATTTCATCGGGGTTGGAGGCGCCGAGGGTGGAAGTGTTCTTATTCCGGTCTGTGTGTACTTAAGGTGAGAGTTGTGCATACCCGCACCCAGCGTCTGATGTTTCTGTTTGCGCTCTTGCGCCTCCTCTTCGGGTTGTGGGATACGATACCTTGTTTGGTTTGTTGCTTTTCGGTCCTTACGTTTTCACCTGGCGTCTGGAATAAAACAACGGGGCCTGGGCTCTCTGGAATGGCATTGATCATGTTTGAAACGCCCGGTCCGTTGTTGCTGAAGGGCAAGCTGAAAATAAGCTATTTGATGTGTGTACAAGGCAATCTGTGGGCACCATCGACTCAGCGCGTAAGGAACAGACAGTGGCAATCCAAGCGCATTCAAGCGCCAACGCTGAACCCAAAAGAACCGTCAAACACCGGATCGGGTTTTGCGCGCATGGCTTTGAGCTCTTCCAGCGTCGGGACTTTGCCCACGGGGTAGAAGCGGAGCAGATTGGTCATGTCCTCCTCAGAGAGGCCGCACATCTGGTCCCAGGGGTAGGCATCGCTGACTTTTGTCATCCAAGCCATCCGCTTGGGTCCTTCCTCTGGCCGCGGGGCAATCTGGCGGAGCTTCACGCGTAGCTGGCCCACCGTCTCGATGGCCCTCCCCGCGTCCGACGGCAGGCACTTGGCAATGAACTTGCGGATCAGGCTCGCTAGCCTCGGGCCCTTGCCGTTGGTGCTGACCATGATCTGCAAGGGGCCGTCGCGGTGGACGCTGCCAAAGTAAAAGTCGCACTCCGGGGGGACGTCGGCGATGTTGGCGGGGATGCGCCGTTCCTTGCACAGCTTCCAGATGGTCGTGGACGCGGCCGGGTCGTCGACGGCGACTAGCACCATGTCGGCGCCGTCGAGGTCGGCGGGCTCAAAGTTGCGATCGACGTGTGTGACCTGTGTTTGGGCGACGCGGTAGGCTACCTCCGGGTGGAGGCGGGCGGCGGGGGCGACGACCGTCACGTTCGCGTCGGCATTGAGGCAGTGGAGGATGCGGCCGGCGGCGATCTGGTGTGTGCAGGTTTCTTGTCAGTCGCTAGAAACAAAAAGTTGCGAACAAAAAGAAACCAGACGGAAACAGAGACAGAAAACGAGAGACACATACCTCGCCGCCGCCGACGACCAGCACCGTCTTGCCCTTGATCTGCCACGCGATGATCAAACTCCCGCCGCCCTGGACGGCGGGGAACTTTGCAGATGCCTCAGCCATGGCAATGCCGATATCCGTACGAGCCAGAATTGGGATCCCTGCCTTCGGGTGAAGACAGCTTCATCGCGATTGGAACAATCTCGCGCGAAAGAGAAAAAGGCGTGGCGTTGACAAAAAGTTCAGAGAGCTTGTCATTGGGCAAGTCGAGCTCCGATAACGCTCAAGCAACACCTCGATAAGACAGCGGACTCGCCAAGGGACTTGGCTTAGAGATGAGGGGGCTAACGTCAATGGTGTTTGGTGGGCTTGGCGGCCTGCTGCCTGCCGCCCATCCGACCAACCACCGGATCCTTAGCTCCGGCCTCTGCCAAGCCAAACGGCAACCATGCAGGAGGAGGGCCGTGAGTGGCCATGCAATCCAAACGCCGCATCATTGCTAGGTCCGTTCGCCTTCCCGAGCCCCAACAACCACAACCCATCCATCACGACTGTTCGCACGACAACCCGCGCACACCATGTCTGTCCTGCAGGGCACGTTCACCATAGAATAGGAGCTCACAGCGGGTGCCCGATCATTCAGCTCGGGCACAACTGAACGACCCGACACCCGCACACCCACAGCCGGCGCAACCGGCACAAGCGCACAACGCACAACCGCCGTCGTCAACAACAGCAACAGCGACAGAAACAGCGCCGGCGACCTTTCATGTCCGCGCGGAAGCTCGGCGGTGGCAGGGTCCTGGGCAGCGGCAAGGGCCTTGCCCCGCCACCGCCTGTCCATTCTCGCGGCCACGCCCAGGCCCACGGGCAAGTCCCTCGGGCGGCGAGCCCCTTTGCCCCATCCGACAGCAGCGCCGTGTCGTTCCACTCGCAGAACTCGACGCCGACCTCCCTCTCACCGTCCTCGTCCAGCCCGCTCCCCGCCTTCTCTCAGGATCTCGCCTCCAACGTCACCGTCGGCAGCCCGTCCCATGGCGCCTCGCGGGGGAACAAGCTGGCATGCCCCATCTGCGAAGAGGAGATGGTGCGTCGAGGAGGCGTGGGGAGAGAGACAAACAGTTGTTGACGGATGCGCAGGTTACGCTTCTCCAGCTGAACAGACACCTCGACGATGTGCACCAGGAGTTGCCCGAAGCAGAGCAGGACGAAGTCAAGTCGTGGTTCGACAAGCAGGTCCTGAAGGCGAAGCGGTTCCAACCCTTGTCGCTCATCAACCAGAAGCTGCGCGGGCTGGATGTTTTCGAGTCGAATGAGACGCAGCCGGTGTCGGTGGCCACCGCCCCACCAGGACGGCCGCCCGAGACGACGGTCATCGATCCCGAGGAGCTGGTCACAAGGAAGCACTGGCAACGGCCGACGGGGAACGACACTTGTACCGACCCACTCTGCGAGAGAAAGCTCGGTCCGATCAGCGGCAGCGTCAACTGCCGAAACTGCGGACGGCTGTTTTGCGAGGAGCACACCATGTACCAGATGAAGCTCTCGCGGTCAGCCACCCACGAGCCCGTCAGGGGCGTGTGGTGCCGGGTGTGCGAGACTTGCTACAAGTCGAGGGAGGGATACAACGACCATGTCGGGCTATCCCGCGATCACACAGCCTATTTTGCCGCCGTGCGGACCAAAAAGGTGGAGAGACAGCGACTGGAGGTGCACAGGCTCGAAACGAGGCTGACGAAGCTGACGCGGCTGCTGGTGGAAGCGCCACCCGACACGGGTGTAAACTCGGGTCTCCTGTCTCCGCTGGCTGGGCAAAGGAGTCAAAGAAAGGCCATTGAACAGTCTGTTGTGACTTGGGAGGATGACACGGCCGTTCCCAAGTGTCCCTTTTGCAAACAAGAGTTTCGGTCGTGGACATTTCGACGTCACCACTGCAGGATATGCGGCCGGGTTGTGTGCGCCGACCCAGAAACGAACTGTTCCAGCGAGGTTGGCTTGAACGTCGCAAACCGTAAGGAGACTCTGTTGTTTTCGCCGGAGGGGAACGACCGGCTGACACACACGACAGCAACCGTGATACCCACGACCGAGAAACCCGCGGCACCGGTAAACGGTGAGGTCAGCATCGATATCCGAATGTGCTCCGAGTGTAAGCAAACGATATTCTCCCACCGAGACTTCATCGAGGCAATCAGCCACCGCCCGCCGGACCAACGTGCCTACGAGACTCTCCGTCAATTTGAGCGCGGCATCCGGGCGCTGATGCCCTCATTCCACAAATCCCTCCATGCCCTCCAACCACCCGACGAGGGCAGGGACGGATACGACAAGCCGCCGCCCACACACGCTCAGATCCAAGAAGCGGCCAAGATCCGCAAACGCCTCACGGACGCCTTCGGCAAGTACGATCTTGCCGCCAAGCGCATCCGCGACATGAAGACCGACAGCCCGACGCAGCTGCGCCTTCAAAAGGCCATCTACGCCTCTGCCTCAACCTTTCTACACATCAACCTAATCCCGCTAAAGAGCGTGCCTGCGATGCTCAAGTCACAAAGCTCGAACCATCGGCGGCTGCTTTCGGGCGGGAAGAACGGGCCGTCGTCGCATTCCCCGCTGCGCAACGGCGAGTCGGCAAGATTCGATCCCGAGACTTCCAGTCTGGGTGGCGCCAGCGAAGTCAGTACGGCTGTCTCGACGGCGCTGGAGACGGAGGAGAAGGAGGCGAGAGAGAAGCTTGTCGTGCTGGAGGAGCAGCGGTTCATGGTGCAGGAGATGCTCAATGCGGCAAGGGGCGCCAGGAGGTTTGAGGAGGCGAGCGCACTGACCAAGAATCTAGAGGAGCTAGATAGGGAGATTGAAAGCTCCAAGCGGCTCGTAGCGGGGGTGGAGGAGAGGTGGGAGGGTCTTTACGCCGGGAATGCATGAGTTCCGGACTGGACGAGATTGCTCAGGCCCGGCGGGAACTACACACATTGCAGGAGTTGGGGGCAGCGCCCTGTCTGGTTGATACCTACTCGAGATAGATACGGTTTAGGGGTCGAGATGCTAAATATATATATACCCTTCACTTCGGTCGGGTGTTTGACTTGGCGTCTCGTGTCATCTACAACACCGCCCAGGAGGCTCCGATGGTCCGCCGGGGGTGGGATCAGGGTTAGGGTCCTTGCGCTCCAACCCCCACTCCCTGAGAACCGTCCCAGGCTGCGCAACGCGCAGCCCTTCGACCACCGACCGCAAGTGTCCGTTCCGATCAACACAACGTGCCAAACGGGGAATTTTCTGGCGTTCGACGCGCCAATTTACCCGCTCTACCAGATACAGCGAGAAGTTTGCGTCAACCTGCATCACCCACCCCGTTCCGACGCGCCAAAGTCTTAAGACTGCATCACACCACTGCCCCGCAAACACCCAAATCGAGGAGACACCTTTCCAAACCCCAGAAAGCACAGCAAGAAATGCCTCCAAAACGACGCCGCAAGGCCCCCCCGGACCAATTATCTCCACGTCCAACCTCTCCTTCTCCCGCCCCCGATCGCGACGAGTCCCTCTCGGAAGAAGACAGCGAGGTCTCCCCTGCTCAACACTCCCCCCCGCCATTTTACAACACCACCTTTTCCACCCACCGCGTCTCCCCGCTATACCTCGGGAGTGGCAAAGAAGAGTCCTTGACAACGGATCGCCTGCAATTACTGTCACAGCACCTGCGGGACAGGCTGGTGGGAGACGTCGTTCGTGGCGTCGAGGTCGGCAATGGGGAGGATGGGATTGTTGGGAAGGCTGGCGCGCTGGAGGCCGTCGAGATGACGTGGGTTGGTGTACCCGAGGTGTTGGGGATATCACGCGGCGTGCTGGAGACTTTGGGAGAAGAGGACGGGATGGGGCGGGGGCTGCTGGGGAAGAGGGCGCTGCATATTTTGTTGCAGTATGAGATGGCGTCCTGCTCGGGGTTTATGCTGCCACCTCTGATATCGGCTGAAGAAGAGGAGGAGTTGGCGAGTAATACGGCCAAGACACGGTTTATGGTCGGTGGTGGAGACAACAACTTGGATTGGGAACGGGCAGTTAATCCGTCCCATTTCCTCGCCCTGCCGCTGCTCCTCTTACGCATGCCGGCGCCGCTCAAAACCATCGTCGGCGACTTCTTGTCGGAAACCTTTGACTGCCGCGTCAGTCCGCTGCGGCTGGGTACGCGAAGCTTGGTCCGCAGCTGGGAAGCCTGGATACGGTCCGCCGGCCTGCCCTCCCGCGGCCCGTTGGCGAAAGACGTCGTGCTCAGCTTGGGATTTCACCTCCCGTATGATACCGTGCCAGTCCCAAATGCTCCTCCAGGCGAGGAGGTTGCTGCCGAGGACCACCCGCAGCCGCTCGGTCTCAAGACGATCGATGTCATCATTCCCGCCACAGAGCTGCAGAAATTTGCCGCCGCGGGCACGAGACTTGTTAAAACGCACAGCAAGCTAATCAGTTCGGCGGCGGGGTGGGAGTGGGAGAATGACCTACAGCAGCGGAGGAAAGTAGCGGGGCGATTGGGCGAGGAGGGCTGGGAGTGGCATACTGCGAAACCGGATGACGCTGGCTCTCAGCCGTTCACCGAGGCGTTGGCGTGCTATCTGAAGCAACACCTTGGCTTGAACCTGTTTCACCCCGGGGTGCGTATTGTCAAGATCGCCTGTGGCGGGTTTGCCATGTCGGAGATGAGGTTAAAGTTGTTCGCCCCATCTAGGGACGCGGAGGCGGGGACGGAAGGCGAAGGTCTCTCGTTACTTGGGCAGCGTGGTGCCGCGTTGGAGCTTCTCGAGGGGTTGGTTGCCAAAGCGCGGGTTCAGTAGTGGAAGGATGAACCGTCCCCGTATGTCAGTCTGGACGGTTTTTGTTGGTCATTTTATGCGTCATGGCCAGCTCTGCCATCATGTGGAGGAATTTATACCCCCAAAGATGATGATGTTTGCCTCGAGTTTCCCGTTTGTGCTGTGAGCAACAGCAGCATAGCTCTAAGTACATTGAGATCGCAGAAACTTGCTTTACCAGCCACGTTTCTCTCCTTTCCCATTTCTGCCTCCCTCCGGTACTTGATCTTCATGTCCACCTTTTACATCGCCACTTAATAATGGTGCACAAATTCCTTTTTATTGTATGATACACATTGCAAGCTCCAAGCAGGGCCTAGCGTCTTCCCAACTACCTTATGGCTGCGGGGTCCCATCGAGGCGTACATAGAAGCCAGGGGTCCTAACAATATCCCCCCCGTTTCTCGTAAAGGGGTCATACAGCGTTCCATCCGGAGCGAACGCTAGCCCGCCATAGCCGTTGGCAAAGTTGGCCCCATTAAACATGGGGACCGTGTTTCCACCTTGTGTCACGAGGGTTCCTGCGTTCGGACCCGATTCGACACGCCGGAGCGTCGTTGGGTCCCGGTTGGCCTGGTTAAACAAATCGCCGTTGGCGCCCCAGCGCCGGATAGTTTGAACCACCTCGAGAACGAGCTCCTCTTGCAGACTCGACGGCGGTATGGTTGTCCACGGGTCCATGCCTGTCGCCCTATCGTCACACACGAAACATTCCGTCCCCGTGCCCTCGGCCAGGCCGGCTCGGTACCGGCCGGGGACGGGTGGGTTCTCCCGGGCCTGGATGCGGTCGGCATGGCGGATGTTGATTTGATCAATTGCCAGTCTGTTGTTGAGCAAGCCGTTCGCGTTGAAGTGGATATGCATGACAAGGAGGCGGTCGGTTTGGGTTGCCTGCAGGAACGGGGCTAAACTGTTCGGGTTTGGCCCAAGAAGGAAGACGACTGCGAGAAGAAGGGTCTTGTCAGCGTCTGAAGGACCCACCGAATTTCCCCCAGACAATCAGAGTTTTGGCTTACTTTCCATCTCAATCTGGTTGCCCTGGTACCGGAAGAAGTTGAAAAACTCTGGCCGCAGCACGCCATTGGCCATAAGATCAAAGGCACTGCCGGTGTATGGCCAGCCAGCTTTTTTGAGAGAATCATCCCCGCTGAAGTCGTCGAGGAACCAACGCTTGTTGTTGTTATTGCCCGTTTTGTTGTAAGTGCCGCGACCCGATCGGGCCACTCCGTGTTGCCGGGGAACGAAGTCAATGACCCCATCTCGCTTTCTCACACCGTTTCCGATAACAACACAGAGGTGGGATGATGTTGCCTTCCCGACGCTAATAGCATCGTTACCGGAGCTTCCGTAACAGAGGACATCGTCGAGGTAATCGATCGAGCTGCCGTCGATAGGGTTGTAGTTGACCAGGCCGTTGGCCAAGACATCAAACTTCGGGAAGACGTTCCCAGTCGCGCTCACCTCGTCGTCCCAGATCTGCTGAAAGGGGGTGAGGTACTGCCTGTCATCTTCCGACCAGATCCAGCCGTAAAGCAGCGGCCCAAGCTTTAGGGCCATGTCGTGGCTACCGGGGTTGAGCAGCGAGGAAAGCTGCCTCTTGCGCGGAATGGATCCCCCGCCGTTGACCGAACAGGTGCCGTACAACATAAAGGCATGGGCGTAGCGCTGAAAGTCCTGCACCTGGGGGTCGCTGCGACCGGCCAGAGAGTTAACCGGAGGGTCGCAGCAAAACGAGCCGTAGCCTCGCACACAATTTGCCCCGGCAGAGTCGACGGCCAGCTGTACCTTGCCCTGGGGGCATCCTGGCGTGCACGTGTTGTGGAAGGCGTTGCGGTACCAGCTGCATGTGCTAGAGATAAAGCCGCTGGCACCGCTGGTTGGGCAGCAGAGACTCCGCCGGCCACTGGTGCAGGGCGAGTCTCCGCCGTCCCCGGTCAGCGTCTGGGTTAGTGCGGTGGTACCACTGGGGCAGCTGCCTCCGCAGTCTGTCCACGAGCACTGGCCAAGCGTGTTTGTCAGAGATTTGCTTTGCGAACAGCACCCTGAAGACATCGATGTACGTCAGCATAGGAAGCCGTAGGTCCCTCCCGATGGGTGAGCTCTTACAGTTGATGTGGCCGCCAGCCGCGCACAACTCAAAGGGGACGAGAATAAACTGCGTTGTGGTCAGCAGCTGTGTCCCTGCCGGGCAGCTTCCTGCAACACAGGTCTGGCCCTGAAAGTCCTGGACACGCTGGTTGCAGTCCGGCACGTCGTTAGACGGACAACAGAAGAGCCGGTAGGTAAAGGGGTTGGTATTGGGTTGCGGGCAGCCGTCAAGCACATAGGCTGCCGCCGTCGTCCCGGCTGGGCACCTTCCGCCACACTGGGTCCACGAACACAGGCCCGGGTTTTCTGAAGGGATGACTATGCCGATGTGTGTTCCCAGAGGGCCGATGCTGTTGCCACTGGCCGCCGAGAGTGCTGCGGCAGCTGAACCCTTGGAATCATCGGTCGAGGCAGCCCACACCATGGTGCCCCCCAGACAGTTGTTGTTCGCGTAATCGATCTTCATCTTGAATGTCGTTTGGTCGTCGTACGAAACCCATTTGTTCCCGCCGTACGTCAATGTTTGGACTGCGGCCTTGGAATCGAGCACCGGCTTCGCGCCAGCATCGATCAGCCGTTGAATCTCACCGTATGAGAGCGTCCCGACCGAGTTGGTACAGGGGCCTCCTGGCGCGCCGGAGGTGAACACGCAGCCGGGCTTGTTGCATGAGGGATTGGCGAGGGTGTAGCTCCGGCCGTAAAAGCCGAGACCAAGAACCACCTTGGCAGGATTGATACCATTTCGCCAGAGAAGCTTCATGGATTGGTCAATTTCGGTCAGGTTGGTATGGGCGGCGACATAGGCTGTGTCTCCAGTGTCAGCATTGATGAAACTGACAGCGTACAGGACTATGTACTTGGGGGTAGATGGTTCTCTACTCACGGCCGGCCCACACGCTCGTGGCATCCCACGTGCCATGAATGTCGTACTCTATAAAAGCCACGTTAGCTCCCGGCAGGCAAGTCAAGACACAAGTGCCTGAAAAAGAGGCGAGAGCTGACCCATCATGTTAAACCAATCGACAACGGGCTGCAGCTGGACAATGTCGAAGTGCTGAAGATACCAAAATGAGCTCGGCATGGTAATCGTCAAGCCCCAGCTTTTGCCCGCGGCCTGGAATGCATTCTTCAAGTTTCGTAGAAATGTTGGGTAGTTCTGGTAGTCCTCGGGCCGGCCGCTCCTCTCAGGGGCCACGGGATATTCCCAGTCGATATCCACACCATCGAAGCCATAGTGGCTCATGAAGGCAATGAGCGAGGCAAAGAACTTCTGTTGATTTGCAGTAGAAGCTGCGAGATCCGAGAATGTCTTGGCAGTGGGCTGGTCAGGGTCGTTCATAGACCATCCTCCGATGGAGATCCAGACCTAGAGGATATCAAAAGCTGGGCAAATGGGACAGCGACGATACGGGCTCAAACTCACCTTGAGGTTCGGGTACAAAGCCTTGAGAGCCGTCAGGCGGGGATACAGTGCAACGTCGCCATCGCTCATTGGAGCGACTGCGAAAGCGACCGGATCGATCATGGCAAAGGCAAAGTTAATGTGTGTGTATGCCGCGACCGGTATTTGCTCTGGGAGCATGGCGTCGCAAGCCCGACCAACTCCCCAGCCCTCGTAATATCCAATGGTCCGCTGCGTTGCCGATTTCCCACCAGGGCAGCTGGGGGTAGCAATCTGCGTGCTGCCGCAAAACTCTTCTGTCGTGCCGCAGAAGCCAAACTTGGAGCAGCATACCTGAAAGTCGCCCGTCAGCCGCTGATACTCGCCCTCCTGGTTGAGGCCTGGAATTTGGATCATACATTCAGGGGACACTTTTCGCTGGCGGCATACTGGGAACCCCAGTTTGACGGGTCGCACTCAGACTTAGCACTGCACGAGTTGATGCAGTTCGCAGCACTGCAGTAATCGGGGCCCATGCCGCAGACGCCGTTTCTACCGCAGCATCCGAGGGCACAAGGTTTGGTTGCCGAACATGTGTAGTCAGGGTCGCCCGTCTGCCCAGAGACCGTGTTGATAAAGAGGCAAGCCGCTATCAGGAGCATAAACAGCCCTAGGCCGTCTCCGGCAAGGGGAGACCATGACCGAGACCTGGCCATGTTGAAGCGAGTGAAGGGGAGAAGGATGGAAGTCTCTCGACGATGGCTGTAAAAGAAGCCACGATCAACAACCCGTCTGAAGAGGCAGACTCGCCGCTCTTATGTGACCATGGCGGTGTCAACAACTCTTGACTCTTGACAGCCCGGACAGTAGTACCCCGACGCTTGTACCTCGACATCACGTAGGATAAGAACCCCACAGCTCCTTTACGAGGGGCAGACCAGGTCAAAAAATAGGCAGCAAAATTTGACTCGAAAAAGCTCACATTGGGCTCAGCGGCCCAACTCGCTTCTTCTCTTCTGACCAAGGCCCGATCCCTGAATTTCACGCACATGCGTCCAGTGTTTCTCGCGCATGCGCGCCAGCGTGCAGGTGGAGGTGGAGTTTACCGAGTATGTTCCGCTCATGTCAGCCGCTTGACTTGGCAAGGTTCAACGGTGACATCGTGGGCCAGACAGGGGAGGGCGTTACTAAGTCCCGCCAATTTACCCACCCCAGAGTCTCCCACACATCGCTTCCGCCCGCTCAGGAGAGGTATTCGACCGAAGGACTGTACTACAATAGGCCAAGGGAGCCTTGAAACTCGAGGAGCGTCATCTCGGATGGTCGGGGACGTATGCTCTAATTGGGTAGGTCACGAACCTACGTGGTATTGCCATTCGCGATTCTACCACAGTTGTGAAGATGAACATGCAGGTGGAATTCGACAAAAGCTGGTGCCTGCTGACACGCTCCACGGTAAGTTCTCGCTTCTTGAGGTTCTCATGACAAGTACCCAGGTACAGGTACATGTGGGAAGATTGAGCACCGCGTTGGTACAGCAAGACTTCGTCCAAAGCGAAAGGACTGAGCGGCATCTGCTGCGTGGGTACATATCGGCGCAGGTCCCCTTTCTGTTTTCTGAGGGCGACAGACGAGTCCGCCGCCACAGCCGCCGTCAACATGCTACGCTCGTTTGCTTTGCTGGGCTCCTCGCTCCTCGTTGCGGTCCGCGGGAACATTGTTCTTTTTCCGTGGACCAGCAATGATGGCAGCTTTGGTAACGCCATCGACGCCGTCTCGGGCTTTGGGAACAGCCAGCCCATCTCAGCCCAATGCGCGGCTGCCCTGAATCAAACCGTCACCTGCGACCCGCAGATGCAGTTGCTCGCGGCCAGCGGGTATGTTGTGTCCCTCGACAGCGCGAGCGCCAGCCTTTGCAACGCTCAATGCAATTCGTCCTTGGTAGCGTACCGAAATGCTGTCAGCTCGGCCTGTGGCGCATCTGGGGCCTTTGACACGTATCCCAACACCTGGAGAGGCGATATCATCTACGACTACTTCAATATCGTGAGTTCATTCCGGCAGCTAGCCGGATTATGGCTCGGGAACTGGTGCTAACCAGCGGGGGAGCGTAATTAGGTCTGTGATAAAGATGCAAGCAGTGGCAAATACTGCCCTGGTGAGTTGGAGCCCATCTTTTCGAGCTTACTTTCACAGTATTAACATGGCCTTCAGCATGGCTGAAGGAACAATACGCTGCAAACGGCAACCCGAAGCTGGAGAACCTGCCCAACTCCGTCCTGTGCTCGCACTGCCAGATCAACAACATGAAGACCGTCCAAAACTCCAACTTCTTCGGCTACAACGCCGCAATGGTTACCACTTACAGCAATATCTTTACCAGTAAGTTCCGAGCGGCTCAACTCACCTTATTCCAGATTGTCTCGCAGCTAACGCGTTGGCCGTATTTGTAGAGTGCAATGTCAGTGCTGCTACCGCGCCGAAGCCGCCGCCCCAGGACATTTTCCCTGGCACTGTGGACGGGTCGAACAGGACCTGTCTCTCGGGCAAACAATACACGACCAAGGCTGGCGATACATGCCATTCTATTGCCCTGGCGCAGTCCATCGCTGAGAAAACGCTGGCTTCCATCAACGACCTCACCGTCGACTGCACGAGACTCACGGAATTGAGTGGCACCACGCTCAACCTCTGCCTGCCGCAGACCTGCCAGACAATCCAGACCGGGGCAGCAGACGACTGCTGGACCATTAGCTCTGCGCACAACATATCCTTCGCTCAATTCATTGCCTATAACCCTTCTCTCAACGGCGATTGCACCAATCTCGGGCCCAACGGCACGGTAGTGTGCGTCTCTTCGCCTGACGGTAGCTACACTCCAGTGTCGCTCCCCGGATCGAACTCGTCATGGGCTCTCGGAGAGTATGCCAACAGCGTTGTGCCTGCTCCTGGCAGCACCGCGTTTGGCACAACCAGCCAGTGCGGCGCCTACTACCAGGTCCAGATCGCGGACACTTGCAACCGAATCTCGCTTGCGGCCAAGGTTTCGATCGCGCTGTTTCAGGAGATCAACCCATCCATCGATGCGGCATGCGACAACCTGATCCCGAACTTGTGGTACTGTGTGCACCCGACCTACGACTGGAACGTGACGCTCAGCGATGGCGGCAGCACCCCGTCCTCAACCACGGTCGCGCCCCCCGGACCCACGCCTACAGGAACCACCGGCCAGTGCTACAAATGGCACCTAATAGTGTCTGGCGACAACTGTGCCCTCTTGCAGGCCACGCTGGGCGTCACCATGACACAACTCGTAGCTTGGAACCCCAACCTCAAGGCGGATTGTAGCAACCTTCTTCTGGGCGAAGCCTACTGTGTCCAGGGCCCGCCATTGCCTTCCAGCTCTACCACCACCGCGGCAACAACTATCAAATCAAGCACCGTCAGCAGCAGCACAAAGACCACCACCGTGGCGACAACCAGCACTAGCACCACAGCCCGTACGACAAGCACCGTCAGCAGCAGCACGAAGACCACCAACGCGGCTCCCTCCTCGACCAGTGCTGCGTCCTCCTGCGCTCAGACATATACCGTGGTCTCGGGAGACTGGTGTTCAAAGATTTGGGGACAGTATAGTTTGACTGAGGCCCAGTTCCGGGCACTCAACCCAACACTCGACGCCAACTGCGACTTGAGTATCGGGCAGGTCTTGTGCGTGGCCGCGCCGTCGACATGCAAAACCACCTACACTGTGGTATCGGGGGATTGGTGTTCGAAGATTTGGGCGCAGTACAATCTAACCGAGGCGCAATTCCGGGCGCTGAATCCATCGCTTAACGCGAACTGCGATCTCACCGTGGGCCAGAAGCTCTGTGTTGGGTGAGGGGGTTGGTGTTGAGCGTAGGGGTAGAAGATTGGCGCCTCGGGTTTTATGAGGAGAAGCTTTTAGTGGAAAACTCTATACTGTTGGAGCATTCAACGACTTGTTGTAGCTATCTGTTCTGCAATCCTTACTCGTGCGAGATATGGTACTTGGTGATACTGTGCCGCTCTGGCTGTTAGACTTGCAATAAATCCGTCTCGTCGGCTTTCGCAGCCGTCCAGCGTTGTGCCCTAACCCCGCCCCTTTGACACCTCCAACATCATCCCAAAGCTCAGGCCGAAAACGCCCTGGCCTTGGTGGCGGCGGTTCCCTTGAAGACTGGCGGCCCGGGAATCTTGTAGGTTTGGGGAAGGGAATGGTCGTTGATTGGGACCTAGGAAGATTCAGCAACACGGATCTTGGCGCTTGTACTCTTCTCCACGTCGTTGCTCACCTTGATGTTCGCGTCGTTCTGGCCGCAGTAGCCTGGAATAGCCGCCTTGTACGAAGCATCGGGCTGTGCGGTGCCCGAACCAGTGACGGTGAGCTGCGCGCACTCAGCATAAAACTGCGGGGCGTTTGCCTGGTGAAGAGCGATCAACTCGTGTCGAACCAAGTAGTTGCCAGGAGCAAGTCCTGCCGGGATCTTGCTGCTCCATTGCTTGTTACCGCCCACAAGCTTGGCAATGTCCCAGCCGGACGGAGTTTCAGTGTCAAGGAAGACTTTAACGCCGTCGCCGTGGAAGCCAGCTTCGTCAATCTTGAACCATCCAGCGCCAGAGCCATCGCAGGAGCTGAAAGCGCCCGCGCATTTGTACAGCCAAACCAGGATGGGGCCCTGGCTGTGTGTCCACTGGCCCCAGATGGCGGTGATTGTGTCTCCTGGGGCAACAGAAGCATTCTCAGTCGCTGACGTGCCGCCATTGCAGCGGAGCTTTGCGTCGGTCACAGACGTGGTTGGATTGTAGTCGGGCCATTGCCGCTGGATGACGTTCTTGGAGTTGGAGGGAGAGAAGCCTTGGTAACTGCAAGTCCAAAGCAAAATTAGCCCATTTCACCACACCACTGACGAGTAAGGGGAACGCTCACCCAGGATAACTCTTGCCGGCGATGATGTAGCTGGTCACGGCTCCATGCGCAGCAGCTCCCCCTGCGAGCAGGGCAACGGAGCCGAAAACCGACGTGAAGAGCATTGTGAAATCTTTGAGGTGTACAGATTTGAAACGAATTGACAAAAAGACACCGAAGTCAGTCTGCTACAAGGAGGCTGTTGTGAGGTAGGGATTCTCTGGGATCGCTGGTACTCTCGATGAAGGAGCACACCCTCACCATTCTTATACCGAGCAACCTGTGTCGCCCCATTGCGACGTCTTCTACCCCACACCATGCCGGCAGAGATTCCCTGGTTTTCCCCGGATTCTGCAGTCCCGAGCCGCACACCCAATCTGCTTGGTACAAGACGCTCGGATGATTGTGTGGCGTCTGCCTTTTATCCATAGAGTGTTGTATATTTCCCGGGCTCGCGCAAGTGGAAGGTGCACGAGACCCTTGGTTATATTAATTAGGAGGAGGGCTCGGCGTATGGTGGAAAATGCCTCTAGAACATCTCCAATATGCCATTCCTCTTCCACCGCATCCGTGGGCTATATTGCCAATGTAATCTATCCGGATACGGCTTGCCTGTTCGCGCTGTGCCGATATTCTGTACGCTGCGTACGCCGTCGACCCAGGGTCTGCTGCACTGTCTGCGCATGCAAGAGCAATATTGTTTTCTGTCAAGAGCGGCAGTGAAAAAGAACTATCTCGACGCTGCAGTGAGGAACGTGACCGCCCGATCAGGGGGCTCGGAGCTAGGACGCACGTCATTTGGCGGGTGATTTCAACCGCCACAGTCGCCCTTGGGAAGAAGACGACATTTCGCCTGCGAGACAAAGAAAACCATATCTCATCATCGGCGTCACGGAGGAGCCCTTTTACCCATCCTTGCTGCCTCATCCCAAGAGGCAACGAAGAACCAGTAACGCAGGTGTTTGGAGCTCTCAGTGTTTTGTGAGAGCGCCTGCGCCTTCATGGTGCTCATGGAGAGGGGTGGTACGCGATGAAGAGGAACTACCCGTGAACTTTTCGCAACAGCCAGTAATTCGCATCTTCTGCAGGACGAGGGAAGAGGTGTGATGTGATTTGACCTAGTGAGGACCCTGACGATGGATCATGGGCCGTGTGCAAGAAATGGAGCTGGCCAACGCGCAATTTCCCCTGCTACCAGACGGCGAGTCGGGTTGCCGACGTTTCTAGCCGTTGGCCTGGGACCTTCATGAACTAGAGAGACATGACGTGTTTAGTTTGCATTTCCCCGAAGACTGTCCGGTCTGATTGTTTGCTCTAGATAAAGGTGTTGTCACTCTGAGTTTGAAGAGCTACCTAACTTAAGGCGGGAGCCAATTCCCCCGATGCCGACAATCCCTCGGATACTTTGTCTGATCTTGATTGGCCACTCTAAACATGTCCCCAAGACCGCGTCTCAACACGTCTCTTGCCCTCGACTCATTTGATCCCTGACCACAATCCTGACATCATTTTCAAGTCCATCATCACTCACTATGGTTACGTTTCAAGAAATCGAAGCCTCCAACGCGCTCATCAGCGATGTCACCGTCCCGCGCGTTGCTGTCTTCGTCGGCGGCACATCGGGGATCGGCAAACTCACCGTCAAAGCCTTGGTCACGACCGGCACGAGCGTTCGAATCTATCTCGTCGGGCGTCAGAGTTCCGAGGAGCGCATGCGAGCTTTTATTCAGGAGCTGCACAGCCTCAATCCCAACGCCGAGGTCATCTGGACCGAAGGAGAGATCGCGCTCCTCGCCGAGACCAAACGAGTCAGCGAGACCATCAAGAGCAAAGAGCCGCATATCGATCTTCTCTTCCTGAGTGCGGGCTACGCCCCGTTCGGCCCGCGCACAGAGACCGCCGAGGGCCTGGAAGTCGTGCAGAGCCTGGAGTACTACTCGCGGATTTCCCTCATCTTGCATCTTCTCCCTCTCCTTCGCAAAGCCGAAGGCCCCAGGGTCGTCAGCGTTTTGGGCGGCGGGTTGGAGCGCCTCTCGAGTATTGATCTGAGCGACTTGGGTTTGAAGAAACCGGGGAACTTTGGCGCCATCAAGGCCCAGGGGCAATACACGGGCATGAATACGATGGCTTTGGACAAGTTGGCCACCGACAACCCCGATGTCACCTTCATTCACTCCTGGCCCGGGTGGGTCAACACGGGAAATGCAAGAAGGACTGTAGATCCGAATTCGATCATGGGTTGGGTTGTTTGGCTTGTCATCGAGCCCCTAGTTCGCTTGTTCGGGTTTAGCGATGACGAGTCTGCACAGCGACACTTGTTCCAATGCACCAGCGCTGCGTTTGGCGGGCATGGCGTACCATGGAACGGCACGCCAGGGGTAAATTCGCTGGGAAAGCAAGGACGGGGACTGTTTCTCGTCAACCTCAAGTGTACCTGTACTCCCAATGCAAAGGTCGTGCCTGTGCTGCGGGAGAAGGCGCAAGGAAAGGTTTGGGAGCACACCCAGGAAGTGCTCGGACCGTATCTGTAGACTAGGCTTGTCTTTATTTCTGCTGCCAGGTGCGTGTTGACCTCAGAATGATTCAACCTCTCGATGATGATCTCCCGCATGGCTCGGAAAAGTGAAGCACTAGAGCCGTCTTACACTCCGATAGACGGTTGTCAACAAAGCCTTGTTTGCGTACTGCTGATCTGAATGACTGCCCGTTGCTCCCTAGCCCCAGTTCATCCTCTCCGCATACAGCGTGGTTGACATTTGCTGGCTGATGGGGGCCGACATGCTGCAGTTGGTCGGTAGTACTCGCTACAGGCTGTCTTTGCAAGCCCTGGTCCCCCCTACCCGTACCTGGATGCTGGCATGCGAGAACCCAGAACGGAGCCCACCTGTCATCCGCCGATCTCAAGCCTTGGTCAGCATGATCGGCGAACTCCTGAAGGCCCGTGCCACGCCTGCAGGACGGGAGAAGATGCTGTGACTGCCATGTTGATGGGAGCACCCACATTGGTTTCTAACAAGTTCATGGTTTAGAAACAGACGATGGCTGTGAACGGCGCAAAGAAGGCAGGGATTTGATGACTGGAACTCGGAGCCTGCGCCCCACATCATCCTTTTATAAGACACGATGACAATAGCCAAGGCGAAGGATCTCACTGGAATCCGATTGAAATCCGACTGGAATCCGAGGTAAGTTATGCATTCCGATATTAGCTGGCTAGCCGAATTCAGGCAAGAATAAAACTTATGGATCAGGGACTGCGAAACTCCACGGATCAACCCCGAGCAGCATCGGGTTGGCGCTCTCAAAGCAAGCTTGAATAGACTGGAATCAACATTCCCGGCCCATTACGGAGTACACATGGTGGAACCAGTCTAGCATATATGCGGTGTTGCTGGGGCTTTTGTATCCGCACTGCCAGCAACGTGGGCTGCGGGTGTGAGGCGCGGCCTGCAGGCGCAGCTTGTGGCGCAAGCCCATGGGGTACGTAGCGCAAGCCATGGGGTACGTAGCGCGAGGTCTCAAGTATAAGAGATGACCTGAGAACTATCTTTTCATTCTTGTTACCCGGAGAGTCACTGCAGCTCACATCAACAATGGGATTGTCACTCAGAGGACTCATCGTCGCGGGAGTGGTGGCCGCGGGCCGAGCGTTCGCCGCAGCCGAACAACAGATCGTCAGGTCCCTTCTCGACCCTCGCGTTTCTCTCTCGTACAAGAAAGTAGGTGCTCTGTTTTGGGGAGCCCCTTCGTCCTTGAACTTCGTTCAGCGCGCTGATAACTCGACACTCAAGACGCGGATTTGCGAGACTACCCCAGGGGTCAATTCGTACAGCGGCTATGTCAACCTCCCGGCCAACGTCACCGAAGGTCGGATGTATGACATTCACACTTTCTTCTGGTTTTTCGAAGCCCGTAAAAACCCGAACAAAGCACCACTCTCGCTGTGGCTCCAGGGCGGCCCAGGTGCGCCGTCGACTCCTGCAGTTTTCGGGGAGACCGGCCCGTGTTTTGTCGCCCGCGACTCGAAAAACACGGTTCTGAATCCATGGTCATGGACAAACGAGGTGAACATGCTCTATCTCGACCAGCCGGTTCAAACTGGCTTCTCCTATGATACACTCATCAATGGTACTGTCGACGAGACGCAGTTGCCATTTGTCGTGACGCCGCTATCAGCTGCGGCGCCGATTCCTCCACTAAATTCGACTTTCCTTCTTGGCACATTCCCCTCCCAAAACCCCAAGTCAACCGCAAACACCACTTCCACGGCCGCCCTGGCGGCGTGGCATTTTATGCAGATATGGATGCAACAGTATGAATTCATGGCCTTCTGTTCCCTCCCGGCCACCGAAGCTCACTCACTGGCAGGTTCCCCAAGTACAAACCAAAGGACAACAGGGTCAGCATTTGGTCCGAGTCATATGGTGGACACTACGGCCCCTCCTTTGCTGCTTTCTTCACCGAGCAGACCCGCAAGATTGGAAGCGGAACTGGTGCCGGCTGCTCGATCCCATTGCGGCTCGACACAGTCGGGATCATCAACGGCTGCATCGACATTCTCACGCAGATTCCCTCCTACCCTCGGATGGCGTACAACAATTCATACGGAATCCAGGTCATCAGCGAGGCCGAGTACAACGCTGCCATCGACAGCTTCCCGGAATGCCGTGATCGAGTCAATACGTGTCAATATCTGGCAGACACAAAGGACCCAAGGAGCTTGGGCAACGTTGCGGAAGTCAACAAAGCTTGCGTTGATGCCTACAATTTCTGCATGGGGACCATGGCAGGAGGTGTGGAAAGCCGGGGAGTAAGTCTAAAAGCGGCGCCTCACCTGAGCCTCGCCACGGCCGTTGACCAAGGACACAGAGGAACGTCTTCGACATTACAGCCACGGTACCCGGATCATTTCCCCCCAAATATGCCGGCGGTTTTCTCAACTCTAAAGAAGTCCAACTTGAGCTGGGTGTCCCGCTCAACATGTCCGGTCTCTCCACAGCGGCCTCCGCCGGTGCGTGCCGATCAGACAAATTGCAGGGAGTCAACTGACACCGGGCAGCACTCATGTCGACTGGAGACTTCGTTCTCGGGAAGAATCTCGCCCTCCTTGGAAGCCTCTTGGATCAAGGGATAAAGATTGCGCTGGTTTATGGAGACCGCGACTATCAGTGTAATTGTGAGTCGCACTCATCACATTCCCCAGACAGCATCCCCCTAACGACGATTGTCCAAAGGGTATGGAGGGGAGCAAATAAGCTTGGCTATCCAGTCCAAGGTTACCAACAACTTTCGCCAAGCCGGATACGCTATGATCCAGACGAATCAAACTCACGTCGGGGGTTTTGTTCGACAATACGGGAATCTGTCTTTTTCCCGCATTCTCCAAGCTGGACACGAAGGTGAGCTACGCGTGGAGTGTTTCGATGCGGACATGTGATGGTCTGACCGGATTTCTTCTTGCTCAGCGCCCTGGTACCAGCCCGAAACTGCATATCAAATCTTTCGAAGAGTCATGTTTAACACCGACGTGGCAACGGGCAGAATATCGACAACCAAGTCCATGGGTCCGACATATTCGACTACCGGCCCCGACAATGTGTTCAATGTCACAAACATAGTGCCCACTCACCCCGAGTCAGAATGCTACCTGTGGGACGTGTTCCAGACCTGCAGCGGGGATCAAACAGCAATGCTGCGGAACGGGACAGCCATCCTGCGAGATTATATCATGATTGGATATCAACTGGCAGATGGAACAAACCACTATTATTGAAGTAGAGCTGGCTAAGAGAGGCACCGGCAGATTGTTGTGGTATGCTTAGGTAGACTAGCGTGAATCTTGTCGGGTTTTACGTTCGTTGCAAGTGACTCAGAATAATGCATGTGATGCAGTAATCTGCAGAAAACAACCAAGTTGCGATAAATCAAGGTGTGGTAAAGAGGGATGGTTGAATTAAGGATCGAGGCGCGTTGCGCGCAGAGAAGTGGTCCTGTGTGGGAGCACAGGCCATTCTGCGCGCAGTGCTTCCTGATCCGCTAATCTAA
>FTCU01001377.1_pt1 | contig 32991 bp, 27 predicted proteins | sample 1639521 | NCBI WGS metagenome assembly FTCU01 (sample SAMEA3914864, study PRJEB12502) | metagenome | biome: forest; material: soil | place: USA | collected 2012-03-12 | depth 0.3 m
CATCTCACCATCAAGCGACATGCCATGCGCAGATGGTTGCAGGGAAAATTCATCAGGGTGGTCGCGAATGAGCATGAGGGTACTCGGCACCGGCGTTCCTATTTGACAGCCGAGAATTAGTTCGATCACGCTGAGAATTCTGAGAAGGCTCCCCTAGTCCGACGGATTCCAGTTACCTTTTGCAATCCTGAAGACGTGCGGCATCTCGAGCTGCTTTCCTTCCTCGAGTCCCTCGAGGTAGTACTGGTCGAAGAACATGTCTGTGAACATGCGCATCTCCATGGTATGTGGACGAAAGATTGCTCCGTTGGAAACCGACTGGTCATCGCAACAACGAATCGTCAGCCTACTTCTTGAATCCTCGCATGCTCCGGGGTAACCAAGAGCTTAGTGCCTTCCAACATTCCCACATACCAGTATTGGGTCACGGCAAAAGGCGAGACCGACGGCCGGGTACACGAGGCCGTCCTCAGCCACGTTGACTGCTTGGTCATGTAGATCATCTGGGCGGTTCGGCCGCTCCTTGTTATCATACAAGAAGGGAACACCATGTGTGTTGTAGTGGTACAGAGTCGCTGGGAAGGCTGTGTAGATGTCCCACTCCTTGGCCGTCGACATCTGCAGGTGGCAGCGGAGGCGCGGCATCGAGAGCCGCGGCGCCACTCGCGGGAGCCGCTGTCTGAGCAGAAGGAGGGTCTGTCGAGCCGGGGCAAACATGATGACCAAAAAGTCTCAGTCTCCTGTTTGCCTGCAAGCCTTTGGGTGTTCAATCGCTGATGAGATGCAGTGGACTGGGAGTAGCGTGGACCTGGTCAAATGGTGGCCCGTGGGGAATCGTGACATCAAGGCCCAAGCAACGAAACCCGGGGGCACCTTACGTAAGTCATCGGAAGGGACCTATGTTTCCATGCGAGTCATGTCTGACCGCCCTGCAATCGCCCTGCAGCTGTCTCCCAGTTCGCCAAAAACGAAGACGAAGAAGACGACGAAGAGGAAAACAAAGAAAAAACCCAAGACAATAAAACAGTCTAAGAAGAAGACGAAGGCAGGGAGAGAGACGAGAAGGAAGGAAACGAGTAGAAAGAAGTCGAAGTGGAAGACGTAGAGAGAGGCGAAGAAAAAAGCGAAGAGAAAGAGGAAGAGGAAGAAGACGACGGGGAGGACGAAAAAGAAGATAAAGAAGAAGACAAAACAAGAGAGAGCTTACCCTACAACGGGCGGTGAGTTGATCACAACATCCTAGATAAAAACATCTTCAACGTCTTAAACAATCTCCACAACCTGGTAGTTAAAGTTACAGATTCCACCCAGATCCTCCAACCGATCCGTAACCGCCAGATTCCCCTTCCCCTCCCCGAGCACCTTCCCGTCCGCCGCCAAAACCTGCACAACCTGCTCTCCCAGCCCCCATCCAACTTGCCACATGTTCATCCCAACCCTAGCCTCAAACTCCTGTACTGCCTTACCCCCGCTCACCACCCGCATCCTCGTCCCGTCACTCCCCTCCGCCAACAACACAACCACGTTCACCCCATCCTCCGCATCCTCCCACCCGTCCGGCTTCCCCAACCCCAACGCATCAACACCACAGTCCACCCCCTTGACCAAAGCCCGATACCAAAACACCCCCTCCCAATCCCTTCCCGAACCAGGCACCACCCCCCGCGCACCCCTCCCGCCCCTTTTCAGCGCCCCAACCCAAGCCCCAACCAAGCCCAACCACCCTTTATGCCCCCACCCCTCCACCACCGCCTTCTCCGCCCCGGCCTCAGGCCACAAATTCCCCAAATAATGCCCCTCGCCGCCATCGTTCCACGTCAGCACCTGCACGAAATCAGGCTGCAGCTCCAGCAGGTCGATCATGCGCTGCGGCAGCAGCAGGCCCCCCGCGCGGTACCAGTTGCCCCACGCGGGGGAGTGCTTGCTCTGGAACGACGAGAGGGGTGCCATGTACGTCTTCCCGGCCGCGCGGGCGGTGCCGAGGTTGAGGGTGTCGGTTGGGGTTTGGGAGGCGTGGCTGGTGTGCGGGAAGGGCCAGGCTGTTTCCCATGCTGTGATGCCGTCTGCGTATATGAGGGAGGAGAGGAGGGAGGGCGGGTAGAGGGTTTGGTGTTGCACAGCGGGGTGGTCGTCGAGGTTGGGGAGGAAGTAGGGGCGTGGGTTCAGGGGGGAGAGGGCTGCTGCCCAGGCGGAGGGGTTGGTGGCGCCGCCGCGGAAGGTGGTGAGGAAGGGGCGGGAGAGGTGGTGGTAGTAGGCTGGGTGGGAAGTGTATTGGGCCAGGAGGGGCAGGCAGGCGGACGGCGAGGGGATGGTGGACATGTCCATGGAGAAGAAAAGCTTGAAGTTGGCTTGCGCGGCCGCGTCAAAGAGGAGGACGAGCGAGTCGCGCGTCCACCCGGCGTCGGGCTGTTGGATGTTGAGGGCGAAGGCGTCGAACCCGACGGCTTGTGCTTCTGTTACGTCTGCGAGGGCTTGGCTGATCGAGGACATGCCTCCAACCTGGGAAGGGTTAGAAGACAACGTTGCGTTGCGGCGCAGAGGATGGGGTGGGATGGATGAGACGGATGGGATAGGGGGTTGCTTGCCATGTAGTGGGCAAATACGCCCTGGACGGCCGCATTTGCGCTGCCAGTTAAGACGGCAAGACACAAGACCGAAAGGAAGTAGCTGAGAGGCGCCATGGTAATGGTTTGGAGTCGCTCAATACCTCAGGGTTGGAGATATGAGGACGGGATGTCGGGAGAGCCCGTCAGAGAGAGACGAGAAAGAGAGGTGGAGAGAAACTCGGGGAGGAAGAGAACAGGTCCCATGGCAGTTGTACAAGCTGTGTGGTGTTGCTTCCTGAGGACACTATTTTCGTCAGACTCAAGGCGCAAAAATCCTCCCGCATTTGGCCTCGTTTGTGGCCAAGGAATGGGAAATGCAAGGAGTGATGCTTCCACCAGGCTTTTCGCCAGGCTTTGTTCGCATGCATGTTCCACACTCCCAGCCAGCCAACTTGAAGGTGCGGTCCTAGGGCTCCCTCGCAGTGTTTTCCTGTTCCATCCGACCTCTCCAGCAACCGGCGAGCTTATCTTTGGATCCAGGGAGCTGGGACAGGGGCAAGGGCGGGTGTTTGCCGGTGGTTACCCCTGAATTTACACCTTGGCAGGGTTTTGTCAGCCGCCGACCCCAGAGCAGACCAATGGGAAGGCCGTCCGACGCGAGCCAGGACCCAGGCCCCAGATGTTTCATCTTCAGCCCTACCAACGGCTTGTGGGGGTCGAGCTTGCACGAGATCCGTCGTCGACATCAGAACACTAAACCTTGAGATACCGAAAGAGATAGGCAGCACACATGTAAGATCGGGATAGTTCCCGACCGCTAACTAGTCGCCAACATCAAACAAGACCAGTCCGGGGCGGACGTGCGAGACGTCAAACAGGTTCGAACGCCTGTTCTTCCTGTCCTCGAACGCCTCTGCCGGGAAAACCCACATGCCAACGGCGGTGGTCGGCGCTCTCTCCCACCTCTCAAAGGTCTCGGCATCGACCATGAGGCCGTGTCTGGGAATGCTTCGGGGTTCGCTAAGAGGTCCGGTAACTGGTCCGGCCAGGACAAGGACGCCCAAAAGACTGTCGGCAAGCTGGCGTTTGGCGAGCCAGTCCTTCTCCTCCTCGCGCAGGTGCCGGGCCAGCTCCGACCGCGACCACTTCGGCGGCGGGTACGGCTGCCCCGGCGTGAAGTTCTGCCTCGGGTTGTGTCCGGGCGACCATCTGAGGGTAGGGCAAATATAGAGGCGGAAGTCGCTGTCTTTGGCCCGCTCCCTGACCCCGAACGCCTTTTCCAACCTCTTCCAACCGTGGGCGAGGGGGCGTGGATCTCCTGCGAGCGAGATCTGCTTAAGGTCGACATCGACGGCTGGTCTAGGGTCTGTCTCAAGCCAGTCGAAAGCCCCGGCGGGGAGGCCTCGCCTCCGGAGTGGCAGGGCCTGTGCGAAATGGTGGCGGATGCCGGTGCCGGTCGAAACCTCGGGCATACCCCTCATTTGGTCACGGAAGTGGACGACGCAGAGAACCGAGCGTAGCCTACTACGCAGGATGTTGGCGAAGGATGTAGCTGCAACCGGGTGGACCATCATTGGGGTGAGCAGAGGAGCTTGCTCGTCGTCGTGCTCGTCTGATCCCCAGTCGTCCGAGTAGTCCTCAAACAAAATATGGCGGTATTCTTCACACAGCGCGAGATTGGCGATCCTGTGGTTCATCTCAGTCAGCACACACAAGAAAGGGCGAAACCGCTAAGAGGGAACGCACCCTCGGTCCCTTGGGTCGTAAGCCCTCAAGTCGCACAACAGATCCACGAGCAGGGTAGCCGCATTGGGCATGGACACGAAGGGAGTGTCATGAGTGTAGGTTCGATAAACGTACGCCGGCCAGGCGTACAGGACGTCGTACTCCGGGTTGAGGTAGAGCAGTTGGTCTCCCTCCCGTCCGGGGAAGGGCAGGTGCACGCGGTAAAACCCCAGGGCTGTCTGTCTCGCCTCGCTGTTGACCCAGAGTAGCGGGTTGAGCGCTGTAGCGAAGCCCTGGCCGCCTTTGAGAACGAGAGTGTAGCCCCGGTCGCTCACTCTTTTGCCGAGATGGTTGTGACGAGCGTAGAACCGGGACATCAACGGAATCTCGCCCGGGTAGGTGTCGCCGTCTTCATTCTTGTCAGGGCGGATGCCCACCTCGATCATGCGGTGTCGGCGGAGGAAGACCAGCCAGATTTGGAGGCGCAGTTCGACAGGGAGTCGGGGGAATGGAGCCCAGACGCGGTTGACGGGCGAGGATGCCGTGGGAGCGAAGTGTAGATCGTTGAAGAGTCTGACGTCCGCAGTATCGTTTCCGACTACAACGCCGTTGTCGACACCTTTGCTCCGTTCCATCGTGGAAGTGGTTGACGTCGTCTCGCTGGCTCACTTGTCGCGCCGTCAATCCCGTTCATGAGAATGGCCCTGCCGCTTTCTCTTGTCGCGCCAATCCGGTCCGTGATAACGAAGTTGAAAGCGGGGAAATCCGTGATTCGTGAAGGGGTGGCACATGGCACACCCAACCCAGGCATCCACAGAGGGTCCCTCCAGACACGCAATCAACTCAAACTTGGAATCACACGGCGGCCGCCAGCCAATCAGGGGCTCGCGATGGGAGGGTGTGAAACCACCATCATCTGACACACCAACGTCCATCCACCGTCGCCATCGCCACAGTCAACGGCTAGCTTTTTGGCCCCTGTTTCTCCCATAGCACAGCGTTTGACAAGATTTGAGGCCATCGCCAGTTATCATCAACCATCACCGACTGTTGCTAACCATTGCCAGCCATCCATCAACGCGCAGTACGGAGGTACCTCGTTTTCCATCATTACGGTCCTGAGCCCTGTTGGTTCCAACATCGACTGTCCCCTTCCTCGTAGTCTTCCGCGGTCTCCGTCGTCAAACTTCCGGAGGCGCTCGTTACCAACCTCTATACGCCTCTGCGCATTTCTCGAACTGTTGTCGAGCTTTGTATTGAGATCAAACAGAAGCGCCCGTGGATCAAGATAAGCCCCTGCAGCTTCAATTTTCCTGCCGTTTGGAGGGAGTCGAAAAGATGGAAATCAGCCCAAAACTGAACAAAAAGCAATATGAAAGTGGATGGTCCAGCTGGTGATGCTTGTTTGCGAGAAGAAAGACTCGAGACTTTGAGCTTTCAATGTTGTTCGCGAGACGGGTTAGGGTTAAGCCCACAACTTCGAGATTTCCCGTCGCGTCGAATCGCGGTGACCCAAAGCCGGTTAGCGTAGCTGCAGCCTGCAGGCGGCAAGCCAGCCGCGGAGTTTGCGCCAACATGATGAGGCACGTGTTTCACAGCAAGGCCTGGCCTGAGGCCTGTTCGACATCGACCGGCCCCTCCGATGACCCCTCCCCCTCTTCAGCTCGCGAGGGCCCAGAATTTCAAGCCCAACCAACTTCACACCCGCTCGTCACTCGTTCGGTAACTTCTCTCGCGACACAGCGCCAGCGCAGGAAAACAACAGGACTCGACGCCGACGCCCACTCCAAACCCGACCGAAAAGATCCCTACTATTAGCCATGGTCTGTGCCATCCGCGCGCCAATCTCCAGTCTGCATCGCTTGGTCGAGGCACTACAGAATACTCCATTACCCAATCCGCTGCGATGCGATTCGCCGGGCCCGTGACTGACGGGGGCTGTGCCTGCAGGCGTCCAACTCCAAGCCGGGCGCGCACAACCTGCCGCCCGACCAGATCGCCCAGTACAAGGAGGTGTTTGAGATTTTTGTATGTCACGGCTTTTGCTTCTCTCGAGTCACGCGACCAGCTGCCGCTGCAACCGCAACTGCATGATGCACGCACTGTTTCTGTCCGTACAGTACCGTACGGCTCCGTGTCAACTGGAGTGAGTGCCCGACTAACGACGCCGTCTGTGGCTGTGCACCTGCAGGACAAGGATGGAGGTGGTGAGTTGGTCCCCGAATCCCGTCCGGCTGCAGAGTGCCATCAACAGCCCTACACGTGTAGGTCCTCGCAGCGCGATGCTAACTGGCTGGCCCTTCCAGGCGACATCACGGCTGCCGAGCTGGGCCAAGTCATGCGCGAGCTCGGACTGAACCCCAGCGATGCGGAGCTGCGGGATCTCGTCAACGAGGCCGACCTCAACAACGATGGTGTCATCTCCTTTGATGGTACGCCTGTTCCTGGGCTGCTTTCGTTGTTGACATCTGACAGCTGACGACGACACGTAGAATTCCTCGCCCTCATGTCCCAATCCGTCAAGGAGATGGACACGGAGCAGGAACTCCTCAACGCCTTCCGCGTCTTTGACAAGGACGGCAGCGGCACCATCTCTAGCGACGAGCTGCGCAATGTGCTCAAGTCGCTGGGCGAGGACCTGACCGACGCCGAGCTCGATGAGATGATCAAGCTGGCCGACCACAACGGCGACGGATCCATCGACTGTGAGACCGCTTTTACCCCTTAGCGCCAATTCTTGCCAACGACTGACTCCGTCATAGACCACGAGTTTGCCAGCATCATGAAATGAACGAATCGAACGACATGAACGACGGGAACGACATGATAGGATGACGGGATGACCCTCAAGATTCCGACGAATATGAAGTCCAAAGCAACATCATTAGTTATTTGGCGATGTCTTCTGCTCTGTGTCCATTTATCCTACAGTACAACAAGCACCTCATTCATCTAGTTCGTGGAATATATCACGTTGCTTACGCCACGTATGTACAAAGCTGGGGTTTTCAACAGCTTATAAGTGACACATTCCCTTGTCCTTCCTTGGCTAACTGCCTGCAAAAAAACAAGACTTCGCTGCCGAAGAGGTCTTGACACTATTTGCAATCGCATTCAAGCCATTCCCTTGCTCAAAATGTCTTCAGAAACCACACGCGGAGGTAAATTACTTATCAGTCTACTTGGGAACCGGCCTAGGCTCACTGCGGCAAATTTAGCCCCCTCCACCCCGACTACGACACCCAGTATCATCAACTGGCCAGTTCAAAGTGAGTTCAGCCTCTTCCCAGGGGCCCAGAGTCATTGTTTCGTTCTGACCTCGGTTCATCAAAGAACGCAAGATACGGCACGGAAAGGAAGAACCCCCGCAATGGATTGACGTCCGCAACGTCGCAGACCGTGCCATCGACGAAGCGTTGCAGACACACACGCTCGAGCAACTCGTCGATATCGTCAGAGCCCCTTGCCGAGAAGCAGGGCTTGAGGCAGCATTGAAACATCGTGATAAGAAGGCTCAACTCAAACGAGAGTACTACGGCATGGTTATGGACCTGTTACTGGGTAAGAGGTAACCGCTCGAGGCAACTGTCACCAAAACGCTGACCACGGGTTGCAGATGCTTTGGCAAAGCAAGAGGCCAAGCAGAGGTCGAAGGGCGCCACGAAAAAGAAGCCTAAAAGACGGACGGCAGTTGATTGCCCTCCTTCGCAAGACAGTTTTAAGGGAAAGACGGATACCGTCGCAGAACGGGGAACGGAGCCTCATCACGAACAGCAGAAGATGCCCGCTGTTGAAGGTACGTTCCAGTCCTTTTGGGCACGACAAGTATTCGTGCAATACACATAACCGAGGACGATTAGTACTGATAGTCTACAGCCGAGATCGGGGGACTGAGCTCTAAGACTGAGAATCATGTCGATACACCTGAACCGGTGACAGAACAGGAGGCCCCATTGTCACAGGGCAAGGAGGCATCTAAGGATGCATCTAAGCCCATCGCCAATTTTACCGGAGTTCCTCAGCATACAAACTTCTACGCCGGATTCTTCCAGGCTTTTTGCAACCCATTCGCCTTTCAATTTCCCTATCCCGAAACAGGGGAAGACAAGGAAGACGCACCCAGCAAACCACGCTCTGAGGCGGAACAAACACGGCCTGAAACTCCACAACAACCCGGCCTCGACCACGCCGAGGAAGCTCACGATGTCCATCTGGAGGAGTGGGTAATGGTGGAGGAAGACTTGGGCAAAGACTGGATTTCCATCCAGCCAAAAGGAGCTGATTTGGCACATGGGTCCAGCATATGGCGCGGAAGAGCAGGCTGGCACACCCACGACACTACTGACGTGTAAACGTCGATAACCATCATTGCATTGTTTTATACCGGGTTTGGGGTATTCGTCTTGAATTCAATGGAGAACTGCGCGCAACAGTTCTCTTCAACTCGAATCTTTTGCGTGGCTGCTGCTTGCGTGAGCCCTTAAAGGCTAGGAGGCAGCCCCCGACTCCCTGCCACGCTCGGCCCTTTTAACTCCTCCCAAAGGCGGCCTCTTCTAAGCAAGTGCGCTACTTCACACACCTCGTCACAACCTTCTGGACTTTATAGTCAATGGCCTTGAACGTCTTGCCAATACCCGCGACATCCGCAGCCTTCATCTTCAACCTCGCCGCAGCCGCATCCGACATGACATCCTCGGTCCTCTTGCCACGGCCGGCAACCCCCGTGAGCAGACCCAAGATCGCAACCGGGGCGGACTCGGGGTCGTTAATAACCTCCGCAATGGTCAAGGCGCCGTTGCCAATCTCCCCTCCGACGAAGGCAAACCGGGCGAGCGAAACGAAGCCCGCCAGCTCCAGGCCAATCTCGCTGACAAACGGCACCACCAGGAGCACTAGGCTGACAATAAACAGAATGGCCTCCTTCTTCTTCTCCTCCTCAATCTCGCTCCCAAGCTCCTTCACATTTGCCATGTTGTCGACGGCCTGCGCGAGCAGCTGCACGGGCACCGCCAGCGCAACAGCCGCATCATTCCAGTCCTTGCCAACATCGTACGTCGTCAACCCGATGCCGAGCACGGCCGACATGAATTGGTTCCGCAGGTCGTCGATGTGCGGCAGCGCATCCTCCAGCACCTTCTTAGGGTCCCCGACGGTGATGTCGTCGGCCTTGCGCGGGAAGTTTCTCAGCCACTGGTGCACCTCAACACAATCACCAGGCTGACCCTCGCACTCCGGGTACGAATCCCAGTCCTCCCAGATAATCCAGTCCGGCTGCATGCCCAGGTCTTTCACGAGCGCCTCTTCGAATCCGTCCTTGTCGCGGAGGGAGTAGGTAATTTCCCAGCTTTCATATCCTTTTTCGGGGTCATCCCACGTGCCGTCTTCCATGATGCTCTTGGGCACGGGGCATTTGCCCTCGTAGCGGTAGTCTTCTTTGCTGTTGCGCCTGTACTTGCAGTCGAAGAAGCGGTTGCCGCCGCCAATGTTTTCGTCGTCGTCGACCTTCCAGTTGTTCATCCACTTGGCGAGCTGTGGGTTGACGAGACTGTGGAAGGGGGATCAATGGACTGAACTCATGAGAGTCGGGGCATCTTTTAACTTACTCCTCGACGTATTCAGCATAGTATTTAAACTTGCCGTCATAGTCCTCCTGGATACTGGTGTAGTTGTCGATAGTGCTGTCGAGCAGCTTAGACAAGGCGCCGATGGTGTACAGCGAGGAGCAGTACGCTGGAATATCATCGAGATGCGCAATAACGTCGTCCAGATCCGCGTATTCGGCTTCACAGCCGGGGTCGTCACTTGGCAGGTCTTCTACTGGCCCATCGTCATCACCATTGTCGTCGCTATCGTCCCCAGGAAGACCGGGGTTGGCTAATCACTCGAGGTTGGTACGTGGACTGTAAGACGTGGGGCTGGCATAAACACTTACTGATGAGGCCGTCGTCGCCGCCGCTTCCTCCACATTCATTAAAATATGTGTAAGCCTGAAAGGGGTCAGTCCACGCTGCACTAAGTGAATGACTCTTTTAAAGCTCACCTTGTTGCTCACGGGCAGGACATGCAACAAGTCGGCTCGACCCATGCCGCCTTGGTTTGTGAAGTACTAGTCGCGAGCTTGTGTCAGTAAACTGCCCCCTGAAGAAGGGGGGATGGCCCTGTTGCCCACATACCATGGTCTCGCCACGATCAATAGGTGCGTAGAGGACGCCGCGAGCAGTCCAGGAGAAAGAACTGCCCAAGCCGCCAGGCGTGTGCCCATTGTTCTTCATGACGCTGGCAGCCCCTGTGTATTTGTGCAACCAGATAAGATCCGCCCGTCCCGAGCCTTCGACATCGGCGAAGCGGAGGTTTGCACGGTCCCTAAACACGCCGCTGTCAGCAGAGGACAACCGACAAGTGTTGTTGTGCGAACTTGCCATCCTTCCGATACCTTGACCTGCCCGGCGTTTTGCATGCCTGCGTTGGTGTTGAGCCAGGCCGTGACCCGCCCATCTGGCTCTATGCAGAGGACATCTGCTCGTCCGTCACCACTGAGGAACTTCATCAGTACCTCAACCGTAGATCTTAGAGCCACGTTACTTACTCGATGTCGGCCAGTCTCATGCCACGGTCAAAGATGGACACACCCCAGCCCTGGGTACACGTCGCCGCGCCAGTCACAACCCCGACATTCTTGAACGTCAGCTTGTTGGTAGCTGCATCCCACCAGTTCTCCCAGAGCGTCAGGGCTCCCGTGGCCTTGTCCTGCACCAACACGTCACATCTGCCGTTGCCATTCCAGTCCGCCAGGTGGATGCCCACCCGCGGGCCCGGCACGTTGAGCGAGATGCTGGTGCTTTGGCCCCAGTCGGGCGGCTGGTGGATGTTGGCGTAGATCTCGGCAGCGTGGCCGTCGGACCAGATCCAGACGTAGTCGTCGGCGCCCGTGCCGCGCATATCGCAGTAGAAGTTGCCGTCGGCCTTGCGCCGTGTGCCGCCGCTGCCCGTGTTCTCCCACACGAGCACGTCAAAGTGCGTGTCCTGCTCCTTGAGGTAGATGTAGTCGAGGCGGCCTGAGCCGTAGATGCGGCCGAACTTGATCTGCGTGCGGATCCCTGATGTGTCGAGGCCGCCGTGTGTCGTGCCGTGGTTCCGCCAGGCCGGGACGATACCCGCGCCCCAGCCTCGGGAGTTGATCCACGTGTCCACCTCACCCTTGTCGCCCACGTAGAGAAAGTCGCTCCGAAAGTCGCCGTTGAGGTCTCCGAATCGGACACCGGCCTTGTCGACGCCGTTCTTCTTGTCAAAGATGACGCCACGGAGGCCGCTGGCGGTGCTGAATCCCTGCCAAAAGTAATTGTCGCCTTGGCCGCCGTTGCGGGAGCACACCACCGAAGCGTCCGACCTCACCAGGCAGTAGTCGGCCCTCCCGTCGCCGTCAATGTCGGCGATCCGGACGTCAGCCGCGACGTAACCGTCGTGAGTTGGGACGACGGTGCCTATGTTCTCAAACTTGGGCGGGTTACCACCACGGTTCAGCGAGACTGTCACGGCCGACCCGGGTTTAAGACAGAAGAAGTCGTCCAACCCGTCGTTGTTGAAGTCGGCAAAAGCGTAGAGAGGCCCCGAATCGCAGTTCTGGTCGACATCAAACGTCTTGCTCGGGCCAAACTTGCCCCCTCCCAGATTCTGGCGGTAGTAGTACGTGTTCTTGACAGAGGTGGTGTTGTGCAGGATACGGATCCAGTCGTCAAGGGCCTCGTCGCGTGCGAAGTTGGGGTTACTGACCACGATGTTGGCAAAGAACATGTGCCAAGGGATAGCGCTGGTGATGGAGACTGGGTCGTTGAACTTTTCGATGCGAGCCGACTCGATCACCCCGCGCTCGATCCGGCTGTGGGCGTAGTTGCCGTCGTCATGCCCACTGCCCCGCTGAGACTGGATCGGACCGCGCGCGTTGCCAGCAACCTTGTTGCAGGTCTTTGTCTGCGTGCTGACGGCCGAGTCGTCGATGCCCGTGTTGTTGGCCGCGGGCTGGATGCCACCCTCGACCTTACTGATAGCATCCCACCAGACAGAGGCAAACAACTTGTAGCCAAAGTCGTTGGGATGGACACCGTCACTTGACAAGTCGGTCATCAGCATGACGCTGTATATATCGGCAAGCCCGATTCGCTTGCCCTTGTATGACGACACGAGATCACGGTACTGCTGACTGACGCTGGCAGAGCAGTCGTCGTGATTGCGGCTCCTGGCCAGCGTCGAGAGGATGACGGTCACCCCTGGGATACTATTGAAAATATCGTCAATCATGACCTTCATTCGCGCTCCCGCGTTTCCAAGGTCGATGTTGCCGATGCAATCATTTCTGGTTGGGGCATGGCAAGTTAGCATGGTGAATCGAAGGAGCCACAGGCAATGGCCACTTACGTTCCAACGTTGATGAGCACCAAGTTTGGCATCATCCATCTCGATGCCTGGAATGCCGTGTGAACTTGAGTGATGACCCATGTCGGGTGCCCTTCATTGTCCTGGTTTGGAGAGTGATGTCAGCATGCGTGCGAGCCGTGGGTCCCGTCGAGAGGACTCGCCTTGTCTGCCATGTTGCCGTCGAGCTTGGAGCCAACCATGTTGACCTTCCAGCCTTTGTACCGCAGTTGGCTGCGGAGCCATTTGCGGTAGCCGTTGCCATCCGTCGACGCGATTCCTTGCGTGATGGATGCGCCAAGCGGCATGACTCTGAGATAGAAGTCTTGCGCCGCGCGGCGGGAGAGGTCCCGGCGAGGGGAGTAGGTCCGGCGTGAGAGATCCGGGATCGGGTCCGTCGTCTCAGTGCCCGTGTCATTCAGGTCGGGACTGGAAGTACCCTCAAACTCGGGGTACTCCAGATCCCATGGCAAATCGGCCGAGACAACATCCGAGGCGTATGAAGTGCCGTTGGAGGATGAGTCGTCGTCATGTTGAAGACTGGCAGCTAAAGCTACTGGTCCAGAGACGAGAAATCTGGTTGTGACGAGAAAGCAGCCAAGGCCCCGAAGTGCAAGGAGTAGTCTCCGCATGGCTTTGACAAATGTACTTTGGAACTTGAACAATGGAAGGGCGAGCCGCGGGATGGGTGATCCATTATTCGGGTTCTATATGTATCTCAGACTCGACTTTCCGCAGACATTTCCGAGCTGATTGATAACCCACCCCTTTTTCGGTGTCAGCTCTCCAAGGCCAGGTCCACGAAACTCATACCAAGCCTCAAAGTATCCGTCTCACAGCATGATGTATTCTTTTGGGCTCGGTACACAGCCAACATGCCTGTTCAACGCTTCAACCAGAAGGATCCTTCTTGACCCTGTTATCCGACGTTACCGAGTTGAGCCTCATGGACAGCTTCAGTCCTTCAGCATCACCGAAGACTAAGCTTTTTTCGATGCCAATATCCGAACCACGATCCATCTGCAGGAGCTTGTCTTGCTTGGCGCGCCGTTTGCCCGTAATCTCTCCACCATGCACAAGGATCACTTGGTCCGGACTGTGGATAGAATGACCGTTGAAAGGATGCGCTGCCCTGGAGGCTGGCGGAACAGAGGATTGAGTCGCCGGTTTGGCGTCATTTCTATGAGGATCACAAGCTAGTAGGATTCGATTGAGGGCTATTTCGCTTCTCAGTAGTGGAGAAAGATAGGGAGACTCGGGGCAGCACGTGGGAAAACGGTTGGATGTGGATTCCTCTGCGTGGAGAAGTGAATCCTAGACCTAGCTAGAGAGCACCATGTAACGTCAATAAGGGTCTACGGTTCTGCTGACCAAGACGACAACAATCGAAATACCCGCGGAGCCGTTATGGCGGATTCCACTTAGCTTCAAGGCAGGCAACATCTTTTTCAACGCTCAGGGGCAGCGGTGCCTTGCTAGTCGCCGCAGAGAGCCGACGCGAGATGCCCTCCTGCAGATTGAAAGCCATTTTCTTCCGCAGCTTCCCTTTCAAGTGTGTCTTGGCAGGGACGAAGGATTCTCGAGATGGGACAGCTTGAGTTAGACGGGACTGGAGCACCTAGGTTGGATGGGAATCTAGGGATCCAGCGCCGAAATATCACCGCATCCGAGGGGAAAGCCAGGTACCAACAGTTCAGGGTCAAGTACCTCGTCGTCCTTGGTACAGTTGTCTGTCGTCGTGGTGCATGGTGCCGTGTTGGAACGATGACCCGGCTTGCTTCAAGAATGGCGGCTGTCTTCCATCTGCTCTTGTAGCTTGTCTTTCAAGCTGTCTTCTGGCCTGTCTCCTAACTTGTCATTCAGGTTGACGTCGAGCGCGGCTCCATTTCTCCACTCAGGATGCTTCTACCCAACTTCGCGTGGTGGTTTGCTCCACTGGCCGGTCTTCTTCTCATCATGACATCTCTCCCCACAGCCGAGGCGCGGGGCCTTGCGGGAGCGTACGAGCGCGTTGTCTTTTATTACCTCTACCGCATGGCCGTCATCACCTGGGGAAAGTCGCAGAGGCACTTTTTCTGGGACCAGACATTGCCCAACGGCCAAGTGATTTCCTGTGCGGACAGGGGAACACACAGCAAGGGCGGCTGCAACATCAGAGAGTTCATCAACTTTCTGAACAACGCCGAACTCGACGAGAACTTCTGGGCCGATGTCGACCTCGAGAACCCGGATCCGCATCGCGTCGCAGGCTTGTTGTGGGAGAAGGGCGACCAGACCGGCCTCCTCAGTACGGCCAAGCTGTTTCCAGGGCAAAGTGTGCGATTTGAGAATGCCATCACGAAAATGAAAAACCTCATGAAAGAGAGCAAGTATCCCCCTATTCTGGAACCTTCTCGGTATTCTCGCTGACCCGCGTTATATAGTTCATCTCGCCAACGCAAAGCAGCCCAAGTTGATCTCTTCTTTCGAGGACAACATCAAGACTGCTCTCAAAGAGGCCGTTATCCTACGCCAATCGGACATGTTCTCCAATGCCGATGGGACGAGGGGCTTGGTTGTCGACATCAAGGAGAAGTTTCCCAAGGGTAACGCTGTATTGATCCGGACCCCTTACACGCACGACCCAAAGGATCCAGACCGGATAGTCTTCTCGCTTGACGAAGCCAGGACCATCAGCGAGTCGCCAAAGGGTGCCTATGAATCTCTCCAGCATCTGCAAAACTGGGTCAGCAGATACGGCAAGGACGAGCATTCGACAGAGACGGCTGAGGACCACTACAAGGTGCTGAAAGCGTGGAGGATGACCAGGGCAGAGTTGAGCATGTATTGTTGATTGTACATATTTGCGTCGGGAATTCAAGAATCCCAGGTTGAACGAGCCCCTTGATTGCTCCGTCTACCTTGACTCCATTCCATGGAGCTGCCCAGTAACCTTTGCCTCCTGCCTCCGTCGCCTAACCCAGGCCTTTCTTACCCTTCTCCATCTCCGTCTCCTTCCCCTTCCCCTGACCATACATAAAATGGCAGCTCTGAAAAGCAGGACCTGTTACCCCCTGGTTCAAAGAAAGGACCCGGAGGAGGTTGTTGAAGTCGTCTCATCCTATTCATATTCGTTCTGTTGTTCTCTTGTAGCTGATCAAGCAGCTCCTTTCTCTAAGCGGCCAGCTCAATCAAGGTCCCCCAATCATCCTCGTTATCCCGCCTGATCTCGATCGGATTCTGGTCCTTGACCTGCGCAAACAAACTGTTGCCTTTGAAGTAGACCAACACTCCTCTCTTCCCCTCGGGCCCCGAGATCCTGTACAACGGGCCTTCCGCATGCACTTTGTTCCGCTCCGGCATGAACTGCAGGTCATGGTTCTGGCACCATTCCTCCATGGCCGTCCGGAACGAGACCTCCTCGGGTTTCCTCGTGGCCGACACTGCCTCAGGCACAACTGGAACCACCACCTCCTCCCTCCTTCTCTCCTCCCCACGCGTCTTCAGCGCAGGCCCCTTCTCAGGCGGCGGCAATTCCTTAGCCGCTCTCTCCCCAAGATCCAACGCCTCTTCAATCATGCCCGCCCCCCTCTCAAACTCGGCCACAACCGACGGCAACCCCCTCACCTCCTCCGGAAACCCCTCCGAACGCCACCACTCAAACCACAGCCCGATCTCCTCATAGTTCGCCTCCTCCAGCACCAACCATTGATACAACGCAGCATGCCACAACGGGAAAACCTCAGCAACAACCACCTCCCCAAGCACGCTCGGCCGCAGCACGCCCAGCCACTCAAACAGCCGGTCCAGCACCTCCATGTACGGCTCCTGGTCGCGCGGGTCGACACGGAACGCGCCGCGCACGAACCGCGCCAGGCCGGGCAGAAGGTGGTTCATGACGAGCGGCGTCCACATGTCTTTCCCGCCTTTGCCGCTGCCGCCGCTCGGGCGGAGCACGTCCTTCCACTGCCTCAGCCCCGGTATGACGCCGCGCTTGAAGTCCCAGGCGTCGATGAGCTGGCGGAACTTGCGGCGGACGTCGGCGACCAGGCCGGTGGTGCTCTTCGGGTCGAGGTGGGCGGGCGGGAGGTAGGGCAGCCAGGGGAAGATCCAGCGGTGGGGGAGGTTGTGGGTGTGTTTCTTGGGGTGCCATTTCTGGAGGGCGTCTTCGAGTTTGAGGGTGACGGATTGGAGGAGCTGGGTGCGCACGAAGGGTGGGAGGAGCGGGGACCAGGCGTCGACGACGGCGATGAGCTGGTCGGGGTTGTGGACGTTCCATTCGCGGATGGTGGTGGTGAGGGTGCGGAGCCAGAGCTCGTACATCATGGTCTCGTAGGGGGTGGCGGTGGGCTTGCGGTATGTCTTTTTGCTTGGTTGGTGGTCGAGGCCGAGGAGGGTGCGGATCGAGTTGAGCCCGTCGACGAAGGGAGGTTTGGGCTCCTCGAGGGGCTCCCAGAGCTGGCGGTATTGGTTGAAGAGGGGGTGGATCGCGGCAACGGCCAATGAGGCGAGTTCGTCCTTGATCTGGGGCAGCATAGAGTCGGACAGCGAGTTGTTGGCCTCCCGGAGGCCCGAGATTACCCGGCTCAGGCGGTAGCTCAGGTCGGCCTTTCTATCGTGCTCGCCGCTCTCGGTAGGTTTTAAGGCTGCCTCGCATGCCGACGTGATGGATTTGTTCCCCTGCAAACTCGCCGAAAGCTCCTCCATCTCCTGCTGCTCCTGCTTCAGCTGGAGATCCAGGTAAGCCTTTCGCTCTTGCAGACTCTGCCATTCTTCCAGGATCGCCATGAAGTCGTTTTGGGCACGCTTGACGAGCTTGCGATTTTCGGCCGCCTCGGTGGCCTCTACCGACACAGCGCCTCCGGTTGGGGTCATCAACCCGGACGACGTCGTGAGCATCTTCTTCCCCGGGCCTGTCATGTCGAGAATGGGCGTGAAGGCGTCAGGGATGTTGAGGCCAGGGGCAGCCTTCTTGATCTCGTCCATAGTCAGGTATTTTGGCTTTTGGCGCCTCGGAGTGCTCGCGCCACTGGCAGGCCCGCTGCCAACACCGCCGGTCAGGGCCTTCTTCCTGCGAGCTGCCTTCTTCTTCCTTTCCTCCTCCTCCGAGTCAACGACCTCCTCTCCGCGCATTTTCGCCTGTCGTTTCTCCTCCTTCCTCTCCTTCTCGGTCTTCTCCTTGACGGCGCCCAAGCCGACGCCTTGTGGTCGGAGATTGGCCTCGATGATGACGTTCCGGCCTTGGCCCTCCGCTCCGAGACCTTTTCCCTCGACATAACCCATCTTGGCCATCATGCGGGCGCCGAATGACTTAGCATTGATCTTTACTTTGCCGCCTTTTGCCTTGCTGAAAGCGCTCGGCATCGCGGTGCGGGGTGCAGCCGGCTCATCATCCTGGACCAGGAGGGTTGGACCCCGCGCGGACATGGGCGTGAAGCCATTCCCGAGGGGATTCGAGGCGTCGAACTTTGACTTGACGAACGGCTTTCGGGACGGCACTGCTTGTTTCGAAGGGGTTTCTTGTTGACTCGGCGGCGTCCATCCCAGGCCTTGCCCTCCGAGGGCAGGGGCGCCCTGGAAACCGAGACCCACGCCGCCCATCTCCTCGTCTTCATCGTCGTAATCCTCTGCGGCAGATGGCACGGCGCCCGGGTTGGCGTCGTCATATTCGTCATCCTCCTCTTGTCTGTCATCCTCCTCTTCACCCTCGTCCTCGTCCTCGTCCTCGTCGGAGCCCGCTTTCGCTTTGGCAGAAGAGACAAAGCTGACGCCCTTGTCGCGCATCCTCTTGTGCTTCCATTTCCGGCTCGGGCCGTCGTCCTCACTCTCGGACCCAAAGATGCCGAGAGCTGCGCTCTCTTTCGCGTCACGGCCGGTGCGGCGGCGCTTCCGGGGGTTGTGGTCGGCGAATTCGCTGTCGTGGGGGTTGCGCGAGGGCATCAGGTATTCGTCCTCCTCTTCGGCGTCGGACTCGGACGACGAATAGTCTGCCGCGCTCGCCTTGTTGAGGCGAGCCGGATCGAACCGCATCTCGTCGAGGCGCGCCATGGTGCAAAGTGGCGGGGCAGGCAAGTTGTGACAAGCCCGGGCTGTTTGTGGTGTGGTCCAGTGTTCGGCGGGCACCTTGAAGGCAGCAAGCTGCTGCAGTCCAGCGGGTCGGTGGCGCTGCAAGCTCCAGTCTTGGCAACAAAATGTTAGGCGGCTCGAGGGCGGGTCTCTCTGATCGGCGTCGGGGTGTTATGGCCATGTCGGGGTTCCCCGTTATTGGCGATCGGCACGGATTATGCAGTTACGCAAGGGCTGAATCCCGCCCACTGAAGGCACTCTACTCCACTTCAACTCCGAGAGACCCACTCATCCAACTCATCAAGCAACGTCAATTTGACACTGGGCGACATGCTCCACGAACAACACCATGGCGAGCTCGATGCTTGAATCTGTAATTGGCTCGTCAACCCCGGCAGAAAGCTGACGACATCATTTTTTAACGAAAGACTTTTTTTTTTTTAGCGCAAAACTGCCTGGGTATGTATGGCTCCAATTTTCGTGAAGCATGTCGAAAACGAAAACAGAAAAAAAGGTTTCTAATCCGAATATAATAAAAGAGAAAAAGAGAAAAAGAAAACCAAACCCGACAAGAAAGATAGGAGGAAAAAGGCGCAAAGGGTATCTCTCAAAAGGGTATCGCGCATTCCATGCTGTGCTCGCTCAGGCCAAAACTCCATCAGATCCCATTCCAGCCCGAAATCCTCACGCAGTCTGGAAAACGCTTAATCTTGTCGCCAGCTTCACCGCGCGTGTCTTGGGTGTGCTGTCCTTCTTTTCCCGGCCCTTTAGCTCCATGTACTGCGCTGCGACCTCGCCAACAATGTCCTGGAAGTCCCTGAGCTCAAACTCGAACACCCTCTCCGTCAAAAGCGTGTCCATCTCCAGCTCGGTGGTGTCGAGGCTCCCCGACTCGAGAAATACGCGCCGCTCAAACGCCTCCGGCACCGCCTTCTTGGCCGCCGCGATGGCGTCGTTCCACTTGATCGGCTTGCTGATGATGTAGCCCTCTTCGCCGTACACGCGCTCGTCCATAGCGGCCATGACGTGGGCCCGCGCGACGTCGTCGACGTGCGCCACCGCGCCGGCGAACGGGTTGCGCTCGCCGAACTGGCGCCCGAGAAGCAGCGCTAGCACTCCTTTGTTGGTTCCGCTCAGCATGTCGCCTCGGCTGGTGGCGCCTCTGTCGCGGCCGAGGATGAAGCCCGGGTACAGGTGTACCACTTCGAAGGGCGGGCTGTTGTAGCGCATCCAGTCTTCTGTTGCGTGGAGCGCGGCCACCTTCGAGGCGGCGTAGGCCTCGAACTCGGAGTTGAACGGCCCCTTGGCCACGGCGACGGGGTCGGGGTCGCGGCTCCCCGCGGCGATGGGCTCGCGGCGGGTGCGGGCCCCCTTGATTTCCTCGACGGGGGCGAGGGCCACGAATGAGCTGGTGATGACTACACGGCGGACCGTGCCGGACTTGTCCGCCGCACGGAGCAGGTTGATCGTTCCGTCGACGGCGGGGCGGACAAACTGCGCCTCGTGCTGGTCCGTGGGGATATCCCCCGTTTCCTTGCCCGAGGCGAGGGGCGAGGCGATGTGGATCGCCTGCGTCGCGCCCGCCACGGCGTCGTCGTACGCGTCGGCGACTGTGATGTCTGGGACGATCCTGAAGCTGAGTTGCCCTCCCCGGTTGAGGGCCCGGATCTCCGGGTGCGCCAAGACGGCTTCCGCCTTGGCCTCGGTGCGGACGGCGCCGCGGACGACGTGGCCGTCCTTGAGGAGCCGGATCAGGGTGGCCAACCCCACGAAGCCGTTGGCGCCCGTGACGAAGACGACCTCGTCGGAGGAACTCATTTGGAGAGGTGTGTTTTTTTGTTGGTTTGTTGGTTTACTGGTTCGGGGAAAGATACCTCGAAGATATCAGCGAACGTGAGGGTTGTGTGAAAGGTGTTGTGTTATCTTGAAGATAAGCGAATGTGGGTGGTCGTTCGTGACAAGCTCGAAGATGTTGGAAACTTGGAGCTCGAGAATGCTTGATGTTCGAAGATGGACAAAAGAAGTTGGGAAACGTCCCAGTGGGCACCTGCCTTTATACTCACTGGACGCGCTCCGTGCTCAACTCGGTGCCCGCTGTCTCACTGTTTGGGCGGCGTAGCAAACCTAGGACACTTGATAATCATGCCTCACACGATCATCCTTCCCAACCCCATTACCGTAGAATTCAACGAGGATGCTCTCATAACGGTCACATTCGGGGGCGTCTTTCGCATGGACAGAGCTCACGAGAGCTGGGCTCAGGCACTAATTCTAGTAGTGCTCGGACTGTCGGCCGCTCGCCTCATCACTGTGGCCAGGCTGCCAGCCTCGTGACTTACACTTTGACTGTGGGTTCTTGTACCGTCTCTGCAGTACGATATACACTGATTTCTTATTCGTCCTCCAAGGCGGCGGTACCGGCAGCCTGGTTGGCATTCTTCAACGAGGTAGCTTCGTTGTGATGATATGATGATGTGATACCAGCCTACATCGTCAAACGCGCCTAGGCGCTTACATCAAATCAAACCGTCTTTTGCCACAGTACTCTGAGTTACGTCAGGTACTACTATTTGCCAACTCGGATACGGTGGTTTGTGATAGCCGCCCATGACATCACACCGGCCTGTCAGCCCCGAGAGTCGTATAAATACCACGATGATTTGGAAAGATGCTGGCGATGACGCTGCGAGAGACCGGTGACTCTTGTCATCTGACCCTTAGAACCCAATGTTGCAACCAAAGCGGCGCCCAAGGGATCCTCATATGGATCTTGACACGACAACCCAACAGTCATGTGCCACCAGATCCGATGTCCACAGAGCCAGTGCCCATTCCTAATCACCCAGGCCTTCTAGCACCTCTGCAGAGGGCGCAAAGAAAGTGTTCCCAGTCACCGGAGTCGAAAAGTCCAAGATGCGATCATGCTTCCCCGGCGGGTGCCCGATGAACATGCGCTCGAGCATGCGCTCTATCACCCAGAGGTTTTTCGAATACCCAATGAAGTACGTCCCGTACTCGCCTGACGCCGGCGACCCAAAGGGCATGTTGTCCCTGACGATACCGTGCTCGTTGCCCTCGTCATCCTCGATCGTGGAAAGCGTCTTGTGCGAGCGCTGCCCCGACTCGGCATCGTCAAGCTCCAGGTTGTCGAATTTCGTGCGGCCGATGATGGTCTCCTGCTCCTCGGTCTTCAAGGCCCCCCATCCGTTGAGATTGTGGATGTACTTTTGTATGACGACATAACTGCCTACGCTGCCATTCGGGCCGTCCTGGTTGAGGGCTGCGCTCAAAGCTGCCCGGCCAACTGGGTTGGCGGTTCCGTCGACAAATCCCAAGAGGTCTCTGGCGTCAAAGTACCGGAAGCCGACTGTCGCATCCACAACCTCGACAGACTCTCCCAGTTGGTTCAAGAGCTGCCGCTCGAACTCGAAGCACAAGTCTCGGCGGTCAGAGCGGATGTGAAAGAGCAAGTCGCCAGGGGTCGACACCGTGGCATGCACGGCGCCTTGGAGGACGGGGAGTGGGTGCAGCTCGGCCGGACGAGGCAGCTCGGTGAGACTGTCCCAGATCTCACTCCCAATGCCGACGGTGCAGACAAAATTTGAGTTGAGATCTCGGATGGAGACGTTTTTTGTCAACCCTTCAACTCCAGACAATGTGGAACGGATCGTCTTGAGGGCTTCCTCGCCCGGTTTCGCAGCCAAGACCAAGAACGTCGCGGATCGGGTAAGGGGCGCGTCGATGGACTGCTGCCGACCGGTGCTGCTCACGCTGGTCGTCATGGCTCTTGAAGAGACCCAGCCTGAGGGCGACGATAAAAGGATCCGTGAGTTTGTTCTCGCCGTTCTCGCGATCCGGTGCCCGTACTTGACGAGGGTGGTCATGGATTGCTTCGAGGCCCGAAGGGTTACACAAAAGGGGGTCAAAAGTTGGGTGGTATCTGAATCAACGGTATCCAATGACCACGACGACGAATGTTGAAATCAAGGCGGGCATGAGTAATGCCCAACAATGGCGATGAGTCAGGCACCTACCCAGAGAGGTCAGTTTTAAATTGGCTCGTATACCATTCGTCGCTCCTCCTTATCTCCGACCTGGCATTCACCGGCGTCGGTAGCGACCTCGGGAGGGGTCTGTCGTAATACGTCATGGTTACGAGGACTTGGCTCCCATCTGGGAGTGAGAACGACTTTCTACTTCTGGGCTGTTTCTCTGGCCTCTCTCCCATTCCTGTCTCTACCCAAGGTACTCCCAATCGAACATTCCATTCACACTCACGAACCACGACCCACGAACCGCCATGGCGACGATGAAACCTTCTCAAGTCAAGCTGGAAACCCATGTCACGAATCGTCCCAATGAGTGGAAGATTGAGCAGGGCTTGGCCGGGGCGTCCTTGCCCGTCCTCGACATGACCGGCCCCGAAGACAAGACCCTTGTCCCGCAGATATTCGGCGAACTCACCAAGAATGAGGAAGCCATCAAGGCGGTTGGAGACCGCAAGAAGCTCTTCAAGATGGAGCGGAAGGGATGGAAGGGGTGAGTACCAACTGTACTCTTGTCCTCACGCACGCGAAGAACCCCCGCCTGACCTGATCCCTGGAGATATGTCGAGTGGGAGAATTATCCCGAGAAAAAGGAGGCCGCCCACAAGATCCTGACAGCCCAGACCTTCCCGCCCAACCCCGAGTTCCAGATGGGTGAGATTCCCGGCACAAACCCCGTTCTTCCGGGTACCCGCTGGAAGATGTGGCATCACGCTATCGGGGGCGAACTTGAAGATGTGCCGGACGACTCCTGGAAGACGGTTCTCGAGGAGAAGCACCCGGACATGTTGCACCTCCTCCAGTTTCCGTACAACGGGGAACCTCCAAAGCGGTTGGCCACAGACAAACCCATCACGCCCAACTCGCTCCACTTTGTACGCAACCACGGCGGCATCCCCCTCATCAACAAAGAAGATTTCAGCTTTCTCATTGACGGTCTTGTGGCCAACTCTCAATCGCTCACCCTCGATGATCTGATGGACGAGGCACGATTCCCGCGCATGAAGAAGACCATAACCATGCAGTGCTCTGGCACTCGCCGTATCGAGCAGATTCTCAAGTACCCCGGCCAAGGAGACGAGGTGCCGCAGGCCCCCTGGGCTGAGGGCGCCATTGGCACTGCCGAGTACGAGGGCGTCAGCCTCAAGAAGGTGATCAAGGCATGCGGCGGGCTCATCGACGGCGCCAAGCATCTCGAGTTCTACGGCGCTGAAACGTACTTCAAGGATGACCATTGTGTGAACTACGTGGTCAGCGTCCCATGGTCCAAAGTCAGGGCGAACGAAGTGATGTTGGCATGGAACATGAACGGCGAACCGCTGCCCAAGATCCACGGATACCCGCTCCGTACGGTGGTCTTCGGCTACATCGGAGCCAGGAGCGTCAAGTGGCTCTACCGCATCAAGGCCATCAAGGAGCCCTCGCGGGCCCCGGTCCAAAGCGAGGAGTATCTCTACTTTCCCCAGCAGGTCGGCAAGCACAATTTCAAGATGACCGATGGCATTCAGATCCAGGAGATGCCCGTCAGCTCGGCCATCATGTCTCCGTGGAACAAGCAAGTCGTCATCCATAACGGCAAGATCCGCTGCAAGGGCTGGGCCTATTCTGGTGGCGGCCGCTGGCCCGAAAGGGTTGAGCTATCCTCCTCCGGTGGTTTCAGCTGGTACACGGTGCCGCTGGAGAACCTTTCCAAGAAGCGCCCCTGGACTTGGCGCACATGGGAGATTGAACTGCCGTGTGATGTCGAGGGCTGGATCGAGATTGTGGTGCGCTGCTGGGACAACGCGCTGAACACGCAGCCCCCTGACGTGCGCACCGCGTGGAATTGGGGCTTGCACGTCACGCACTCGTGCCACCGCATCTCGGTGTACAGCGTCAACAAGTCAAGGCCGTTGACCAAGGCTCGTCTTGACGAGTTCGAGCGGAGGAAGATCCCGTTCGGCCCCATCACCGTCCCGCTGGCGTTTCCTTCGCAGACGCGGGAGGATTATGAGGAGTTTTGGAAGAAGAATGAGCCTCGTGACGCTGAGGATGACTGAATGAAGCTTGCTAGCAGCTGTCTGTCGCTCGAGAACTATTTCTTTTCTTCTCGGACGAACTCGAGGGCAGGCTGGTTTGTAGATGGTATTCTCGATTTCAATCTTCTTATAACTACCACACTACTCGTAGATACTTATCTAACTATGGAGCAAACCCTTCTCTAAACCTTGGCAACAGCCACAATAGCCCCCCCGGCACCGCCCTCCTGAACCACAACAACAGCATTCTCGCCAGGTTTCATCGATTCCCGAAAGGCAGGAAGCGGAACAGTGAGATCCCCACCAGCCCACTCCCCTACCTTCGTCACACTCGTCACCCTGTTGCGGTGGTCAAGCTTCTTGCCCTTGTTCGGCCCCTTTCCGATCTTGACTTTCTCCTCGCCGTCCTGGTACTGGATCACGATTATATCATGCTTCCCTATCATCTCGGCATCCGAGTCGATCCTGACATCCGTGTCGTTGACATCGAGATAGATGCGCCACGGGCGTGCTGCCTGGGTGGCCCTGGCTTGCTGCACGGCCTGCGCGACGTCTCCCCCGCTGGACCCGTCGGCGACGCCGTTGACGACGAGCTGTGGCGCGAAGAGCGTCTTGCGCTGCCACTTCGTGGCGTAAGCTCGATGTCGCTGATCCGCAGTGCCGTTCGCAAAGGTGTCTTTCCAGCCCGTGTGGTCGAACAGGGTGATGTTGAAGGTGAGGAGGAGGAGATTCGGCGACTTGACGCTCTCGAGGATGCCGGGCACGGCAACGGGACAAGACGTGCAGGCTTGCGACTGGAACAGCTCGACGACGGCGAGAGGCTCAAAGTCAATGAAGCAGGCGGCGCTGTGCTTGTGGTTGGGGTCCTCGCCGACGGGGTGGCCGTGGTCGTCAAGGGACACGGCGCAGACCAGAGGGGGCTGCTTCTTCCGGCGGAAGAGCTTGCGAAGGTTCAGAAGGTTAAGTGCCATGATGATGAAGGATTTTCAAGAGATGAGATGAGTTGAATGATGTATCGTGTGAGTGTTAAGTGTTTATTGTGCTGGCAGAAGTAGGCAGGATAGGGGGTGAGGTATGCCGCTCTTTATATCTAGAAAGTTCAAAGAACCCCCGGTTTCTCGTCGCCGGGCTCGTCATCATTGGCAAGAGCAGAGAGCCTGCCAAGATGGACGCGTGTGGTTTTCCAAATCTCTAGAAGTTGTCATCACCGTCATGGGATTCCGTCCCATGTCCTCAGCTGGATGCATGCGCCGGGCACAATTTGCGGTTCAGCAACATAGCCTCCTTGGTATGCCATGCTGAAGGAACCAAGATAACAGAAATGATTCCAAACATTCCTTGTGCTGTGGAGCCTGAAGAGCTTGGCTCGGTTACTGGGGTTGGCCCCCCTCAGACACCAACCAGAGACGGAAAACAAGCTTCGTCAACGGCCCCTGTCACTGCAGCTGGAGACAGGGATGTGCTTCCTCAATCGCATCACTAACTCGACCGCAGCTCGCGGTCGCGTTCCTTATGAAGCGAACCAGATCTGTCATTGAAGAAGAATGCGAGCATACCGTGCTTTTTACCGATGCGCCGGGACCCAAGATATCTGATTTGCCCCAGCCACGAAGCCGGATATGCCAAGCAGGCCCGTAGAAGCAAGACCGAAAATACAAACGACTTATACAGATTACAGGGGGCCTGCTCCATCCACTCACTGGAAAAACTCACGAAGCGCCGGCACCGCCTTGGATGGCTGCCCCCTCATCTCGGCATTACACACCAACTCATGCCCGACGTCTTCCACCACAACAGACTTCACCCCCGGCATCGCGTTTGCCAAGGTCTTCGTTCCCTCCTTGATCCACACGGGACTCTTCCCTCCAGAAAGCAACATGATCTCAACGCCGCCACTCCCTAGAGCCCCATACCGCTCCGACGCGCCCACCATCCCCTCAACAACAGCAAAGTCGTAACGCAGCAGATCTGTCAGACCAGCCATGGTACACACCCCACGGTCCTCCCCGCCCGGCATCGCCCTCCGCTTCGCCACGTCTCTCTCCTGCCCCCGAAACATAACCCCAGTAAGCCCTCTCATCAACCACCGCGGAATCCACCCCGGCCCAAGCTCAATCATCCGCATGGCCGTCACGGCCGCCCCCGCCTTGTCGCCAGCCACGAGCTCGCGCTCAAAGCGCGGCAGGTCGGCGAGGCGGCAGGGGGTAGCATGGTCGGTGAAGAAGACGGGCGGCTCCAGGACGACGGCCTTGCGCAGGGTGGACAGCGCCGGCGGGCGCGGGGCTTGGAGGAGTGTCTGCAGAGTGATGAGCGCGCCGGAGGAGACGGCCAGGATGTACTCTGCGTGGGTGGCTGCGACGAGGGTGGCGATGTCGGAGACCTCGGTTGCGAGGACGGCGGAGGTGAAGGCTGGGTTGTAGGTGCGTGCGTATGTTGCAGAGCCGATTTCGAGGGGCGGCGTTGGGTTTGGCGTCGTCTCTGTGGCTTCGGGGTGGGGCGCGTGTGGTGGGAGCTCCAACACCGACGAGGGATAGGCGCTTGAGAGGCCACGCCCGCGGCGAGACGCGAGGTGAACGGTGTAATATGGGCTTAGAGCAACAGCGAGCTCATCATGGGAAAGCGCGTAGGTAACCGAACCGTGGATAATGAGGAGGTGTGGCCCAGATCCCACGGTGTAATAGCTGAGCTGCCCGCCGTCGGGAGCTGTGGCGAAGCTGTGATCGAACTTCGGTTCTTTCTCAGCCATTATGGGGTTCACAGTGGGAATTTTCGGTGACAGAGAGAATGAAGAGGACAGGGCGGGGTGACTTGTTTGTTCTTGAATTGCCGGTGACAGAGGATGAAGAGGACAGGGCGGGGTGACTTATTTGTTTTGGGCTCAAGGTGAAGCATTTCGGCCCTCGGTGTCTGAGTTTACCGATTGGTTCGCGAAAGCTGGGTTACGCGGCGCTTGTCATTGAAGCTAATCGTCGAGTGTTGCGGCCCGCCCCAAAATCACAAACGACATGACGCGTGCGTTCTTGTCATGTGGACTGTTGTGGCTTCGTCAGCCTGTCCAGATCAAGAGCCATGATCAGTTGGCCGAAGTTTGGGTTCGCCCTGGCAAAGGGCGGCCAAAAATGTCTCAGCGTGCAACTGTCAGGGGTAATCCGTAATCTCGCTGGAGGCGCTGGGTTGGAGACTCAGAGATGCTAGTCCTGAAAACCTTTCGTATCCAGAACACGTTGCTCCCACAACCCTGACATCGCGTGTCATCTATTCTGTACACATGGCGTATTGGCGGGACGTTTGAAGAAGGAGGAGAAAAAGAACAAGATTCCATACTTTGACAAAATCTTTGGGTTCGACAAACAACCTCCCCTCACTGTTGAAGACGGACGCCTCGAGCAAAGTCATTGCCATCCCGGACTCGGTGGGTGGTGCGCCCCCACAGATTCACGACAAAGGAATTAGGAATCATCACCTCGACAGTTTGGGCGGCGTCCGTACGCAGGGTGTGAATGATCGAAATCTTCAACTTTGACATTTGTTTGGCTCGCGGTGCAAGAGAACCTTCCGTCGCAGCCTCTATGAACAAGTTCGGTCCGTGGTAATAGAGTACTCAAACAACACTCTTCTACCATCCCCCCACCCCAAACACCTCCCTTGCAAAACCGTCGCAGGGCCCCCAGAGAGAAAAGCGGGCAAAACTGCGTGTCATGTTGGGTACCGGTGTTGAAGGCCGTAGGCGGGAAAAGGCCTGCCCACCCAGGGAAACAGGACGAGGCGAATATGAACGTGCGGCCTGGCAAACAAACCAACCTAGTGTGACCGTGGGGCAGTCACCCTGCAGCCAAAACAACGGGCCAAGGATTTCCAGACGAAGGTCACCCAACTAGTAGATGAACTTGAGGTTGATGCCGACGCAGGTTGAAAAGACCAAGTTCGGAGGAGCCATGTACACGTACACCCCGCATTGGTACATGTATTTGAATCCAGTGACGGCGGACACGCAGTTGAGATAGCCAGTTGAGCTGCTCACGGAGCACGTGACCGTAGGGACGACGCCGGAGACCTGGTTCGACGGGAAGATGGCGAGGGGGCTGTATTGGGTTGACGTGCTGTATAGGTACATCTTCGTGATCGGCTGGCTAGCAACCCACGGGATGCCGCCAGTGAGGACGACGGCGAGCTCTGTGGCGAGGTCGGGGTTGGTGGTGAAAGATAACAAGCCGGCGCCGCTGACCCATTGGACGTAGGCTCCATCGTGTGGGCCGCCTTGGATGACAAGCTTGCCAGTCTCCGTGGGGGCTGCGCCGGTGGTTGTAGCCGTGGTGGTGGCGATGGCGGCGGTTTCGAGTGTCGAGGTGATGGTCGACGTGGCGGGCTTGACGATGACGGTAGTCACGGCCACAGTTACAGCCGACACGATTGTGGACGGAATGACGGTGCTGACCGTCTCGTAGACTGTTGAGGTGGCGCCTGGCTCCGTCACGACCGAGGTAGTACTCACGGCATTGATGCACGCGCAGGCCGATGAGAACTCTTGCAGGCTGGGGCAGTTGGTTGCAGCTGGTGTCGCCGAGGACTTGGATGACGAAGCTTTACACCTGCGGCGCCGTACCTTCTTGCGATCCCTCTTGAGAGGCTGGGTAGGGATCACGGTGGTGGTGAGGGTCTGGAGCAGCGTCGTCGTATAGTCGGTCGCCACCTCTAGGATATTGGCGTACGAGGTCAAGGTGCTCTCGTACGTCGAGTATGTCGTGCTGGGCGAAATGGTGATATCGGTGTACGACACGGTCGTCATCGAAGTCGTGATCTCGATGGGCAGTGTCGATGTTGAGACGACAGGGGCTCCGAACAGGCTTGTGCACGCCGCGAACTGCTTGGCCGGGTTGAACCCGAGTTGGCCAACAACCTGCTGCAGGCACTGATCGAGGGTACAGATCGGGTTGTACGCATTGTACAGGACCTCCGACATCTTGGAAAGGAGCGGCGTGGACTCGAAGCCACTTGGTAAAACGAGCGTGTGTGTGTTGCCGAAACGAGCGAGTGTGCGACGAAAAGACTTTGGAGAGACAGCACATGAAAGAACGAGATACTGTGATATTATTACAGAACACACAGACAGGACTCTGTCGGACCAAATGCGCAGGTCCCTAACGTTACCCGGCCTGTCGCGGTGCTCGAGCTGGCTGGCCCCTGGAAATCAATAATCAACAACCTCCATTTGCGAGAGCGGCAATAGTGCATCGTGCCCATGGCGTGTTTGGCGAGGATTTTCTCGTTTGGGAATTGGGCATGCCAAGAACCTTGCTTCACGCGGCGCGTCTGGGGCCTCAGCTGAAAGCTGAAGGCGTGGGGGAGATCCTGCTAACTCCATTTGGACATGGATAGCCAAGAACAGATCCGATGAAGTTGGGTGAGGCCCGGCGGCGGGTTGGGGCCGGTTCGTTGGCTTCTAACTCCGGTGCAGGGGGGAGAGCATGATGGCAATCCCTTTCACGGCGGCTGTGTCAAGGCTGTGTGCCATCATTTCCTCTGGGAAGGCGTTCCAGGTTGGAAATTTTCCGCCAGAGTCCCAGCACGCTTAAACTCCCTCCCACAGCCGCAACCTCTACTAAAAGAAGCTGAAATATGAGTTACTGTCTGCTATGTATGGAGACGCTGACATCGGCTAACCAAATCAAGGAGTGCTTGGAAGGCCCCTGGCCCGTGGTGTTTTGCTAACGCTCTTCAGAACATCAGTGACCGATGTATTGAGAGTCGGTGACATCCGATTTCGGCAAGCTCTCGGGTTTCCAGCGTGCTTGCAGCAGCTTGAGTGGTCCCATACGGAGACTCATACCTCGAGAGAAACAAACAGTTGGAGTCTTGACTTTAAAACCGTTCCAGGTCAAACTAAAGGGGAAGATTCGTAAATAGTAGGGAGATCATGACCGCGATACGCGAAGCGCTGGCACAGATTTGTATATTTGCCAAGTTTAGACAAGTCTGGGATGTTTCATTATAGTGATATCAAAACCTGAAGACTCAAATCATCTCAACAAGCAAATACCAAAGCCATTGACAACAACGGAACCTAACCCCTTCCAATCCACCCCCTACCTCAAGCCAACTCCCTACCTACGAAGGATTAACCCACGGCCGGCACTTATTCGCAGCACAATACCCCGCACAGCACGGCCCAACAAACTGCCCGTGACTATCATAGCAGTCCCCGTACGTGGTGACGCAGAAGCCCTGGCAGCTGACGCCCGTGATGGGCGTCGGGGGCCCGACCAGGATCTCGTTGGCGCCGGTCGGGCCGATGCTGCTGACGAGGGTGACGCCGCCCGCGGAGTGGTGGAACTGGCAGAAGTAGAAGGCGTTGTAGTCTGGCGCGTCGATGATGCTGACGGCGATGCCGTTGTCTGCTTGAAGTGTTAGATGGGTGGATGGGCGGAGGGGATGGGGGCAGGGGTAGGGGGGAAAAGGAGAGTGGGAGGGTTTAATTACTTGTTGGGTACACAGTGCCGTCAGCCGGGAGTGTCAGGGTATATTGGGCTGGGCCGCCGTGGAAGGTGAGGTGGACGGTTTGGACGTCGCGTTCGTGGATGGTGGCGGATAAGACGGGGGTGGCTGAGACGCTGGCCAGGAGGCCGAGCGCCGAGGCGAGAGTGAGGAGGTATTTCATGGTGCAAGTTGCAAGTGTAAGTGAGTGAGTGGTGTTGCAGTCTGAAGTTACAATGCCAACGACTGTCTCAGAACTTCACTCGTCTCTACCCATCCTTTTATAAACGTCAATTGACATTAAAAATAGCATGACCCCTCTTCTGCGGACGTGAAAGCACTCGCAGCTAAAGGGCGGAGCCAACAGCCGCGACAAGCCTGGCCTTGATCATTACCGGTTTTGAAGCCAACCATGAGATTTCATATCGCGTTGTTTTCGGCAACCAGTACTACACTGGGGTGAATACGAACTTGCGGCTTGGCAAAACGACGAGGTGGCGTGGAGGACAGGCGAACAGCTGACCCTAAACAAGCGGGAGAGGTCGGTTCTCGGGCAATATGATTTGACAGAAGTTGCCGTAGCTTGCAGCACAGCGGGATACGGCCTGGTCTCTAGCCCTGTCAGTCGACTGAGGTTACATTGTGGCGGAAACAAGTGCTCGGTGACTAATGAGGGAGGGTGGGCGGCCCGGTCCTCTGGTACAGAGCGACAAGAGTGTCAGCCGCGAGGCAGACAGCTTGCTGTGGAGATTTCCATCATTGGACTGAACATCCGAATAAGAAGCCAGTCGGGTGTTCAGATCGAGATGGAAGGTAAGACGGGAGAACTCACTGCGCCTCAGCTTACCCTGGTGCCCCAAACCCCACGTGGTATCGGGGCCGACAACGTCACGGGCTGGCTGATACCGAGGTCCACACTCTAGTCATATCAGCACTCAATCGTTGTTTCTGTCGGCACCCGTTATTCTCGATCAAAAGAGGAGAGAAACTGCTTAAACTGAACTTTAGCTGAGGGTGCAGCAGCCGAACACCCAAATACGCCCAAGTTCGAATTTCTGTCCAGCATGGATATTCGGCTTGGGAATTTACGATCGTATTCTTTATGTACTGCTGCTACCCTCGAGTTGATGTCTCGGTGTCCGAGTTCACGAACCTCCAGGGAGGCAGAGGGGGGATTCAGGGGCAGAATAGACCCTAACCCTCTCCCCCTGACATTCACCGAGGGCCTCAACACTCAACAGATCAGACCACCACAGTGCAAAAGAGCGAGCATCAAAAGAATTGGGCGACCCCGGAATCGAACCGGGGTTTCTTCGGTCGTTGGGACTTGTTAAGACCACAACGAAGCGTCCTGACCACTAGACTAGTCACCCTTGAGTTTGATTGGCTGCTTTGGTGGGTTTTCCGTCTTTCAGGGGGCGGTTGCAAGTGGATTCAGGGTTGAGAACCGAGAATTGACCCCCAAGTGCCCCTCGATGCAGTGAGGGACTTGGGTTGGCTTGGAGTAGTGGCGTGGCGCCTGGGAGTTAACCGACGAGAAGCACCCGTTGGAGATAATTAAGTGTGGTGTGAGGGAGAGATCCGGGCTGACCCGGTGAGAGGAAGTCAGGGATTTAAGCAACGAATAATAACTAACGTGCATGATAAGCGAGTGACCAGGATAAGCGAGTGACCACCTTTCCACATCACGTACTGCCTTTAACCTCAACACCTGATTTTCTCAACAACCCA
>FTCU01000673.1_pt1 | contig 32912 bp, 24 predicted proteins | sample 1639521 | NCBI WGS metagenome assembly FTCU01 (sample SAMEA3914864, study PRJEB12502) | metagenome | biome: forest; material: soil | place: USA | collected 2012-03-12 | depth 0.3 m
ACAAGAAGAAGGACGACGACAAGAAGAAGGACGACGACAAGAAGAAGGACGACGACAAGAAGAAGGACGACGACAAGAAGAAGGATTGCGATAAGGAGAAAGACGACGACAAGAAGAAGGACGACGACAAGAAGAAGGACTGCGAGAAGGAGAAAGACGATGATAAGAAGAAGGACGATCATAAGAAGAAGGAGAGCTGGAAGCGAGGGGATGACGATAAGAAGGACGACGACAAGAAGGATGACGACAAGAAGGATGACGACAAGAAGGACTGTGATAAGAAAAAGCACGAGGACAAGAAGGACGATAAGAAGGACGACAAGAAGGACGACAAGAAGAAGGACTGCGACAAGAAGAAAGAAGACAAGAAGAAGGATGATAAAAAGAAGGATTGCGATAAGAAAAAGGATGATGGGAAGAAGAGCGACGATAGAAGCCCCCCGAGCTCCGACGGCGATATCTCGGTAGGCGACTTCGCTTGAAACACTCTATCATTCAAGGTGCGGAGAACGCCCCGGCGGAGTCACAGTATCTTGATTTTGAAGTTGACACTTTCGATTTTACAGGGCGATTGTGGCCAGGCCGCTAGGGTGATAAGGTGTTTTGTAAGCATCTGTACCTAAGGTATATGTTAGGGGAAGCTTAGTGGAAACCGGGGTTCGAGCAGCGACGGCTAAGGTGAGAAGTCGCTAGAGAATAATACAGTTAGGCTTGGGGGTGTTAGGGAACTTTCGTACGTGACTGACTTCTATGGGCTTTGCCATGGAAGCCATCACTTTTCTTCTTCTTTTCAGATCACTCTTTTAATGAATGTTATCGAACCTTGAGAGCGAGCGCGATGTCTCCTTTTGTATGGCCGAGAGTTGTGTGTTGGAATTCTCGTGAGTGCATCTCATGTCGCAAGTCGTGATGAGTTACTTGGTGGTTTAATGAAGGCTGTCTTCCTTTTGTACTGGGACTAATAGTCATGTATCTTTTCCACGCACCCTCTTCCACTTTAACAACCACACTTGCCATCTGCAAACCTTTTTCTCAAAGCACCAATGGCTGATCCCACTCTTCTCCGTAATAGCAATTTCGCGAGTTCAGCTTCTCGTCCTTCCCATCCTCATTCATGGCCTCCACTGGGGCTGCCAGTGGTGCGACTCCATCCTCGGCCGCAGCATTTACGTCTTACACACCCTCCCCTCCTCACCCCTACAGCAGGATACAGCGCCGTCCGCTCCCTGCTCCCACTCCCGTACACTTCCCTCACTTAGCCACTTCAACGCCCCTCCCAACCAAAAACCTCACCACCCCGACCAGACCCGCTGAACGTGCCATACTCAGCACACTCTCCTCAAGCCCCGTCACACGGTCCACCCTACACGCCTCCACATCAGCACCACAAACCTCGACCAAGAACCGCACCATCTCCAGATGTGCCCTTGGCCGGACCGCCGCAGCAGGCGACTGCACGGCGGCCATCAGAGGCGTTAGGCCGAGGTGGTTGGGCTGGTTTACGTCAACGCGTATAGGCGGGGTAGCGAGGACAAGGTAGCGGGCCACCTTGTTAATGTCGAGATCTGCAGCACCGATGCAGAGGTCGGCTTGGAAGGGGAGAGACCCAGGAGGTGTGGAACGCGGGGGCGGGGAGAAAAGGCGGCTGAGAGTTGACAGGATGCCGTGGCCTCGTGAGGAGCGCCGGTGAGCGGGGTGATGGGGGGGTAGGGATTTGGTCGTAGTGGTGGCCATGGTGGCGGCCCCCGTCGTTGTTGAGGGAATGGTGGGGAGGAGGGATTTGGACAGGGAGGCGATCTTGTGGGCGAGGAGAGCGTCTTCGATTTCGTTTTCCGTCTGGATCTCGCCGCAGCGGCATGCGCTGCCGTGGACCTGGATGCTGGGGAGGGAGGGATTTGATGAGGCGAGAAGCTTCCGGCACTCAGGGTTCCGGAGCCGTTTGGGACGAGCTTGAGTGCGAGGGGTGTAGGACATCTGGTGAGGAGGCTCTTCCTTTGCCCAAAATAGGATGGCGGATGCGTCGTCCCATGAGCTATGCTTGATCGAGTGGGCTGTGAGCTCGGCCATTTTGATGGGTCGGCTTAGGGGAGATTCGGTACCATGCGTCTTGATCTTCGCCTCTTTTGTCCGAGGGGCAGTCGTCTTCTTAATACTGCCGTCTTTTTAATACTGTCTCCATCTCCAGCCCTGCATTGCTCATGGTGAGCATCGCAATTTTGTGCTCGATGAGCCACCAACTCCGCCGCTTGGCATGCATCAACCGTAGGGCTGGAACAAACGGATTCGGGCAGCTTCCCGGGAACCAGAGCCACTAGAATCGGTGGAACGCCCTCTGGCGACCCACCTCAGCCCCCACAGCGCAGCGCAGGTGCGCCGTGAGGCCACCCGCTGAGCCACCGTTTCTCAATCTGGAAATCGGCGCGAGTCTTTGCCCGTCACATATCTGGGGCGGGATTCTATTGCTGCTGGTCTAACACTGCATACGTTATTAAAGTGGCATCGGTTCCTCCGCAGCTCGAATCCCTGGACTCAGAGGTTGAGCAAATCTCATTCCCATTCGTAGGTGACGAGGGCCGTGCCTGTGTGCGTGGAAGCCATTTTCCCCCATTGTCCCTTCTTCCTAGGCGTGGGATTGATGAAGTCCGCGATGAATCTGTCCTAGACAAGAAGACGCCTTGAAGAAAGCTTGGAAATGAAGCCATGCCATCAAACACTCGCAAGATCTCCAATACTGGGTGTCTCAGAATGGAGTCACCATGCACTGGACGTCCAGGATGTTGGACAGCACGCCAGGGAGGCTCCGACTCACCGTTCAAGCAAGGGGTGTCGATCAGCACCCAGGCAGCAAGAGGTCTGTGGGAGAGAAGGGAGAGCATGAGAACGGGCAGAAGGTCAGCATTCCGAGCATCAGCAGGAGGGAGGGGGGTGGTGCGTGGGGGGGGGAAGAACAGCATATATTGACTAGGTACCTAGTCTCTCACCTGAAACTCGGGTTGGGCCGCAAGCGTCAACGTTACGGTCTGTTCAGGTCAGTACAGATATACCGTCCAGAATTACAGCACGAGGGTTGGAAAACAGGGCCAAGAACGTGCGACAGGGCTAGGGTTGACTGCCTTGCACACGCCTCCTCAACACCAATCGGCAAAACATATCCGTCCTCAACCGTCCCAGGTACGAAGTTCTTGAATCAGAACCAAGCAGTTGGTCCCGCTCGCGTTAACACTGGGGAAATGGATAGAAACTAGACAAAGGAGAAGAAAGCGGAGGGATAGATCTACCAACAGTACTATGTGGCGCTCTTCTAACAACTCCCGTCATTTCTTGTCTACATCTCTGGCCCTCGATCTAAATCATGATAGACGCCGAGGCCTTTCCCACTGCCTAGCATTTGTGAAGCGTCCAGCCCCTGGCCGCCCCGAGGATGGTCTCGGCCTAAACAGTTTGCTCTTAGGCTCCTCCGAGGGTCCTGTCCTGCTCCCCAAGCATGACAAACTTGTATTCGACCTTTTCGAAGCATGTCGGAAGATTATTTTCCCAGAACACATGTTGACCTTCCAAATACCAACCCGGTTACCGATTTCAGGAGCCGCTAGTCAGAAAATAGCTGGGTGACGCCCTGATTCCTTGCCGGGATTTAATGTCGATCTCGAAAGGCGGAGTGGGCACCGAGGCAATGATGGAGGGTAGGGTTCACGGGTAACATATGAAATAATATTAGACGTTGCGCTAAACGTAAATGAAAAGGTGCGGCCGCTGTCAAGTTGATCGAGATATTAAAGAGACAGGCAGATACCCGCGACCTGGTGATTTACCGCCGATTTAACCATCAAGGGACCTAATATTCGGCAGTTCGTCCCGCTATAGCTAACGACTTAGCGATGGAACTCCACTTCTAACCGGCGAGTTGCAATTCTGATGCGGTTCAGCAAGAACAGCCGAGACCAACATCGTAGGTAATACAACAAGGTCAGATATAGGGGCGCCGGAATACTACCAAGTATTTTCTGCATAGAACTTCTTCCTTCCCTTCTTTTCCTTCCTAGATTGAGGCTCTGTGTTGCGGTAAATTATCACACGACGTGCCATCAACACCAAGTCACCGACGCATTGCTAAATCAAGAGCACCAAGTCAAGCGGCGGGATGAAGACTTCAATCTTCGCCGCGGCGGCCCTTTTCGGTGCCCGGCAGGCTGTTGGCCAGTTCGCCCAGTCCGCCATGATGCGTTTCCAGTGCAACCAACTGGTGATCGAGCGACTAGACCCACTGGTCAACCCTGGCATGCTGCAGTCGACCCACGTCCATCAGATCGTTGGCGGAAACTCGTTCAATGCCACCATGACCCCTGTGGACTACGATCCGTCAGCGAAGTCCACTTGTACAACTTGTACGTTTTCTGAGGATTTCAGCAACTATTGGACTGCCAACATCTACTTCCGAGCAAAGAACGGAAGCTACAAACGCGTACCGCAGATGGTCAACCTTGGGCTCAAGGGGTCTCAAGGCGTTACGGTGTATTACATTCCCCCATACGACGGAAAGACCACCGTGACAGCGTTCAAGCCTGTGAGAATCCTAGAAACCTCCTCGATACTCGGTCGACACTAACGGGCCAGGGCTTCCGCATGCTGGTTGGTGACCCGACCCTTCGGACGCAAAAGGGGATGCAAAAGCAGATCTGCCACCGCTGCGAGCATAACATTGAGCAATCTCCCTTCGGCGGCGCGCCATGCACGGGTGAAGACACAGCCGCTCTCCCTAGCAAGCCCTGCCCGGGCGGGATCCGAACGACCATCACCTTCCCAACGTACGTGGCTTCTTCCCGCGGCCAAGACATGGAAGCTAATGATGCTCTCTGATGACTATGTAGGTGCTGGGACGGTAAGAATGTCGATAGCCCCGACCACAAGAGCCACGTTGCCTACCCTAGCACTGGCAGTTTTGAATCGACCGGTCCCTGTCCTGCCACGCACCCAGTCCGTCTTCCGCAGCTCATGTATGAGGTCATGTGGGACACGAGGGAGTTCAATGACCCCTCAATCTGGCCCGACTCGGGTCAACCCCTAGTTTATTCCATGGGCGATGCGTAAGTCCAATTTAGAGGCGCACTCTTCTCTGCCGCTGCTAAGCAGGCCACAGCACTGGATTTGGCCAACATGGTGATTACATCTTCGGCTGGAAGGGCGACGCTTTGCAACGCGCGCTAGATGCCCGGTGCACCGGGGACCGGTGTTCAGTCCTCCAGACGCAGAGCGTCGAGGAGGCCACGGCTTGCCAAAAGACGCAGACGATCTCCGAGGAGATTGAAGGATGTAAGTATTCAACACCCAGAGAGATAATGTACAACCAAGTGCTGACAGTGCTCAGGGCTTGACGCTATCCCAGGTGGGGTTCATCCTATGTAAATGGCTAAGGCCATGAACAGCGTTCTGAAGACAGCCTTTACGCTCTGGGTCTACCATCAAATTCAGATTTTCGAGTCCACCATATCATGAACCATTGTTACCACTGGCTGGCATCTTTGCGGAACAGCGGTTCGGGACTATCGTATTGAGTTTCCTGCTTTCCTTTCCTCGTGCTGACCAAGAGTGAGGGACTAGACTAGGCAGATGCTCAAGAATATCGAAGCCTAAGAGATTACGCGGCGGTGGGTTCAGGCAACCTCGCCCAGGGACGCGCAACGCGCTCCGGAGTGAAAACTTGGTTATAATAAGGAGGCAACTTTCTGAAGACTGCACCCATCAAGGCCATGCCAAAGACTCGCAGCGGCCGTCCACGTCGAAGCACATCCGCCCAAACCCCGCAGAATCCAAAGCAGGCCCTCTGAGGTTTCACGACGCCGTAACTCTGTCAAAGAGTGCGACCATGTCGGCCACAACGTCCCTCCCGTTCAGCTTCCCCGCATCCCTCTCCCTTTACAATACCTCACTCGCCGAGTACCTCTCGGTGCACCCCTCCCTCACGCATCTCGTCACTAGCGCTCTCATCACCTGCAACAGTCGCGTCCTTCTCATTCAGCGAGCAGCACATGACGGGTTCCCGCTCAAGTGGGAATGTCCGGGCGGTTGCGTGGACATTTCAGACACAACGATTCTAAACGCTCTCAGTCGCGAGGTGGGGGAGGAAACGGGAGCACGTGTCTGAGGTGGTGGACACTTTGGAGTTTGACGGGAGCAAGCAAACAAGGTGGAGAAAGCTCACGTTTTTGGTGGCGTTGGGTGGCGGCGAGGTGCCGTCGGTGAGGCTTAATGACGAGGAGCATGTTGATGCGGTATGGGCTTCTGAGGTGGACGTGATGGCGGGACAGTGTGAGGGCAGGGAGATTGAGTTCGCTTACCACGCACAGAGGCAGACGGTGCTGGATGTTTTGAGAAGGGCTTGACCGCGCGGACAACTCGGCTGTTCCACAACCATCAATCAAATGCACCAGGATTCCCACCCCTCTTCGCTTCGGGTTTTTGTTGGCTCGTCCCTGCCAAGGATTGCGGCGTCCATTAACTGACCACTAGCCCTCGGTTCATGCCGCAGTCTCCTGCAGTCTCCCTTGACGCATGGTCAGCTGGTACTTCGTGGCAGGTACACAATAGTGTACGCTCCCAGTTTACTTGCGACTCAGCGTATCGTGTACTAACAGGGCGGGATAATCATGAAGACAATGACACTTTAACGCGCAAAAATCCGGGAATACGAGCCACGGCAGAGGCAGACCGTTTCATATGATAAGTTGCTGGTCTTATCAGGGGTCGCTGCGGGAAGCTCAAGGAAATACTGCGCCAGACTGCCAGACGGGGTAACTACTGCGCGCGCCTGGCCGCACAGGGATTCGAGGCTCAGCCGCTCGAAATGGCTAGTACAAATCCGAGGGCCAACTCGCGCCTGGCGTTCAATATATGTGGTGGCTTCCACTAACTAGCCTTGAACGTGACGGCGGCGCCGTCGTATCTGCAAGCCTCCTGCTGCGCTTGCTCCACGTCACAACGACCCAAAGTTCTTGCTATTCTTGCTATTCTTGTCAACCTTGTGGATGCGGGGACTTGCCGCTCCTGTGTATATGAAGATGGAGACGCGGATGCCGCTGGTCGAACTGTTCCCAGCAGGACTCTCCCTTTTTTACGAACAACGAAGCTTGAATTAGACAGGCGTCCCCTCATCACATGATGTCTTTGAAGTCGCAGCTGCTCGCCTGCGCAGCTCTCTTCTCAGTGGCCAGTGCTTGTGCTGCTGACAAGTAAGTCCCCCATCTCGAGCCAGCATCTCGCGGTCCTCTAACACATGATGCCAGCTGCTACCGGGCCCTGTTTCCTTGCCCGTCCCCCTCGGCGGTCGCGATCGCATCTTCCTTCTGCGCAACCATCACCGCCGGCGGCGTGACGGCCACCAACTACCCAACTCGCGCCACGTCCGCCTGTGGGACTACCATTGACCGCTACATATCCGCCTGCAAATGCGGCCCGACATGCGCCTCTGCGACCACCCTGGCCACATCCACGACGACGTCGAGCTGCACGCCGACACCCAGCAATGGCGGCCGAATATACGGCGACTTTGAATGCGGGGGTCTTGCTCCCTGGGCAACCTCGACTGTCGACTCGGGTTTCGCCATCTCCGTCAAGGCTCCCGGCCTCACGGGGAAGAACTCAGTCCAGGGCGAGTACGTCGGATACTCGGTGTGCAGGGACCAGTGCAGCTCGGGTCGGATCCTATATCCAGTCTTTGCAGTCACACCCGGCGTTGCGTATAAGATCACATACGCGACCTGGATGGACTCTAGCACCAGCGGCTTTATCGGTTTGATGGTAAACGGGAATGGCTTGCGTACGACAGACGTTGGGGACTATCCGCAAAGCCAGTGGAACTTCATCCAGCACCCGTGGACCGCCCCGGCAGGGACCGCGTCGGCCAACTTTGTGCTTGAGTGGTACGGACCACAAGGCCGCCTCGACACGATTTCCTTTGCGCCTGTGACAGCATATTGCGGCCCCAACCCGCCCTTGGGCATCATGCCGGACGGCGAGTTTGAGTGCGGGCTCGGTGCATGGACGCAGCAGGTGGTGGATCCCGGGTGTGTTGCCGGAGTTTCCGCCAGCCCGGGTCTCATCCCGCTCAACCAGGGCATCGGTGCGTTTGGCCAGTACGCCTGGCAGGCCTACTCGGCGACGAGCCCGAGCTGGGCAAACCAGGACCAAGGCGTCAGCGCCCGCCTGATCAGCCCTGCGGTCCCTGTGACTCCTGGGAAGACCTACATGCTTGCGTTTCTCGCCTACTTCAGTGATCAAAACATGGGTTTCCTGGGTATCAAAATCAACGGCAATCCTGTTATGACGCGGCATCCGAGTGATACCCAGCAAGGCATCCTCTGGTTTGCACCAAACCAGTACTTCTGGACGGCTCCGGCTGGTGTCACCACCGCCACTGTGACCTTTGAGGTTGTTCAGTCGACCGCCGGGCGGATGGCCGTCGACGGTGTCATTTTCGTGGAGGCCGCCCAGAGCTTCAGCTGAGTGAGCCGAAGCATGGAAATGCCCACGGACTTTGTAGCGTTGGTTGTCAAGAAGATTGGGTACGTATTGGTCCCCTCAACACGAGTACAAATGGAAGCCATCTTTGTTGCATATTGGTGCTAGTCTTGGTTCGTCCCTACGGTAGTCTGTGCATGGTGTGTGTCCACTCCGAATTGTAAACAAACCGCAAAAATGGGATCCCCTTTGTCTGTCTTGACAAACTGCAGAACGATTCAAACGGTGAACATCCCTTGTGCCCATCATGGCCGTCTATTATTGACGGCTCAGAAATGCCACTGCAAAGCTACCGTGTGCCATCACCACACGAGCCGCAATTTTCTCGTTCTGGTCTGTAGGCACACCCTTGAAATATAAGCCCAATTTGAGCAGCCAAGGCTAGTTAAGTGCCTGATCATGGTTTCTTGGTGTAGGTCATTCGACGTGATTCTGTAATGGTATGGGTTCATTATTGCCTGGGGGCATTTGTTGCGTGTTGCTCCCAAGAAATGAAAACAAAACAGAGCGCTTTGTCAAGTCCATTGCAGGCACCTTATGTACCTACCCTATAAAGCAGTTACGGCCGCGTGAGCTGCACTGCCAACGGGAAGCACCGAATCGAGCACTGATGGGCAGGACCTTCTTTGTGGAGGAATACCGAACCCGGCATCGTCACAGCCAACTGGAAATACACCTCTCGCATCTGCGAGCAAGTTGTATTTGGGATCTTTGGTGTCTTTGTGAAGGACCAACAACAGGGTAGATGAAAGGGCTAAGGTGCCTGTCGTTGCTACTTGGGATTGGGCTCCTTGATCTAGTTCGTCGATATATAAATTTGCACCAACTCCCACCCAGGTGGACGATTCCCACTCCAGGACGCTCATCACCAAAACGGTCGCAACCTCCGGTCAAGGCTTCCGACACGTCACTACTTCTTCATTAAAAACTTGACAATCATGTTCGCCCGCATCGTTTTACTCCTTACCATGCTGGCGGCCATGGCCGCTGGCGAGACACACGGCATGACACCACACGACATGTACTCGTCCTCTGTCGGTGTCCTCGGTTGCAAGATCGACACCAACCGAGTAGCCTACTGGCCGATGTCAGTGGACTGCGACAACATTTGCGTTCGCGTCTCGTACGGCGGCCGATCCCTCGAGCTCCTCCGCATCGACCAGTCCGGCGGCGCGTACGACATCTCGTACGACGCCTACAACTCCCTCGTTTCGGGCCAGTCCGCCACAGCACATCCCATCACTGGCGGCGTTGTTGATATGCAGGTGGAATATGTCCCGGCCGACAACTGCCTCAAGCACCTCCGCGCTGGCGGCCTAGCGCTCTCGGCGTCCAACAGTATGAATTTTGTGGCGAGCTGCCTGGGCCAGCCTAATAGCTGGGTGGCACGCAACTACCGGCTGTTTAATATCCAGGACCCGGTTTGTCACTGGGGGTATGACGAGCTGTGTGCGCTCAACCTCGCCGTGAGCAACCAGGCCTCTTGCGCGCATTCGCTGGGCACCACGAGCGGCCGGCTCCCAGACACCGTATTCAACATTCAGTATGGTACTGGAGCGGTAGTACCGGCGCCTTGAAAAGGCCGGAGCGGAACGTGAGACGGATGTGAAGATGGCTCGACTAGTAGGAGGTTGGTTTGATGGCCAGCCGGGATCGGTGGGTGGTGTCCTTGATGGAAGGTGGACGAGGAGGGATAGAGACTTCGAGCATTGCCCATTCTGCGCTGCTCCGGATTGGTACAATTAGGTCGAGCTTCTAGTACTCTTGGAATGTGGAATTCTCATTTCTACATGTTGATTGTGACTGTTTCCTTGATATCGGCGATGGAACCAGTCTCGATTCTTGGGCTTCTTGGAAGAACTAAAGCATGGAGTAAACTGCGATAGAGTCACAAGTCATAGGGGTACCTCGTCTGTGTCCTAAATATGTCTTTCCAGCACGAGCCCTCTTCAGGTTCCTTTCTCGATGAGACACACACACCTACCTAGCTACCTAGTTTATTAACATAGGTTCTTGTCTTCCAGTCAGAGCGAGGCTGTAGACTCAGGACAAAAGAGGGCAAGGGAGAAAGGAAGATAAGATAGAGAGTCGTTAAAGAGAAATGAAAGAAGGAAGAAATCTAAACTGAAAAGAGAAAGAGAAAGGGAATATAAAAAGAAAGTAGAAAGAAAATAGAAAGAGAAAAGAGAAAAGACAAAAGAGAAAAGAGAAGAGAGAAAAGAGAAAAGAGAAGAGAGAAAAGAGAAGAGAAGAAAAAAAAGAAAAAAAGAAAAGAGAAAAGAGAAAAGAAAAGAGAAAAGAGAAAAGAAAGAAAAATAGAAAAAAAAGAAAGAATAGAGAAAAAGAAGAAAAAAGGATAAAGCAAAAGAAAAAAAGAAAAAGAAGGGAGTAGAAAGAAAAAGAAAAAAAACTAAGAGAAATAGAAAAAAAAAGAAAGAAGAAAAAGATAGAAAAAAGAAGAGAAAGAAAAGGAAGGAAGAAAAGTCTCGATCATTACTACTGCTCCTTGTTTAAGGCAAGGGCAAAGACTTCAACATATGGAACTTTGAATTGGGGCAAATATAAAGAAGAGTCTCTTTGATTCGTTTTCCCGCAGAGGAGAGAAGAGTCCTGTTGAGATGCGATGCACATGAACAACCAGGGAGAAAAAAATCCATCCACCGCAGCAACCTCCACGCGTCAACGTCGCCGAGTCAACCTCCCCGCGTCAACGTCGCCGAATCAACGTCGCCGAGTCAACGTCACAGAGTCAACATCGCCGAGTCAACATCGCCGAGTCAACATCGCCGAGTCAACATCGCCGAGTCAACGTCGCCGAGTCAACCTCCCCAAGCCATCATTCCTAAGCACGTGACTTCTCCGTCCCAACACAGCTTGAGTTGACAACACTTTAGTCGAGGCCAGGGCATTGTTCCGAGCTGGTCTTTGTGATCTTGGTGTACTTAGGGGGGTCGGTCCAGATCAGATCGTAGCGGTCGTCGGGATAATTGTCAACCGAGCTGGCGCCTAGCGCTTCTGCGAGGTTGTTAAGGTGGTCGTGTTCCCAGCTGGTTGCATGATCAGCACACCAGACAGACTCTGGAGGTAGCAGAAAACAAAACCGGGACTGGACAACTGACCAAATCAAGATATTCTTGGTGCTAGCCGACAAGCCCTTCACGACCTTTTTCACGCAACTGGAATCATCACGCTGACAGGACGTATCAATCGTGAGCCCTAAAGCTTGCCCCAAGGGCACCACTGTGTCGTAGGGCCTTTGCTGGGATCCGTCTTTTTTGGGTTGAGAAGGTCAGCATCGCCGGTCCAGAGCCGAGTCGGAGGTTATGGTCAGGATTTACGGACCGGACCGGGGAGTTTGGGCCATGATGTACCCAATGTTGTACTGAGAGCTGGCACCGAAAACCGTCTTCAGGCACTGCGCACGCTGGAGGCCTTGGCTGCTGAGTCCATTGCCGCTGGAGGGCTTCTCGCCGTGGCGGATAAAATAGACAGTCGGCGTCGCAGCGGCGAGGGAGGCAAGAAGCCCAAGGATGAACTGTGCCTTCATGTTGATCTGCGTGGTAACTGTGGAAGGTGTGTGGACATTGAACCTTTTTTTGCCAACGTTAGCTCGCATTATATACACATTGGCCATCACTACTCACTGCCCGGCGGCTTCATGGTCGGAACTTCTCAGTTGCAACTGGCGATGCAAGGACACGGACGGCGCAGGCATGTGGCAAGGGTGCCGCTGATCGCTACTATGCCCATAGTACGTAGCAGGTTGTTGAGCACGGGTTGGCGGTTTAAAATCTAGGAATTGAACACGTGCCGTGATTTATCCCTACACGTGGGTCTGCGGTATCATTAGGTTGTTTTTTGTGCTCAGTTCCCGTCCGCATCCGGACACCGACGGGCACGAGTGGCGCATTTCATACCGACAGGCTTCCCCGCCAGACATGATCGATCGGCGTGGTTTAGAGACCGGTTGCTCGTCTATATCTGGACACCGATTGTTAGAGCGCGACTATTCAAGCCTCCTTGCTAGACTTGCACTCTGTCAGGAAAAGCACGCGCTGAAATCCGGCGGGGCCTACCAGACAAACAGCACGTGGGCTATTGACGGAAGCGGACGGGCGGCTCATATAAGCCTGCGAAAGTAAAGGAGGTGGCCTCACACACAGACACGTCAGCGGTGCCAGAAATAGACCGGACCCTATGCCTTTTGGTCAAGTGTTCTGCGTTCTGACAGCGAGCTGTAGACGCCAGATGGAAGTCTTGTCGGGAAGGCAAAGGGATTCGAACCAAGGTCTGGTTTGGGTGAGGAATGAACCCGGGGGTGTGGGACAAAGAAGATGGTTTACACTGGGTAATCAAATAAAGAGCGAGAGGCCCGGGGGCAGCGGGCGGGGGGGGAGAGGGAATTGGGGGGGCGGGGGAGACTGGCACCCGAAACCAGAACAAATCGAGACTAAAGTTTACGTTTGCTCTTAGCGTCAAGTAGGTAAGTTCTGAGCCGAAACATGAATTCCGAGACAGAATTGATGAAACTAGGGGCGCCGTGACGGCATCTGGGAAAATGCACAGGAAGGTAGCGCTAGCCGGCCGAAAAGAGTCTGCTTGCTCCCAGCACATGGTGCACCCCATGATGTCGGGAATTCCCAATTTACTTCAAGACAACCACCCGCAGAGGATCCAGACACGTGTTAATCATTGCGTACTATCACCAAATTTGGCTACTTGTTAATCATGCAATTACGCCACATTCTGGGTTCTGCTAGCGTCAACTACACAATGCGAGCTATATCTAAGAGCCCAAGTATTGTCTTTCTCTCCCAGGACCCCAGCAATACCTCGTTGTTTAGGACTGCCTCGCAGACAATACGATCTCTCGGGAAGAGAGGATACCGGCCTCAGTTCTTCAATACTGCAAATTTGTCCAAAAAAGTGAGACCACCGAAGACGACCACGTTCCATAACTCAACCATCCATGATATATATGATGCTTATCTCATCCACGGTTGTGCTCGAAATGAACCCCTTGTATGAATTGGTCACAAACACACGAGCACCTTGTGTCTACGCACTTACCTAACTAATCGTCTAACCGAGTCGGATCATGTTGCAAGTTTCATCATTGCCAAAGCAGCAAAAGAAGGACTGGTCGGGGCCACGATCATGCGGGTTGGTCAGCTTGTTGGGACCACCGAGGGAGAAGAATTGTAGAACCCGCACGGTAAGCCTCTCAATATTAGCGTGCACCCGTGAGCTTGGGGTTGGCCGAAACCGGCAGGATGGCTTCCCTCCCTCATCAAACCGTCCAGATTCCCGGGGAAGATCCCAACGGTTCTTGGGCCGGGGTTTATGAGGTCACTTGGGTGTCTGTGGACAAGGCGGCCAAAAGTGATGCTCGACTTAATTATTCGAGGGGATGGAGCCTGAGCCCGAGGCTGAGGGGAGGAACGGAAGGTGGGCGTTTGCCACGGAGTGGGGGGTGCAGCGAAGCGCAGCAATGGCTGCGTCGGGGCCCGTTGATGCAAAATTGATGCGGAAATGGCTAGACGAATGGGGGAATCTCTGAAGAAACGATTGGACCCGGATATTGCTCTAATCCAGCAAAATACTGCCTGTGCTGAACGGAGTGGCAGTGCCCGGTTAGCTTGACAGTCTTTTGGGGGGTTGATTGCAGTCTCGAAGGGGTTGGCTGGGTGAGGTGAGAACGGGATAATAACCCTAACCCTGCAACAGGGCCCGACCGAGCCAACCTCGAGCCAACCAAACCGCAAAAGCGGTGAGCCCGGCCCCTTGGCGCTGCCCCGCACTCACCCGTTGGTCAGTGCGAATGCCCCGCAGCAATCTCTCGATTAGGGTCGAAAGCAGCAAAAAAATTCTCAACAAACAACCAGCATCTCCTTCTTTTCCTTTCCTTCTCGTGATACCCTGTTTTTTTTGCATCCGAGGCGTGCTACCATGGATCAACAACGGTTGGCGGCGCTCCTGCAGGAGTCGCAAGTCCGTAAGTTTCTTTGTTTACTTGTTCTGGCCCGCGCGGTCTCGCCGCGATTGCCGTGCCGAGTCGGTCGCAGAGCTGAGGTGGTTCTGCCTCCAGATAACGAGCTCGCGTTGTTTCTTCCTTTGCTGACTGTCTTCCACCAGCCGACACTCAGAACCTCAAGGCAGTTACTGCTGAGCTGCAAAAGAACTATTACTCCCGGCCGGCGTCCCTGTTACTCCTCGTGGAGATCGTGGCGACGCATTCCGACGTTAATGTTCGCCAGCAGGCAGCCATCCAGGCTGCCCGCCTCGCGGTCAAGCACTGGGAGAAGATTCCAAAGGAGCAGAAGCCCGCCGTGCGCCAGCATCTTGTCCAGGCCACCATGAACGAGCAGACCCCGCGCGCTCGTCATGCCAACGCCCGGCTTGTTGCTGCCATCGCCGCCATCGACCTCGAGGATGGCGAGTGGCCCGACCTGATTCCGGCCCTTTTCAATCTGTCGAGCAGCGCCGAGCTGGGGCAGCGCGAGGTTGGCTCTTATATCATCTTCAGCCTGCTGGAGGAAAACCCGACCGCATTTGCCGATGAGATCCCTAAGCTCCTCGAGCTCTTCGGCCACACCCTCCGCGATCCCCAGAGCGCCGATGTCCGCATCAACTCGATGATGTCCATCGGCGCGATGCTGCTCATGTTCGAGCCCCTCGAGGACGAGGAGGCGGTCACGGCTCTCCAGACTCTCATTCCGCCCATGGTCGACGTCCTCAAGGACGCTGTCCAGTCCGGCGATGACGAGAAAACCGGCCAGGCTTTCGAGGTCTTCCAGCAGTTCCTGGCTTACGAGTCGGCCCTCCTCGGGAAGTACCTCAAGGACCTGGTCCAGTTCATGATCGACTTGGCCGCCAACAAGAATGCCGACGACGAGGTCCGTGCCCAGGCGCTTGCTTTCCTGGCCCAGACTGTCCGCTACCGCCGCATGAAGATCCAAGGCATGAAGGACATGGGCCAGGAGCTGACCCAAAAGAGCTTGCTGATCCTCACCGAGATCGACGATGACGAGGATGAGGACGAGATGGGACCCGCGCGGTCCGCCCTGGCCTTGCTGGACCAGCTTGCCAATGACCTCCCGCCTCGCCAGGTCATCGTTCCCCTGCTCGAGGCCCTTCCCAAGTTCGCAACATCGACCGAGCCCGGTTACAGGAAGGCCGGCATTCTTGCGTTGGGCACCGTTGTTGAGGGTGCGCCCGACTTCATTGCCTCGCAGGTCGCCGCTATCATGCCGCTTGCCATAAACCTGCTGAACGACCCCGACGTCGGCGTCAGACACACTGCCCTCATCGGCCTTGCCCGCTTGGCTGATGACATCGCTGAGGAGCTCTCCGCGTTCAACGAGCCCATCATGACTGCCCTCGTCAAGAACCTTCAGGCGGCCATGACTCCCACTTCGGACGCGAAGCTGGCCAAGAAGAACATCGAGATCATCCGCTCCGTCTGCGGTGCCCTCGATGCCATGTCCGAAGGTCTGGACCGGGAGTTCATGAAGCAGAACGCCGGCGAGCTGATTGACAACATCGGCGCCCTCATCACCCACGAGGACTTCAAGGTCAAGGTTGCCGCCTCAGGTGCCATTGGTGCCATTGCCGAGTGCCTCGGTGAGGACTTCAAGCCGTACTTTGAGCAGACGATGCACGCTCTGGGTGCTTATCTCACCATCAAGGAGTCGGAGGAGGAGCTTTCCCTGCGCAGCGGCGTGTGCGACTCGGTTGGTCGCATCGCCACCGCTGTTGGTGCCCAGTCATTCCAGCCCTTCGTCGTCGACCTGATGCGCTCCAGCGAGGAGGCACTGCAGCTCGATAACTCCAGGCTCAGGGAGAGCAGCTTCATTCTGTGGAGCTCGCTCGCCAAGGTCTACGAGAAGGAGTTTGCGCCCTTCTTGCCCGGCGTCTTCACCGGCCTCTTTGAGAGCCTCAAGCTCGAGGAGGAGGAGATCAAGCTAACGCTCAGCGAGGAGGAGAAGGGCATCGTTGGCACCGACAACGAAGTCATCACTGCTGGCAAGAAGCTCAAGATCAAGAACGCCGAGGAAGATGATGAGGACTGGATGGATGACGAGGATGATGATGATTATGAGGACTTTGGCGTCTCGGTTGCGGCGCTCGAGAAGGAGGTGGCCCTGGAAATCCTCGGAGATGTCATCACATACGCCTGTGGCGCGCAAGAGATTGCCGAGTATCTCGAGAAGGCCGTCGAGAGCATCTCCCCGCTCGCTGAGCACTCGTACGAGGGCTGCCGCAAGGCTGCCATTGCCACTCTCTGGCGGTCGTATGCCCGTGTCTGGCAGCTCATGGAGCAGGAGACCGGCACCAGCTGGGAGCCCGGTCTTCCTCTGAAACAGAGCCCGAGCGTCACCCTTGTCAAGCTGGGCGAGATTGTGTGCAAGGCATCGCTTGCTTTGTGGCACGAGGAAGCCGATCGGTATGTTTACTCTCACCTCCTTTTCTCGTCTTGCATGATGACCACCTTGCGTTATTACCCAGCTCACTCAAACGCATTATCAATGCGCATGCTGAGAAAGCGTTTATCTACTTCTGACTGCATCTTTCACCTTCTGATCTCGTTCCATTTGTTTTCGGGCGTGGATGCTAATTGATACAAGGTCCGTTGTCACCGAGATCAACCGCAATGTCGCAGCCACTCTCAAGGCTTGCGGCCCCGCCATCCTTGCCCAGGATGAGTTCGTGAAGGACGTCGTGACGGTCATTTCGACCATTATCACTCGTTCCCATCCCTGCCAACAGGACCTCGGCGACGAGGACGAGGAGCAGGAGGTTGAGGGATCGTCCGAGTACGACTGGTTGGTTATTGACACCGCTCTTGATGTCGTCATTGGCCTCGCCGTCGCTCTTGGATCTGGTTTTGCCGAGCTTTGGAAGATCTTTGAGAAGCCCATCATGAGGTTCGCCGCGTCCGAGTCGGAGAACATTGAGCGCTCCACCGGTGTGGGTGTCATTGCTGAGTGCGCGGCCAACATGGAGGCGGCCGTTACGCCGTACACCGAGAAGCTTCTCAAGCTTCTCCTCAAGCGCCTGTCGGACACGGACCTCGAGACCAAGAGCAACGCTGCGTACGCCACCGGCCAGCTCATCCTCAACTCGACGGACAGCAACACCTACCTGCCTCACTACGCGACAATCCTGCAGAAGATCGAACCCATGTTGCAGGTCCAGGAGGCGCGCATCAAGGACAATGCCGCGGGCTGTATCTCGCGCATGACCATTGCCCACCCTGATCAGATACCTCTCGGCGAAGCCCTCCCCGCCCTGGTCGGCCTGCTCCCGCTCAAGGACGACTACGAGGAGAACTCTCCCGTCTACGAGTGCATTCTGAAGCTTTGTACGTCATCCCACTTTGCGCTGCCTGCCACGCCTACTAACAAGACCCAGATGAGAACAATGAGCCCACCATTCAGCAACTCACTCCGAAGCTGATCCCCGTCTTCGAGGCGGTTCTCAGCCCGCCCACGGAGCAACTTGATGACGAAACCCGCGAGATCGTCCACAAGACTGTCTTCCTTCTGTACAACGCCAACCAGGGACTTTTCAGCAACAACCCTAACGTGCTGAAGCTGGCTGGCGTTGCCTGAGCTGTTGGCGTGGCGGCGTGCAGGCATGAGTGGGCGGGCATCAGGCGATGAGTCAACCAGCACCATGAGTGATGAGTTCCGACCTAATGACGTATATACAACGAAGGGTTACCGGTGCATGGGATGGGATATCGGGGGATAAAAAGTTGATGGTCGGCTTAGAGGTTTAATTCCAGGAGATATCACCTTTCACATTATCTGACATCTCGAGATGCGTGTTGAGTTCGGATGCGGTGGCGACCGGCAACATTTCACTCTCGTCCTCAAGTTTGGTCGTGTAAACTAAGGCAGTGGTGGGAGTTGCGTCTTAACGCAAAGACGACACTGGACGCTTGGTTTGCCCCTGATTTTCCGGTTGGGCCACGCAAACTCATTCCGTCCCTTGGGCATATGTAGGTAGGTAGATGGTGACGATCCTACGAAAGCGGCTGGCCGACAGGCTTCGTCAGCAGACCAACGAACCAGAACCACAACGATGATTCACCCCTGCGCAAACCTTGCGGGTTACGGTGAATTCGGTCCCCCATGCCCGGGCCTCCACACAACACACACAGCACATCATGCAGCAATAAGTCTTCCTCCTCCGGGCCCATTGGGGCTTGGGGAGCGGAACGGATCACAGCCGGTTAACACGCCGGCAAAAAAGCGTCCCAAGTCAACAAAGGGAGAGGCAGATGTCAGCAAAATGAGAGGTAGATCACACGATCTGGTAAGCTTGGACGGGCTGGGAATCGAACCCAGGACCTTTCGCAGAACTGCCAGGGCTGTTAACCCCAGAATTCGATGCTAAGCGAACGCTCTACCAACTGAGCCACACGCCCGGTTATTGCTTCTTGTTGAAGGACACGGCCGACGCCATGTTGATGGAGGGCGGTGTGATCAGGGGCTGAACCCTAAAGCTCTGGTGGAGTTGCTGGGCGGGGTCCATGTGGGCGTCCGAAAGAGGGGTCCTGGGAATCACTCCGTGCCGCTGCGGATGCGAAAATGGACACAACGCTGGCCACAGTGGGCTTGAACTGATGGTCCAGTCTTCCTCTTGCAGGAAGAAACGGAACGGTGCCTAGAGAGGGCCAGATCCGGTGCAGCGCTGGCCAGTCCAGCAACGCGACACATAAGGGTTAGGGTTGACCCCTTCTCCCACGCCAGCTCTCTTGCCCATGGGCATCGAGACGACTAATTCCGTCGCTATGTGTCCTGAGATTGCACCTGAAATAAAGCACAAGCTCTATTAACAGTGTATCCAACCAAACATCTAAAATATCCGAACGTGCATGCTAAGCCAACCACTCTTGAGCGCCCTGCTTGTCCCAGAACTTGGAAATCAGTGTAAACAACCCCTACCCACCGCCATTTATTAGCTGGGCACACAACCATCCCTTCCTCAGCTTCCCACGCAGCCTTATCCCGACCGAGGGTCCTTCACCTCTCGTAGGAAGTCGAGTACCGGTTGGGCCTCGGCGCCATATCATAGCTATAACCCGTCTGCCCCATCCCCGTCCCGTCGCTGCTGGCTTCGTAGACTCCTTGTGTCTTGCCTGCCGGCGCTTGTTGTGCCTCCCCGCCCACAGCCAGCATCTGAAAGCTCTCGGCCGTGTTTCTCCCGCTCTCGACGCTCGTCAGCACCTCGTTGTACCCGCTCAGGGCCCTGCTCGGGTGGCTCCACAGGAACACCGCGGCCACGATCAGGATGAGCGCGCCGTCCAAGCCCAGCAGGTACGCCTCGCTCTGCATCAGCACGCTGTCGTTGCCCATGCCGAACTCGATCATGCGGAAGACGGAGCGCACCATGATCAGCAGGGAGCTGACGTACAGCGCAAGGATGTGCTGGCGCCAGGGACTCGTAATTGAAGAGGATCGCGGCGTGGGCTTCTTGATTATGCGTCGATGGAAGGTGATGGTCGTGATGACGAAGAAGCCGAAAAAGACGATTTGGATGCCCAGGCCGCCGAGGATGACGTTTTCACCCATCTTTTGATCGTCTTTTGTCTTGGCCTTGGCCATTATCCCGCCGCCTAGATGGACTGTTTAGTACGAATCATGGGAGGGCGATACCGGTTTGCTTGGCTTACCAGCACCCTGGGCGAGGAAGGAGATGACGTCGCCAGTAACGAAGATTTTGGTCATCCAGTTGGTCCTGATCAGAGCGTACTCTTCGGCTCCGAGCAGGCGAATCATCCGGCCGAGGATCATGTAGATGGACGCCGCCAGGAGGGCGGGGCCAAGGAGAATGAGGAGCGTTTGCATGATGTAAGCGCTCAGTGTGAAATTAGGGGCCTCCTTCGCGGCGATGGCTCGGCCGACATAGCCGAGTGTTTCGACTGTTTAATCGAATTAGGATCGGAGCGCGCCCGCGTGGAGGGACCGGAGATGGCTTACAAGTACACCCAAGGACGAACGGAATAAAGTACCAGACCTTCTTCCGGATCAGGAGAAAGATGTGGCCGGCGGTAACAACGGCAAAAAGGACGATAAAAACAACATTGGCGGCGAGATTGGGGTCATAGCGATACAGCTTGAAGCCGCCTGAGTAGCTTTCGCCGGCCATTGTGTCGTCGTCGGGGAGGAGAAGCGGAGGTTGGGATTGTCAAGCAAGTGGCGCACCCCCGTGGCGCCGTAGGGAACCGATAAGCGTGGATCTGGCGAGCAATCTCTGGTAGCCTGGTGAGAATGTTGTTGATATAGAGCCTAGGAAGTGCGGTGTCCGGTTTGAAGAGGGTCAGGCATGTTGGGGCCCGGCTCCTTTTGACTCGCGTTTAAATCCATGGAAATCGAAAACAACCCAAGAAGATAATGCCAGTCCGGGCTGGAATCTCAGCCCATTGAACTTCCCAGGCGCCAGCGCGCCCCAGTGGATCTTGAATTTTGTCCAAAAGGGGACGACAGCCCCTGTCTGCGGAGACAACCGAATACGCGTATAGGTCGTGTTAAATCCGTGTCGAATCAGATGTCGTTCCTGGCGCCTCAACGGCCCACCCTGCCGGCTTGATTGCAACGCGAGCCAGGAACCCTGGGGCAGGATCTGTCGTTAAAGTTATCCGCGGATGGCACAGCCGCGCCGAGCTTGAACCTGAAGACGACAAATACGTGGAAAAAACAAAACAGCATCAGAGCACGCAGAGCCATGTCCCTAACGTTATTCTGACCCCGCAATTTGTCCTGAACATTATCCGCGGATGGCTCAGCCTCGCTGCTCATTGTGTGTGACAACCCGACCGCGGAATACGCGGAACAAGAGGCGGAAGACGTCCCCACTTGTCGACTCCAATGGACACTGAGAGCAATGCCCCGAAACCTTTTATTCACCCCGGCCCTGCAATGATAACTTTACGAACCATCCAAGTACCGTTGCACAGAGGATATCCACACACCGTTACAGGATACAACATGTAATGTGTCTTGATTCTACGCAGCTCATAAACACCCGACTAGCAGGTAGCGGTAGCGTATGTACGCTCGCAGAAGAAGATTTTGCAGAGAAATGTTGTCCAAGACCAGGTACCCAATGGACCATTCGTCTATACAACACCAACGAGTGATCGGGTCGCGCGTCAACACCAATCAGTTCCTGATCTGGAAGGAATCAATGTCACTCACCGAGGCCTCTCCCTCGGCCTCTACAAGCACGTTTCTCCCGCAGCTGGCGTCTTAAGTTGCAACCTTCTTCAGCGCGTCCTCAAGGCTGTTATCCGTGAGGCGCTCGAAGACTTCGGTATACCGGGCCTTGGTCTTCTTGACGACCTCGGCCGGCATTTCCACATCGGGCTTGCCTTTCTGTTCCAGGTTAGGGTTTCCGTCCAACGTGTGACGGATTGTCAGTCAGAGAAGGGCTGCATACCAGGCCATTCTCGGTCAACCAGTTCCTGAGCACCTGCTTGTCGACTGCGATGGGTCAGCACACGAAACCGATGCCGTACCCCGGCCCAAGCTGCAATAAGCACAGCACATACAGGAGTCTTGGTCACGTCCAACTGCGAAATAGAGTCAGTATGTCGCCCCAAAATGTAAATGCGGTGAACATGCCTTGGTAGTCAGCTCTGCTCCAGAAGCGCGAGGAGTCGGGTCTAGGATGGCAGTTCAGTATCCAAACTAGATAATTGTCGGCTCCGTGTGTGGGTGAGTGAAGGCGACATACGTGAGAACCTCATCGACCAGGTAGATCTCGTCGGTCTCCTCGTCCAAGCCAAACTCAAACTTGGTGTCGGCCTGTGCAGTGCATGTTAGAAATACCTGGGCATCGTTTCCCCCCGCTAGTGACGACTTGCAATGATGATTCCCCGTTCCTCGGCGTAGGCAGCACCGGCGTTGTAGCAGGCGAGTGCCAGCTCCTCGATACGCGAAGCATACTTGTCTCCGACGATTTTCCTAGCCTCGTCGGGAGAGATGTTGAGGTCCTTGTCTCCGAGCTCGGCTTTGGTGGACGGGGTGTAAATGGGCCGAGGAAGACGCTCGCATTGGGCGAGACCGGCAGGCTGCGGGAGGTCGTGGATGGTCTGGCTCTTCGTGTACCTGGAAAGCAGTCAGCCGCGGGAGATGTGTCTCCAAACCATGACGAGACGGTACTTACTCTGTCCAGGCGCTGCCAGTAACATAGCCGCGGACTGTGGCTGGTTGTTAGCTGGGACGCAAGGAACCTTTCATTAGTCAGAGGCACTTACCGATAGCCTCGATGGGGAAGATTTTGAGACGGCTATAGAAACACAACGTCAACAATGCTCGGCAATCAAGTCGAGAACAGCCCTTGACCTACCGGACAGTCATCGACCTGCCGCGCAGCATCTGCTCTTCATCCTGCGTAAGACCAACCGACTTGGGAGGGCCGAGATGGAGGAAGTGATGCTTCAGGCCGGGGATGCGAGACGAGAGCACATCAAACCATTTGGCCGAGATGAGGGTGAGGATTGCGCCCTTGGTAGGAATGCCATTCTATCGTTTGTCAGTGACCACTCTTACACCAATCTCAAAGAACGGCCAGACCTTGAGAATGACGTCATAGGCGCTGATGCGATCTGAAGAATGTCAGACTTTCTCCGAGCATGCGGCGAAGTGATTCGACAAGGGACATACCGGAAGTAGCAAAAAGCAGCGTGGGCTTGTCGCCGTCTGGCAGAGCAAAGAGGTCCCTGTCGAAGGGACAAGTTTGTAAGCATCCATCGCATCAACAACCAGGCGTAGAAGATTAAGCAGGGGTGTGCCGTGGGTTGTGAGCGGGCTGGGTTGATATCCCGCAGGAGGAGATCGAAACTTCAACCATGGCCGAATATCCATGACTGCACGAACTGCAGGTGCTGAAACGTTGCAGACATGGCGGCGGCAGGCAGTAGAATTGAGAACAACGGCCCCCTCGTACCTGACTTTGCCCTGGGATATCCGGGGAAGCGACGTGAGCGGGATGCTGGCCAGCACCTCGGAAGCCATGGTGACTGCTGCAGAAACAAGCGATTGTGGAGACTTGAGACGGGCAATTGATGTGGCAGATGCCTGGATGAAGCCAATTGAGAGAAAAGGCAGACAATGCGGATTCTTGGAGGGCTAGGAACGAGCGCCTGTTTGCACTCAACCTTCAGTCGCCTGTGACTGTGACTCGTCGCGCGGGTTCACAGAAAAATCTCTGCCCCGCACACCGAGCAACGCGATATCGGGCGCGGGGCAAAGTGGGGCCGCTTCGGGCACCCACTCTAAATTCCAGGCGGCCACGCCAGCTCCATTGTGTGTCTCAAGCAGGGGTCCAGGCAGAGACTACAAGGTTTCGACTCTTCAAATCCACACTCAGCAAAACGCAATACAATCGTTTCTCAGAGGATAGCTGCATACTTGATGCGCCGGCACGATGCAACAACCCCTATGCAACCCAGCTGCCGGCAGACATGTCAGGGTAGGTAGCGACACCGACGTCTTCGATGCGCTGTCGGACCGAGCGTTTCTCGTGTCACGATTGGTACCTCCTCCCCGTCAGGCTGGGCTCTCCCTGAGACTCTCAAGGGGCTGCTTTCTGGTTCAACAAAAAGGTTGCATCGTTATTTCATCTAGTATAGTAGCTCGACCGTGTTCCTTTGTGATCTTCGAATTTTTAACACAGGAACACAAGAACACTCGTCGGAAGACCCGATGTCGCCACTTTCTGGGCCCAGAGATGCCCGTCCAGCTCAGGCCGGCTCGCCGACAACCCCGGGCCAACTCTGACAGCCATCCAGTTCGAGTGCGCAAGGCCTGCTCAGCTGGCCAAGCCGTCACATTGTAACTCAGTCCATCTTCACACCCAACTGCCCACACACCGTCCGCAGCTTCTCCTCGTCACAAGCCCCAGCCGCCTCCGGGATCACAGCCTGCGCGTACGGCTGACCGGCGGTCTGGACCAAGTGCTCAAGGCCCTCACCGTTAGTGAAGGTGATGGCGCGCACATATCGGCTTGCAAACTCGAGCTTGAACGCCTGGCCCGCCGAAATGACAAGCGTCTGGCCCTCGCGAACCTCGCTGTGTTCCTCCTCGCCCTTCAGCTGCACCCTCAAGAGTCCCTCCATCACGACAAAGCAGTGGTCCACCGTCGGGAAGGCGAGCCACCGCCCGAACGGAGAAGTCTCGCTGGCGTACTGGCTGGAGGACTCGATGCTGGAGATGGCGAACTTGCCCGCGCACTGCGACGCGTTGATGAAGGGCCGTGACATGACGCCGCCGAGCATCCATTTCGGGCCGGTGTTGGCACGCAGAAAGTAGGGCTCCAAGGCCGCGGGGAGTGTGTTCTCGCTCTCCAGCCAGTCGCCCACCGCTGGCGGTTGGTAGTTGCGCTCAAAGTGCACATCGAAGCGGTCCTTGGCCGCCATCATCTTGGGCATGAGAAGAGCTACAAGATTCCGGTTGTCGGTCTCGGGCACAACAACGCCGCCGTACGTCTCGCCCACGTAGCGGAAGAAATCAATCCAGTCTCCCGGAGCGACGAGCCCGAGAGTTTCAGTATGCGGGCCGAGGAGCTCTGGGTTGTGAACGACTTTCTGCCCTTTTGGTTAGCGGCGGTGGCCCTGAGGCGAGGCGCGGGAGTGGCTTACTGGGGGAACGTAGGCGAAATCGCCGGGTCCCATGATTCGACACTTGTCCCCGTTCCACAGCTTCAAGAAGCCCTTGGTGACAAGGAATACATCATGGGCTTCGGCATGCCAGTGAAAGCCCGGAGCGTCGGACAGAACGGCGCCACTTGAGAACACCGCGATTCCACCATTGGTTTGCTTGGAAGAAGCGAGGATTCTGAAAGCCCCTTTACTGCCGGGGATGGTGAGGCGCTCGCCCTCGAGTTGGTCAACGATGTAGTTGGTCCTCGCGTCTGGCGGTGTGGAGTGAACGGGGATGCCCATGTTTTCGGGTCGGACGGCGGACTGTCAAGCGAAGATGGAGAGAAGAAGAGTTGTGGAGTGCTGGGGAGAAGATGGAGAGAGGTGTCAAGATACCTGAAATTCAGTTGCCCTTGATGCCTAGTAATACTCGATCCGCAAGTCCCGATTGTTTCTCCAGACGGACCAGGTTCCCCACATTCCGATCTTCCGTGAGCTTCTGGGGGCTGAGAATTGCTAGCGTTGGGGTGATGGACACGGGAGCAAGGGGCGAATGGAGTATGGGACGATGGGAATACAGTTCCCGGAATTCCCGGGCCAGACGTACCGTCTCAAAGCCAGCGGGGCGGAATTTCCGGCTGCTACCCCGCGCCCCTGAACCTGGGCACGTTCCGGATATCCATGGAGAGATGGCTCGTCCCGGCATTTATGCGGCTCTCCGGGTTTCATTAACACCGGTTGCTCTAGGACGTCCATGAAGCAATTTTGAGACTCATCATTCCCTTATACTCAACACCGGTGACAATGGCGGCCCCCCAAAGCTTGCGTGCGGTTTACAAAGTAGTGGACGGCCAGGAGATAGATGTTGATGTGTATCTACCAGCCCCGGAGTCTTCTCAAGGGGGACACCCTATTCGTGAGTCTTGCATTGCGTTTACGTTTGGGGGAAAAGACTGCTGACCAACCGCGTCAGTCATCGACATCCATGGAGGTGCCTTCATGCTTGGGTCGTCAGACATGGTCAACAAAGACCAAGTCCAGGACTGTTTAGACCGAGGATGGATCGTACTGTGCCCCAACCACCGGTTATGTCCCCAGGTTGACTTACTCGACGGCCCGATGCGGGATTGTCGCGATCTCTTAAACTGGGTCTACGATGGGAGACTGCGAGATGCCGTGTCCTCTGAAAATGGCAGCCCTTACCCCTTGGATCTGAACCACGTATTTGCCTTTGGGACGTCTTCCGGTGGCACCTTGGCTCTCAGTCTAGTGAGTTATCCCGATTGCACTAGCCGTGCCCAGCTCTCCTAGGCGTTGCAGCTAATCAAAGCCTTCCGTCTTCTAGGGGTTCGGGGTTTCGCGCCCAGTCGCTGGAATTTTCGACATGTACGGACCATGCAACTTTGCCGACAGCTTCTGGACATCTGAGCTCCCGCAGATTGCCGCTAAACTCCCTCCCACACTCACTAAGGACTTCATCAACCAGGTGTACGCGGAGAATCCGGTGCCCATCCGTGGAGGAGTCTCGCTCGAGGGACAGGCTCCTGGAGCCCCGGACTTTAGCGACCCTCGTCAAGCGTTTGCCTTTACCCAGATTGGTCAAGGCTCCGTTCTGAACGCCGTCTACCCCAAGGGTGAGTGGGATGATGTAGACCCGCTGAGGAACATCAGCGCTTCGTTTCCCCCGACATTCATCGTGCACGGCTCTGAGGATGTGATGGTCCCAACTCGGCTGAGCAAAGACCTCCACTCGGCATTGGTAGAGAACGGGGTCAAGTGTGGGATGGAGGAGGTCCCTGGCGAAGGCCATTCGTTCGCCAATCGGATGACAGCAGCTTCATGGGATATTCAACGGAAGGGCTTCGACTTTCTAGAGAGTCTGGTGGGCCAGACGGAAACCGAGATTCAGTGAAGGGTGGAGTGGATGGTGGCGACTCCTCGACCTCAAATTGTAAATTTTGCTATCCAAGATGCCTAGGTACTGCCACGCTCTTTGCCTTTGGTGGTCTGACGGGGTTTTGCACATCCCTACCGACTTTATGATATATGTGCTACCTGTGTCTGTTATTGTCCAGCTTCGATTTCCCAGGAGGCAGAAAATACTGTTGCTTGTCCTGTTTGCCTTTGGTTTCTTGTAATTAAGCACCCCTTAACGTACCCCCAACAAGAATGCAAGTGTAAATCTAGAGTTCTAACTGCAGACATGCGTCTAGTGTTTGCTTCATGTCGATTGCCCGGGTTGTTTCGTTCAAATTTACTGTTGAAACTCGCGACGTTACGTTTGAGAATGTTACCGTCGCCTTCTGGTCCTGCGTTGAGACAAACGCTACCATCGCCATCGCCTGCTTCATGACAATGAAGCCGCTCCTAGTGAAGTGGTTCCCGACATTTGCGGCGTTTAGGAGCCGGAACCCCGACGGCCGGCGCCATTCAGAGGCTGTAGACGATGCATCCAGCCGCCCGCCCACAATCGGCAGCAAGCCGTCGCGTCCAAGTCCGCATCCCAGACAGCTTGCTCGAGCCTTGACCCGTCTAAGTCCCGGCTCTCCCACTGCCTTCGAAATGGATTGTCAACATGGTCTGTATCACTCCCTCGCGGACTCCGACCAAGTATTCACTGACAAGCCGCACCTCATTCGAGAGGCGCCATGCGACATACCAATATGGTTTTCGACATAGCAAGAACTGGACCCACGCGGGTTGTTCAACCAGGGCCAGTCAAACTTCCAGTTGCGGGAACGTGGGCTGGACCTTCTTTGGTTTCAAGGGCTTGCTTATGGTGCGGCGCGACTCGCAAGGCTATTGTTCTGGAAGAAGCTGGATTTCATGCGTTGCGAGGCGGGTACCATGGGCAGGGGTTTTGGGATGGTTTGCATTTTCGAACAGGATCAACCGGATTGGTGAACGAATCATGTGATATGTAAAAGCTGCACGGCGATGAAGGTGTCTGCCATCGGCTGAGCCTGCCCGCAGTGTCCGGGGCAGGAGGGCGCCGGCCGGTGATGACCCGCGCATCTCCGTGATGAAAACCACTGGAATTTTGGACTGATTACGGGTTGGAGCTTGCATGCAGATATCCTCTTTTACTGATTAGGAGAAGTCTTGTTTGTGTTGAGCTGAAGACGGACTTGCGAGTTCAGCCTCCCCTGTTCGCCCGGATAATAATAATGCATTAAATTATCCGAATTCCAAAGCTTCCTTCGTGAGGCGGGTGGCCATGGAGCCACGTCAAAAATGCCGACAACCACTGCCGGAGGTGTGGGTCTGTGGGAGGGACCACGGTCCTGGTCCTCGACCCCTGAAACAGGGGGCTTGAGTCCCGCCTCACCATCGTCACCAAGCTCGCCAAGTTGCCAATCCGCACCAGCGGATCTCGCGTGGCCCGGAGTGCGGACTGCGGGGTCTGGGTGGGGCAAATCTCGACGGAACTCCATCCAGAACCCACTTGGTGAACACCAGACAGCAGAGGTCACGAGGCTGGACACGGCATACATCGGAGCGCAGCACATGCACCCACACGAAGCCGGCACAACACTGCAACGACACCGTCTCTGAGGACCCGAGGAGGACCACAGACATGGAACAGCGAGGACCTCCGCGGCCCCCTGGGCAACATACCGGACACAAGGTCCGCCGTCCTCGAGCCGCACGAGCTTGCGACTTGTGCCGCGTAAAGAAGAACAAATGCGACGAATTGTATCCATGTACCTACTGCAAAGGTGAGCAACTTTGACCATCCCTTGTTCTCGACCTGGCTGATAGGCCTAGACCGCAACGCGGAATGTGTCTACAGGGGACAAGACGCCAGCCGACGGCGCTACATGCCAGAGTAAGGAACCCCTATCAACCCCTTGCAACCGGAGTCGAGACTAGCTGACACGGATCGTTGAACGTATCTAGATACGTAAGGCACCTCGAAGAGCTTGTTAGCCAGCTGTCGGCGCCAAATACAACTCAGGGGCACCAGGTCGAGCCTCACGATGTCGTGTCCCAGATCGATGGTGTTACGCCACCCAGTCATAATGAGCGGACTCACCCTGAAATTGACCTGTCTCGACCACCCAGAATGACACGTACCGGCAGCGCCTCGACAGTGAGTGTAGCATCCAAGCAAAGCGCCGGACAGGAAGTCTCCGGCATCAACCACCACACGCGCAATGTCGAATTCTACGGCAGGTCCTCGTCCGTCGCCTTGCTCTCTCAGGTACAGCTCTCTGGTGGTGGGACAAGTACTCTGAGAGAGGGTGGCGCTGACGCGGCCGCTATCGTCTCCAATCTACACAACCCAGCCTTTACGCCCCCGGGAGGGGCGTATAGCTATGGCCAGGAGGACCCATCGACCTCGGCTCTCCCATCTCACTATCCCCAGTGTCGCGGGTTTCTCCAGGGTTTCTTTTCCAGCATCCACTACATACATCCCATCCTCGACAAGTCCGCATTCCTTCAACGATGCGAGTTCCTCTGGTCGGGAAAGGAGGAATCGCCACGCGACTCGAGTTTTACCGCGCTCTACTACAGCATCCTCTCACTCGGTGCGCTTGTCGGGCTCCGGGATGACGAGCCTATTGACGGTATCGAGAACCTCCAGTGGAGCCGCAAGTTCTTTGACGAAGCCCGTTGGCGCTGCAACAAGCTGGGAATGGTTACTGACCTCGACATGGTGCAGTGTTATATCTTCATGGTAGGGAACTACTAATTACTGACCTTCTACGTCTACGCTAATCAAGTTCCTCTCATCTCCATACAGGCGAAGGTCTGCCAGAACGAACTCAATGCTCACTGTGAGTTCCGGGATCCTGGATGGGCCTGCCACGACATCGGCGCCCAGCCTGGGCTACTCGCTAACTACCAGGACAAATAGGGTCGTACATGTACATCGGATTAGCAGTGAGGACGGCGTTGGCGATGGGAATCAATAGGGAGCCTGGGGCCGATACCAAAAAGGACAATGCTCAACTGCGTGCAGAGTCACGAACGTGGTGGTAGGTTCCTAGATAAAGGAGAGGTGATGCAATCCCAGATAGCCCTGGCTGACACCTTACAGGGGACTGTATTCCCTCGAAACGTGAGCTTCTCGGAATGCACGGCATTGCATTGCGCTAACGAACGGGCAGGGAGATATCGTTCGCCATGGGACGGCCCGACACGCTCGGCGCTGATCCATATCACAACCGGCGATTTCCTCCGATCAGGGGTGGCGGAGATGCAGATCCAACAGATGCGGAGTTGCCAGACTCTTTCGACGCGCCGTATTGTGTCATCATCAAACCGATGGTAGATTTCTCGAGGATAACTCGCAAACTCTGTCTTGGTATCTACCTCCAAGACAACACCACCACGAAGGCGGTTGCGCTGGCATTCCAGATCGAGCGCGAGATGGAAGAGTGGCTTGATTCCCTACCCAAAGCCATCCGGCCACAACCGGCTCTGACCAGTCAGCCCGAGACCCTGAAGAGTGTCAAAGAACCGCAATGGCTCAAACGACAGAAGTTGGTGCTGCTCATTCGTAAGTCAAGTTTGCCCGAGATCTCTTAACCATGGCAATCCCACTTAACTGTGACCCAGGTTATTTCAACCTCCAGATCCTCCTATTCGGATCCATACTGCTCACGTCGACGCCCGCCGAACGAGCAAGCATTCCCCAATCTGTGGAGGCGATCCAAAAGTGTCTAGAGGCCGCGAAGCAGACCATTCAGGTCATCTATCAGGTGTACCAGCATCATGACTTCTTCCACACATGGTACGCGCGAACCGTGTTGACAACAACACCCCTTCCACCCGTCTCCGCTCTGTCTAACTGCCCCAGGTTCTACAACACGACGTACACGGTCTTTGCCGCTTCTATCATCTTAGTGTACATCACCCAAGAGGCCGCTGAGATAGAGATCCCGCCACTTCTCAAGCTCGTCGGCATGGCGATCGAAATTCTCGAGACCATGGATGAGTGTGTGGTGGCGGCCAAGGCAGCCCAGATGCTACGCCGGGCGTCGGAAAACGCGGAAAACAAGTGCTCGCCGGCAGCGGCAGACAGTGCAGTTCCGGTGGCACATGGCGACCCAGCGGTGCCGTGGAACCAGTACTGGGGCCCGCTCAACTTTGTCGGGGGGGACATGGAGTTGGACTTTAGTGTCTTCCAGCTCGCGGACCTGGACTGGGGGAATTCGCTCGTGCCGTTTGGAGAGCAGCCCGAGTTTCCGTCTTGAAGTTGGTGTTGGCAACGTTGGGGGCAAGGAAGCAAGGAGGCAAGGGGGCAAGGAGTGTCAGCCAGGGGGAGTTCGAAGTTGCTGTGATGCAAAAAGGGGCCGAAGCAGGCAAGCGGCTGGCATATTGTTCCACCAATACGCGGCCGAGAAGGCCTGAAAGAAGGCCCAGCACGGCAGTTGCTCCACTGATAAACCCGCAGCGAGCCGGCCAGCTGGGCCGACAGCGGAGCTCCTTTTCCAACCCGCAAGCCCCTTTAAGTGAGCTACCGAGCTCCACCGCGCAACTCGGGCAGTTTTGCCCCGCGCCGACGAGAGTTCACTTGCCTGGAGCTCACCATCTCAACCCCTCCTCACCTCACCACCTCATCACCTCATCAAAACACCCGACAAAGAACCGACAACCACAACAAACAACAGCGTTCCCACCGCCAGCAGTCAAAATGAAGCTCCTCTACCCCAACACTCTCAAATTCAACCCGGCCCTCATCACGGGCTTCCCCGCCCTAACGCTGCACCGCTACGATGCCAAAGCCCCGACCCTCCCTGCCGACCTCCTCGACGCAGACATCCTCGTGACCTGGGCCAACGCGCCGGCCAACCTCTCCTTCGCGGCCAAGAACCTCCCCCAGCTGCGGTGGATCCAATCCCTCGCGGCGGGTCCCAACGACGTGCTGGCCGCGGGATTCGACACCGCCCGCGTCAAAATCGCCACCGGCTCAGGCCTGCACGACCAGACGGTTGCCGAGCACACGCTCGGGCTGCTCCTCAACGCGGCGCGGCGGTTCGACGAGATGCGCGACTGGCAGGTGCAGGGCAAGTGGCCGGGGCATCTCGGCGGGCCACAGCCGGACCGGGAGGCGGGGAGCTTCCGGACGCTGTGGGACGCGCGGGTGCTGGTGTGGGGGTTTGGCAACATCGCCAAGTGTCTGACGCCGCATCTCGTCGGACTTGGGGCGACAGTCAGAGGCGTTGCGAGGACGGCCGGGGTCAGGGGCGGGGTCGAGGTCGTTGGGGAGGACAAGCTGGCCGAGGTGCTACCCGAGACAGATGCGCTGGTCATGATCTTGCCTGGGGATGCGACAACGAGGCACGTGTTGAATCGGGAGCGATTGGCTCTGCTGCCGAAGCACGCGTGGGTGGTGAATGTCGGGAGGGGGTCATCTGTGGATGAGGAGGCCTTGTTTGAGGCGTTGGAAAAGGAGGAGATTGGGGGTGCCGCGTTGGATGTGTTTGAGACGGAGCCGTTGCCGGAGGGGGACAAGTTGTACAAGGCGAAGAATCTGATCCTGTCGCCCCATGCGGCGGGCGGGCGGCCGAGGGGGGCAGAAGAGCTGATTGTGGACAACCTGCAGAGGTTCTTGGCTGGGCAAGAGCTGCGGAATGTGATTTGAGTGGCGATTGGCGGGAGAAAGCAGGGTGCTAGATAGAGATACAGAGATGGTTCATCATGCAAGCGACGCAGAACCCTCACAGGCCTATTACCTGGAACGCCCAAACAGCCTCCTGCACCAGCCAAAGAAGAGAAAACCACCGCCCATCAA